>Ga0209502_10000035_pt1 | contig 142169 bp, 117 predicted proteins | sample ArcticOcean_MG_C_10_FD_187442 | JGI IMG/M metagenome (GOLD analysis project Ga0209502, IMG submission 187442) | Marine microbial communities from western Arctic Ocean - ArcticOcean_MG_CB11_90 (SPAdes) (version 2) | ecosystem: Environmental > Aquatic > Marine > Oceanic | place: Arctic Ocean... | reverse complement strand
TACGCGCTCGCGCTTTGCCCGCCGCCGTTGCCGTACGCGCCGTACCCCCCCTGGTCGTTGCCGTAGGAAGGGGAAGGCACCGCGGGTACGGGCTGTTGCGCGGCGTACCCGGCGTACCCGTTCTGGCCCAACCCGTTCGCAACAGGGGGATGGTACGGCGCCGGCGCCGGCGCGGGCGCGGAGTTGTACGCCGCGGGCGCCGGCGGCGCCTGGTACGCGCTCTGCGCGCCGCTGCTCGACGCGAGCTTTCCCGCGCCCCCGCGCACGATGCGGTCCCTCAGCGTGGTCACCGCTTCGCCGCCGTCGGGGACCATGTCGAGGTAGGACAACGCGTCGTCCATGCGTCCTTGCGACGCGAGCGTCTCCGCGTACGAAACCGCGAGCTGAGACAAACCCGCGCTGGTGGTTTGCCCGGTGGCGCGCGTCAGCACCACCGCCTTTTCAAGCACGGAGTGCAGCGCGGAAGGCGCTACTTTGCCTGGGGGCAGCGCGCCGAGCCAGTGGCCCACAGCAGCGTCCACGTCCCCGGCGCACACGTTGCACAGGGTCGCGGCGTGCGCGTCCCCGGCGGCGGCGAGGCGCCCGGCCAGGACGCCCGCGAGGGAGCCCCACTCCTCGGCGGGTGCGTAGGTGCACAGGATCGCGAGGGTTTCGCGCCACTTCGCGAGGGACCGCGATGAGACCAACGCGCCGAGGTCATCCGAAACCACCGCCTTGGCGACGCGCATGTACGGTTTTCGCGCGTTCGCGGCGATGTGCGCGGCGCGCGTCTCTTCCCACAGCTCGGCGCCGCCCACGGACGCGAGCACCAGCGCGTCCGCGTGCCTGCCCGCGGCGACGCACGCATCAACAGCGCCACGGTAGTCGCCCACCACGAGAGCGCGTTGCACCAGCGCATCGGAGGCGTCCATTATTTCGGCGGGCTCCAACGCTGCCGCCGCCGCCGCCGCGGCGCGAAACTCAGCAGCCCGCCGCGCTGCGACCGCTTCGGGCGCCTCGGCGATGGGCGCGGGAGGGGGGGGCGCGGACGGCGCGGACGGCGGCTTGGGCACGCCGCCGTTAGCGTCCAGGTCGTCGAAGAACCCCATGCCGTCGTCGACGGGAGGGGGTGGGGGTGGAGACGCCGGAGCCGCGGCGGCGGGTGCCAGGTTTTCGAAAAACGCGTTCCCGTCCACGGGAGGGAGGGGCGCGGCGGCTGCGGCCGCGTCCGCCGCCGCAGCCGCCGCCGCCTCTGCTTCCGCGGCGTTCTCGGCGTCCGCTTTCGCGGTCGCCGCCGCAACCGCCGCGACCGCCGCCGCCTCCTTCGCTATGAGCGCTTCGCCAAAGTCGAGGTGCTTCAGGAGTTCGCGCCGCGCGTCGTCTTCGAACAGGATTCCCAAGAAACCCCAGGTTTCTTCATCCTCCCCCCCCATTGTCTCGTCCCTTTTGGCGTCGCAGAACCCTTTCAGGGACTCGTTGTTCCCCGCACTTACCGCGCCTTCGAACTCAAAGGAAACCGCCGCGGTCTCCGTCGTCGCGACGCGCATCACGGAAACCGCCGTGCCGCTCGGTTTGTCCGCCGCCGCCTCTTCGCCTTCCCCGACCGCGGGCGCCGCGACCCTCACGCCAAACCCCGCGAGCTGCCCCCCGAACCCGAACGTCGCGCCGCACGGCCTGCGCATCCAAGCAGGCGCTCTTTTCATGGGCTGCTTCGGCGCGGGCTGCGCGACGCCGTACTGGTCAACCGCCCCGCTTCCGATCGAGGGCGCCGACGCTTGCTGCAGGTTGTACAAACCCACCCGCCCGTCGAAGGAGGAGGTTGAGAGCACCCCGGGCGTGGTGGTGGACCACTGCACGTCGAAGTTCCAATTTGAACTGGCGGGAAGCTCGGCCAGGATCTCACCCGCGTCCGTGTCCCAGCACAGCGTCCGGTTGTCCTTCCCACAAGTCAGCAAAAGCCCGGGGTCCGCCTTGGACCACGCCATCGCTAGGACGCCCTTGCTGTGCCCCACGAACTCTCTGGCCGGTGATATGGAGTTCCGCAAATCCCAAATCTGCAGCGAACACGAGCGGTCGTCATCAGACGCGACGATGAGCTGCGTCGCGACTTCCGGGTTCCACTGCATCGCGCTGCAGCGCCGGCGGGAGTTCGGGTCGGTGAAGGAAATCACCGGGCGTTGGCGTTTCAAGTCCCACACCACCGTGGTGCCGTTTAAACTGGAGGACGCCAAGATGTGCTGCACTTTGTTGTTCCAAGCAAGGTAAGACACCTCCCCGGCGTCTGGTTGCCCGGCCCCGCCTTTCAAGGGCGGGTAAAGCGACGGCGTGGTTGGTTTCGCGAGATCCCAAATGCACAGCTCACCATCCTCCGCTCCTGACGCCAGCAGGTTGGGTGAGAACGAGTTCCACTCCAAACCCCTCACCGGGCCGGAGTGCTTCTGCATTTTGGTTAACAAAGCACCGCCCGCGCCATCCGAGGGCTCGGAGCCAACAGGGCTCCCGATGATCCGCGCCGGGTTGTACAAGTTGACGCTCCCATCAACCAACCCGCCCGCGATGAGACCGTAAGGCGTGGACTCGGTCATGTGCGGGCCCCACGCCAAGCGGTGGAAACGCTCGTTCGCCGCAACCGCGCCGCCCGCCAAAGGCATGTCCGTGGACTGGTTGCTGTAATCCAGGGAAAAGATCTGTGGTGATTTGTGTGGGAAGGGTGGTCAGCGACGGACGCTGCGGGAGATCGGGACGTCGAAAACTAAAGATGATGAGATGAGCACGGTGGAATTTCGCACCTCGAGGCACGCCGTGGTGCTGAAGCTCAGATCGATCGCACCGGCCATGGTGCCGGTCGCGATGAACGGTGCATTCGGCGCGAACGCCACCGTTGCGCACCGGTTCACCTGCTTCACATACGGGTGTTGGTACGCCATGGCGTCGCCAGCACCACGCCGCGTGATCCGTTTTGAAATGCCCGCGGCCTCTCTGGCACATTATTTTCAAGCTCAAGATCGCCTCGACTTGACTGGCGAAATTTGCCAAACTCACAGATCCAGCCCCGCTGCTTCCACTTCTCCGGGGTGCGAGGGCGTGCGAGAGACGCACACGCCCGCGGTGACGGTGACGGTGACGGTGAAGCGCGAGGCTATGAATTTCCTGAAGCGCGGCTTCAAGGCGGCGAAGAGCGCGGTCGGTGCTATCTTCGGGGTGCGTCCCTTTCTTCTTCTTCTTCTTTTGTGGAACCCGGTGCACCCGGTGCTTTTCTTTTCTTCGCGAGACGTCTCATCGCGCGACCTCTTCACACCCGCTGACCTTTCCTTGTGTCGCAGGATGAGGACAGTAGCGATTCCGACGGCAGCGGCGGCAGCGGTGAGTGGGCGCACAAGCGCGAGGTGGTGGTGCACAGACCGAAGGACCCGATAGTGCAGTACGCGGTTTCCCGGTACGGCGGGGAGCCGATGGGGGGCATCCAGGGGTTGTGGTGGTACGCCAAGAGTCTGTTTGTGGATTTGGACGGGGACGTGGCGGATGGTTTTTTGGATACGCGTGACACGAAAAACGTGAGTGATACGGACGGTACGGACGAGACAGGGGAAGGGGACGGGCCCGCCTCGAAACTCGCGGTAAAGGCGCTGGTGGAGGTGAGTTGCGTGTCGCGCGGAACGGTGGCGCTGCGACCGGCGTCGCGGGTGGATTGACGATTGACGCGACGGGGAGTGTCGCTATAGGAGTGTGAATAGAAGACTGTGTACTGATACCCGACGAACGAACGTACTACCACGATGACACGCACGTTCATAACAAAAACAAGAAGCAGCGAGAAAAGCACAACGAGCACAACAACGCAAAGTGTTCCTCGGTACTCCACGCTTCCCCGCCAATTCACGCCGACGCGACCGCCGACGTCCTCGGTGGTCACACCGCGACTTCGCCTTGTTCGCTGAGCCCATCGCCCTGGCGCGCCGCGGGCAGGGACTGCAGGAAGAAGGTCCCGGGCCCGGAAAGCCGGGCGAAGAACAAACCTTCGCCCCCGAACACTGCCGCCAACGGCGAGCTCATCATCCGGAGCTGGTAGTTGATGGTGTTCGAGAACCCGACAACCGCGCGCGCGTCCACCACCATCTCCTGGCCTTCCTGCAGATCCTGGCGAATCACCGTGCCGTTCCCACTGATGCACGCGATCCCAGTCCCAGTGAGCTTCTGCATGAAAATAGTGTTCTGGTTGGAAAGGAACAACCGCAAGCCCATCTGGCCGCGCATGAATGTCGAAGCGGCGCCGATGTCGACCTCGCCCTTTTGATTGTAAAAGAAAAGTGTTAGTCTTGTATATCGCGATGTATGGACAACAGTCACCAGCTGAGAGATAAAACAGTCGGCGGGTGGGATTTGGGAAATGCAACACGTACCTTGCTGCACAAATACGAATCGCGCGCGCACAGGAACTCGCCGCCCATCTCGGACAAATCCAACACGATTATTTTGTCCCCCTCTCTTCTTCCGGCGAGGGCGATGTACCCGTCCCTGTTGTCCGTGGCAACGTTTTTGAAGTTGTTCAGAAAGAACGGCTCGCCCGCGAGCAAACGCTGCAGTCCTTGGTACAAACCTCCTTTTAAACTCGTGATGGAGCGCACGTTCGGGGACATGTACGCCATGGACCCGGGCTCGGCGCTGAGCTCCTCGCCGGGTTTCAGCTCCACTTGTACCATCTGCGCATCGGTGCCCATCACCAGGACGCCTTCAGGGAGCTTCAAGTTGGCGTTCGCGGAGACGGCCCTTTTATCCGCCGGTCGCGCGGTGTCGTCAATCACGGCGCCCACGAGTTCTTTTTTCTTTTCTTCGTACACTGAGTGAAAAAAAAAAGTGTCAGTCTTGAGTGTACTGTATGGGCAAACAGTCTACTTGTGCTGTATGCAGGATACTTCCTTTTAATGACTAGTGGACGTCAAAGAGGGGCTTGAAACAGTGTTTGGATTTGGGAAAGGCCCAATACGTACCTTCGTGTCTGGATAACCTCAACCCGGTGTCTACTAACACCGCCAGCGTGACCAGCCCAACCACACCGACCGCCACGGCGACGAACATCCCCCACCCTACTCCCAACGCGATGATGCCCCACATCGCCCCTAAGTGAGGTGCTTTGCCGATCAGGAAGCAATACGCGGACAAGAGGCAGCACAGTAAGATCCACCACAGCCCCGCGGCGCCGCCCCGCACGAAAAAGTTACTCGCCTCCGCATCGGGGTCTTCGAAGTACCACTTATCGTAATCGTCATCTCCTCCTTTGCCTCCGTTGCCGAACCGGCCTCCTCTGTTGTTCCCACCGCCCCCCGTTTCAGTCTGCTCTTCAAGCGTTCCAGGGTCGTTGATGAACGCGCCGGCGCCGAACAAGGCGACCATGCCGACCGCCAGATCCGCCACGGTTTCAATGCCGAGCGCGGGCAAGTTGGTGACCGCGGAGATCGCGTTTGGGAGCCCGAAACCATCGAGCGCGGGGGCGCCCCAGATGCCCTGCAGCGTCTGCGTGATTTCGGGCAAAAGCGCGACGGGGGTGAAAGGCGGGTTTCGCGAGGTCTTCTTCGCCTGTGAAGCACGGTTCGCGGGTTTCAAACACGACACGTTTACCGTTCCAGACGCGAAGGTGGAAGATCGCCTGGCGACGCGCACGGGAGCAGCGCCCGCGCCTACGCGCGACACACGCGGAGCGCGGCACCGCAGCCGCGCCGGAGCCGCCGCCCTCGCGGGGGGCACGACGCCCAAGACGCTCATCGCGAGCGCGTCGATGATATTTCCAAGAGGAGGTCTCCACGCGGTGCGGCTTTGAAAAACCTTCCGTCCGCGACGTCCCCTCGAGCGTCTCCTGGAAGACGAACGAAGCGTGCGACTCGTGCGTCCGCGGAAAGGCGGAGCGAGTTTCGAGGTGACGAGGCGCGCCGCCGTGCGCGCGTGTCTCTCACAATGCCTGAGTGAGGCGACGCGGGGGCGGAGTCGAGGACTTCCTTTATCCAAGATCCAACGAGGACGAGAACGACTATGGCTTACTAGTCGGCAATAAATGAACAAATGAGGGGTGCCGAAGTTGGGGAGAATTCTCGACTTCTTCTTTTTTGGCTTCACCTCGTTTCGCTTTCGTCACTTCGAGGATGGCGGCCACGGAGGAGGCCGCGCAGGTGATACCCTCCGCGGAACGCGAGGGCGAGCCTTCTTCCTCCGGTCGCGAGGACGTGGTGGATCTCCTTGACGAGGAAGACGCGGAGCCCCCGGCGATGGTGACTCGAGGGACCAAGCGGCGGGTGTCCGAGAGACTGGCAAACGTGGTAGATTTGACTAAAGAGGAGAGTGACGATGAGAACCCTCCTCGTTGTGAGGAGGTTCAGTTCGTCACCGCAGTGGACTCGCCCCCCCGCCCTCCCCCCGCGGTGACGTCGCACATAAACTGCGCGATATGCATGGATAAGGTCGGGGCGAAGGAACTGGCGAGTACGGTTTGCGGACACGTTTTCTGTTTCGCGTGCATCACGCAGAGTATGAAGACTCTAAAAAAATGTCCAACATGCAGGAAAAGTTTGCGGCCGACGCAGGTCCACCGGCTATACGTGTAATGATGATCGATCCCAAATGACGATCGATGGCGGTACCGATGTGCTTCCGTAGCCCAGACGACGTCGCGGGCGTGAGGAGATTTAGGCGTATGATTTTTGTAAAATATAACTCGATGTACACTACAGTAGCGCTGGTTGTTCAACGCATGTTCCCACCACTACTCATCCGCTTCCTCCACCAAGACCCGCGACCCGTCCTTGACGCCTAGGTACGCGACGTCGTAGTCGTCCGGCTCCAACAGCTCGGGATGCGCGGCGTCCACGTCTTTGTGGAACAGTTTCTGTTTGTGGACGCTGACTTTGAACAGCTTCTCGCACAGCAGTTTCAGTTTCGCGACGGAGAGGGACGCGGGAACCTTTTTAGTCACCGGAGCTTTTTCCCCCGCGGACGCCGCGACGCACACCAAAGTAACCTCAATCAAGTCGTCCCCCATGGTGCCGTCGCCCGTTTTTCTGGAAACCGACACGGAAAGCTCGCCGTAGGACCCGAGCAACGCTTTTAGCCGCGGGTGATTCGCCGCGACGGCCTCGCTGCCTGTTTGCGCGGCTCGCGTGCTCGGTACGGCGGAGGCTGCGTCGGAGGGGGGTGCGTCTTCTTCCGCAGTACCCCCACCGTCCTTACTCACGACGTCGACTTCATTACCGTCCTTCGCAAGCTCACTGGTCTTCACCAAACCGAGCACGCGTCGTAGGTACCGGATCTCCGCGTCTTTGCGTTCCTGGTCCGCGATTAAGCTCCCGTTGAGCTGCGTGAGGCGCGACACCCTGGCCACGATTTCGTGCCGCGTCGCCGCGCTTTCCACAACTGGGTTGCCGCTGACCCTAACTTCGGTTAAGTTTGGGAAGTTGTCCAGGGAATCAATTGATTCCCAGTCCTCGATCGCGTTGTCCGCCAGAAACAAACCCACCAGGCTCTGGAAAGGAACGAAGGCTTTGGTATTATTTTCTTCTGTGTGCGTTTCGGGGTACCGGACGCTTCGTATTTTGTTCCCGCCGAGGTGCAGTCTTTTCAGGTTTTTCAGCTTTGATAGTTTCTCTATTTCTCCCCAGTCCTCCAAATCATTGCCCTCCAGGTTCAACCCATCCAGCATCTTCAAGCCGCTTAAGTCCTTGTCCAGGGTTTCAATGCCGCAGTGCGCCACGCTGAGTTGTTTCAGGGACGTTATGTTCGCCGCGATGCGTCGCGCGCTGACCCAGGAACATTGGGACTTGTTTAAAAGGAGCCGCGTCAGGTTGGCGAACGGCGAGGGGGCTGGCAATTGCGTGGTAGGCCACACCGCCCTTACCCCGGTAAGATCAAGCTCCTCCAGATTAACGAACTCCTCGCCGAACCGTTTTATGGAGTGCCAGTCGCAAAACAAGTTCCCGCCGAGGTCCAGGATTTTCAACGCGTCCGCGGCGACGCCGCATCGCGCCGCCTCCCCGGGCGGGCCCGCGTCCGCCACCTGCTCGTCGGGCAGGTAGAGCCGGTCCAGCGCCAGAAGCGCGGCGATTGGGTCCTCGTCTTTTTTCAAACACAGCTCAATTTCTATTTTCCGCCCGTTCGCGCTTTGCACGTACGCGCGTTTCTCGTCCGCTTCGGTCTCGGTGTTGTCTGGACCTTTCCCACCGCCTTTCATGGACACCGCGCCTTTGCCATCCAAGTACTTGCGTTTGATCGCGGCGGCGAAGCTTATTGACGGTTTTATTTTGTGCACCCTCAGGAAAGACGCGGGTTGGTGCGTGCCTGCTTCCGAATCGGAAGCATTGGTGCAGTCGAAGTATCTCTTCCCGTCGTGGCTGCCGTCGTGCTTGCCCCTCGTAGGGTCGTCCCACTCCACCCCGACCCAAACGCCATCCTGCCCTTGCACAGATCCGACCCACCGAACCGTCGCGCGCGCACCGTCGTGCGTCTCGATGCGTTTGCCCAGCGCGGCGTACGGGGGGACACCCATGCCAAACCCGACGATGAAGAAGGGGGGTGGGCCTCGATGTGGGCAGGCACGGGCCTCGACTCCCGATTTGGTTGGCACCCTAAATGTGACTGCAGTCAAATATTTAAAATCGCGGTGGGCACTCCTGCTCGGATTGGTCGAGGCTCGAGGTCGGCGCGCGCTGCTGGTCGTATCGCGTCACTTCTCGCGGCGCTCCGCGTCCGGTGGTTCGGCTTCGACCCGTTTGGGTCACGAAGGTCGACGCCATGGCGTCCGTGGCGCCGGACCAGGCGCAGACGACCGCGGACGCGCTTATGTTCCTGGCGCACGAGTTCGTGGCCGACGATTGCCCTTTACAGGCGGTGAAGTGCTACGAAGCCATTTGCGACAAGAACAACTTGACGATCTTGCCTCTTCCCGAAGCGAACGCGCGTCTTGCGCTTGCGAAGTTGCTGTTGCAGTACACCGACAACGTGCACCGGGCGAAGACGCACCTTGAAACCACGCAGATGCTTCTGCGGTCCGTGCACGGCCACGAACACGCGAAGTGCCGCACCTTCAGCGGGCTTTCCAAGTGTTACAAACTGATGGGTCCGGATCTGCGCCGGCAGCGCGCGGACGCCACGCAGAAGGGCCTCGACTTGTCAATTGTCTCTGGAAAGAAGTGCCCTGCAGCGGAGCGCGGTCACTGGCAGCAGTGGCAGTTCCACTTCCTGCTGGAAAAGGCGGAAACCAAGATGAGCGCCGGGGACTTCAGGCTGGCGCGCAAGACGCTCACGGAGGGCGCCGCGGCGGCGCGCGCCGCGGGCGACGCGCGCGCCGGGTGCGCCTTCGCGTTGGCGCAGCTGCAAAGAGCCGTGGCGCAGAGGGTGGCTGGATCGGGGGCTGGTTCTGGGGAGGCGGTCGCGGTTGAGCAGGCAGACACGGCAATGCAGGCGCTTGAGCTCGAAAAAGGGGAAGAAAGCGTGGCGCACACCAAGCTGCACCACCGCGTTTTGAGAGCGCTGACGTCGTTGGCGGCGGGAAACGTGGGCGCCGTGGGTGTTGGCGCGAGCGCGGAGTTGCTTATTTTGGTTAAAAAAAGTAAGGAAAAGGAAGAAGCGCAACGGGAGGGTGACGAATCGAACCGAGGCACCACGAATCGCACGCACCGGGACGCAGCGGCTCGACGAAAAAACGCGGTGCTAGGAACGGGCGACGACGACGCCGGCACGTGGCTCCCCGCGCCCGCCGCGCGCGCGCTCGCGCGGTTGCTCTGCGCGGAAACCCAAAGGCCGACCGGGCAGTTCAGTGACGCGCGCGCCGAGCTTGAAAACGCGGTGTTGGAGTGCGACGAGTCTCTGTCCGAGCTCGGTGTGTTGCCGGAGGGCGGCGACGCAGTCGCGGCGAGTCAGGAGGAAGACGCGGAGAGGGCGGCGGAGGCGAGAGCGAGCGTCTCCAAGACAGCGAAGAAAAAAGAAACCGCGCCGTCCCGTTCTTCTTCTTCGCGGCGTTGGGCCGGGTCCGAAGCCGACCTCGCGCCTCGCGCCGCCCACGACGCGATGCCCTACCTCGTCATACGCATGCTCGCGATGCAATCTTTAGTGGGTATCGACCTTACGTCGACGCGGGTGGACGAGGCGGCAGGTCGGGCGGAGCAGATGCGCGCCATGGTGGAGGCGTTTCCGCGGACACTGCGCAGATGCGCCGCGGCGGCGGACCTGGTGGAGGGCCAGGTGCTGCACTCGGTGGGCCAGTCCGCGGAAGCCGCGGTGCGTTTCGCGGCTGCAGCGGAAACGGCGGAGGCGTTCGGGTCCCCGGGTACCCGGGACCTGGCGTGCGTGTGCGGTGCCCTAGCCGAGCTCGCGGACGGCTCGCCACCCGCGGTAAGCCGGGCGCTGAACTTGGTGCGGCCGGTAATCGCGAGGCACGAACAAAGCGCCGCGGCGGCGCTCGCGCTGGACGCCGCTTCCGGCAAAAAGGAAGAGACCGCATCACCTAACTACGCGTATCAAGCCGCCGCTTTGTTCGTGTCAGGGTACGCCGCTTTTCGACAAGGCGGTATCTCCCAGGAAGCCAAGCCCAAACTAAGCCGGGCGCTGAAACTCGCGCACTCGCAGTGCTGCAACCACCAGCTCGTGGCGCAGTCGCTTTCGCTGATTGGCACGATCGTGCTTGACACGCGGGGCGGGGATTTAGGGCAATCTCTGGACATGCTGCAGAGCTCGTTCACCCTATCGAAAGCACAGGAAGACATGCCCGCGCAGTTGGGGTGCTTGAGGGGATTGCTAAGGCTGCACCGCCTACGAGGAAGCGCCCAAGAAGAACAACACGCGCTGACTTCGTACCACCGGCGGAAACTAAGCGCGTACGACGCGCTCCTCGCGGCGGCGGTGGAGGACGAAACGCGACTAGCGCGACTCGCCGCGGGAGGCATCGAGTTGGACGACGAAACCGCGATGGACGAGGACCACCTCGGGTAGGACGTAAGGACCTGGTGTGGGGGCACGCGAGACGAACGATTGTAAAAACGCTCTCTAAACAGAAGTATGCATTCCATTCACCTCTGCTCTAAAAACGCACGCTAAAACTCGTCGTCCGCGATATTTCTTTTCCACTCCAATTCCGAGGGTCGTGGCATTTGATTCAGTCGAGCGCGCGCCAGGCTCGGGGTGCGGCGATGAACCACAATCACCACGACCATGCGGGTGCGATGGGGATGATGTCTGGCGACGGCGCGGGGGGCGAGATGGGTGGCATGCGCGCCGGGGGGGGCATGCCCGTGGCTTTCGATTTTGGCTGCGAGGTGACGCTGTTTTTCGACGCATGGGCCACTTCGACCGCGTTTCAGTACCTCGTCGCGCTCGTGGGGGTGTTCACGCTGTGCATCGCGCAGGAGCGTTTGTTTTACTTCCGGACCTCGCTCCGTCTAGGCGAAGGCGTCTTCGCGAGGGAGGACCTCTCCGCACCAATCGTGCCCAAGCCGTACAGGTGCGTCTGTTGTTGGGTGTTGCAAAGTCTTGCAAAATCCTCCCAAAGTCGACCCGTTCATTGCATTCATCATGTTTGTCGCACGCTCGGCACGCTCTGCCCCTCTCTGACCTCCGTTCCCCCCGCTCATCGCGTCCCTCTCACCAAACTTCACCCCAAAAGCGTCCCCAACGTCCGCCAGCGATCACTAGGAACGTTCCTGTACGGCGCGAATCTCGTGTCTTCGTACCTGGTGATGCTGGCGGTGATGACGTGCAACTTCGGCGTCTTCGTTTCGGTCGTCGCCGGCCTCGCCTCTGGGCATTTTTTGTTCGCGTCCAGGCGCCCGCTCGCCGCGGGCCCCACGAACTCGGAGGCGTGCCACCCCGAGTACTGAACATCGCCCAAGGCGTCTGGACTAGAAAAAGATGACGGCGAACGATTTAAAACTTGTTTAGATAGAAGTACTAGACTTGTGGTAGTCGAGAATGTATTGTTACGTGTTTCGTTTCAAATCCCAACGCCGTCTCATCGTCTATTCCCTCTCCTCAGCCTAAAATATCGTGGAAGTATATGCTCAACACGAACCTCGTGGGGTTGAACCCCGCGAATATCGCGATTGGCGTGAGGGCGGTTGTTAAATACGCGGGGTACAGAAACACGGTGGTCCGGTCCAAAAACGGCAACGCGGCGTACCCAAGGAAGGTACAGTAGTGGTAGTAACACAAAGACCCGCAGTACAGCGCACACGACGCGATCCTGGGTAAAAGCCCGGTGGTGAGCAAAAGCGGCGACAGCACCAGTTGCACTAAGTACAGCGTGATACACGTGGGAAAAAAAGCGTTGACGTGAATGTCGAACGCGAACAGCCACTCCACGCGCTGCTCCACGGCGTGCGAGTGGTTGGCGGAGCGCGCGCGCAGAAATCGATTGGCGAGGAACCAATTCGCGGTCGCCACTAACGCCCCTAACGTGACGTAATCAACAAGCACAGCGCACAACGTGACGTAACCAGTCTGTGCCAATGCGTGGCTGTAAAACGCGCAGTAAAGTAAGGTCACAAAACACACCAGCAAACCGGTGAGCACCACGAACGCGGGATCATCACGCGCCCACCGATTTTTGGTCTGCTTTCTGTACGTCGTGTGTCGGTACACCAAACGCGGGTTGACGCACATCAACCACGCCTGCCACGCCGTGTACTCCAAATCCATCTGCCGCCACTTCAACAGACGCCGGACGTACGGAGGGAAACCGCTGCCGCGGTACCGCTGGGGCGGGACCTTCAGGGGAAGCGTGGGTACCATGGGTTGCAATTTCGCCAACGAATCTGTCTGTCGTGTATAAGTTATCTCGTCCGCCGGTCCCCGATCGCCACCTCCTGACGTCGTGGCCCGCGGTTCCGTGAAATCTGACACCACCGGATTAGGAACGCGACGCGCGTGCGCGACGAAGCACCGCGGGAGCGTCACGCCGCGTAACGCCCTGCCCACGCGCGGCGAACGAAGTGGGAAGGCAGCGCACCGACACGGAACAATAATCACCCGCGAGTCCTCACTCACGTAAGGTCTCGTCAGTTTTTCTGTCGGTTCAAACGGCTTCACCGATCAGATCGATGGCCACGTCGCGTCACAACTACGCACGCGCGGCACGACGCGCGCGGTGTGACACGTTCGGCGGTTCGCCTCGGATCTCCCACGAGGAAAGGGCACCATGGCCGTCGCGGTGCAGACCATGCCCTTGGGCAGCGCCTCTGGGTTGTTGAGCATGCTCGAGGAAGACCAGACCCAGCTCCAGGTCGCGGCGCTGACGAGCCTGAACAAGGTGATCGACACGCACTGGGCGGAGGTGGCGAGCTCCATCTCCGTAATCGAGGCGATGTACGAAGACGAGTTCTTCGCGCAGCGTGAGCTCGCCGCGTTGCTCGCGTCCAAGGTACGTAAGGAGCCGGTCGTCGCCGTCAACGTCAGCGTCCACGCGTAGTCACCTTTTTCATCGAGGGTTAGCCGTGCCCACCAACCAGATCTGAGATCCGTTTCCCCCATCCCTCTCGCAGGTCTTCTACCACCTCGGCGAACTCGACGACGCCTTGAACTACGCGCTGTGCGCGGGTTCCCTGTTCGACGTGAACGAAACCACCGATTTCGTGCAAGCCATGCTCAGTACGTCCAAAAGCACGCCCGGATGCCGCGACGCGTGACCCGCGGTTCCCCATCGGGCGAAAGATCTTCGTTTGCGCTTCTTCATTCTCCGAACTGACTCTTCTTTTTTTACCCTTTTCTTTTTCCCTCGTCCCTCAGCCAAAGCGATCGACGAGTACATCGAGCGCCGGTCCTCTCCCGAGTCTGAGGACGAAATCGACCAACGACTCACCTCTGTGGTGGAGCGCATGTTCGACCGGTGCTTCCGCGATGACCAGTACCGCCAGGCCATCGGCGTGGCGCTTGAAACGCGGCGGCTGGACAAGCTGGAGGAAGCGGTGGCTTTGTCGCCGAACCCGGGCGAGAGCTTGGCGTACGCCACAAAGGCGTGCCAGACCTTGGTCACGTCAAGAGAGTTCCGTTTGCGAACGCTAAGGGCGCTCGTGAAGATGTACGAAACCGTTTCAGGCGCGGAAACGGACCACCTGAACGTGTGCCAGTGTCTGATGTTCCTGGACGACGCGGAGGGGGTGGCTCTGATTCTGGGGAGCCTGGTGGACGGCGCCGAAGATGAGCGGCTGCTGGCGTACCAGATTGGGTTTTCCCTGCACGAAAACGAAATCCAGGCGTTTCTGAACAAAGTCTCGGCTCAGCTCGTGCCGGTTGCGGGCGCGGGTGACACTACGGAAACAGATGGCATGGACACGGAAAAGGATGGGGAAGAAAAACCCGTGGGCGAACAACCCGTCGCGCCGCGCGCGTTGCTTCGCTCGGTGCTTTCCGGCGAGCTCCCCGTGGCGCTGCACCTGGAGTTTTTGTTTTCGCACAACTCGTCTGACTTGCTTCTTTTGAAACAAATCAGAACCGCGGTTGAGTCGCGGAACAGCGTGTGCCACAGCGCCACAGTGCTGTGCAACGCCCTGATGCACGCTGGCACCACTGTGGATACGTTTCTGCGGGAAAACCTTGATTGGCTGTCGCGCGCCACGAACTGGGCGCGCTTTTCCGCAACGGCGGGTATGGGCGTGATTCACCACGGGCAACTCAGTGAAGGGCGGACGCTGATGGGGCCGTTTTTACCGCGGGAAGGCGCCAGCGGCGGGGGCGCGCGTCCGTCGCCGTACACCGAGGGTGGCGCCTTGTACGCGTTAGGGCTGATTCACGCGAACCACGGCGAAAACATTCTTCCGTTTTTGCTGGAATCCGGGAGGTCGAGCAACAACGAAGTCATTCAGCACGGCGCGTGCCTCGGCCTAGGCCTCGCCGCGCTAGGCACGGGGAACGAAGAGGTGTACACGGACATGTTCCGCATTCTGCGCACGGACGGCGCCGTCGCAGGGGAGGCCGCCGGGATCGGGATCGGGCTTCTTCTCGCCGGCCTAGGCCCCGAGACGAAACAAAGGGAAATCCTAAACTACTGCCACAAAACGGCACACGAGAAGATCATCCGCGGGTGTTCCGTGGGTTTGGCGCTCACCGCGTACGGCAAGGAGGAGTCCGCGGAGCCGTTGGTGGAACAAATGGTCAGGGACTCCGATCCCATCATTCGGTACGGCGGGGTACTCGCCGTGGCTTCGGCGTACGTCGCCACGGGCAACAACGCGGCGGTGCGCCGATTGCTGCACGTCGCCGTCTCCGACGTCAGCGACGACGTCCGCCGCGCCGCGGTCATGTCCCTAGGGTTCGTGCTGTGCTCGACTCCCGCGCAGTGCCCCAGGGTCGTCGGCTTGTTAGCCGAGTCCTACAACCCGCACGTTCGGTACGGCGCCGCCATGGCCGTGGGTATTTGCTGCGCCGGCACCGGGATGAAGGAAGCGATCGCTTTGTTGGAACCCATGCTCACGGACCCGGTGGATTTTGTGCAGCAAGGCGCTTTGATCGCCACGGCGATGGTTTTGATCGAACAGAGCGAATCGAACTTGGCGCCGTTCCGTAAGCGCCTTTCCGGTCACATCAACGACGAGCGCGAAGTGACGATGACCAAGATGGGCGCCATCATGGCGCAGGGCATCGTGGACGCAGGTGGTCGGAACGTGACAATCGGGCTGCGCGCGAAATCCGGGTTCCCGCGCATGACCGCCGTCGCCGCCATGCTCGTTTTCACGCAGTACTGGTACTGGTACCCGCTTTCGTACTTCGTATCCCTGACCTTCGTACCAACTGCGTTTGTTGGGCTGGACAGCACGCTAAAGATGCCGCACTGCTCCGTCACTTCGCACTGCAAGCCGTCACTGTTCGCGTACCCCGCGCCCACGGTGGCGGACGACAAGAAGGACAAAGGCGTGGTCGTGAAAGCCGTTTTGTCCACCACCGCCAAGGCCAAGGCGAAGGCGGCAAGGAAGGTTGCGTCTAGTGTCGCGAAAGCGGAAGGCGGCGGCGTGGAAGACGTCGCCATGGATACAGATGAGAAGACGGAAGAGAAGGATGCTGAAAAGAACGGGGAGGATGAGACGAAGGCGGAGACGGATACGACCCCCGAACCTTTAAAAGAGGAGCTGGCGAACCCGGCGCGCGTGACGCCGGCGCAGGAACGTTTCGTGAAGTTCGAGACAGGCTCGCGATTCGTCCCCGCGGTTTCCTCGATGAGCACGAAAACACGGGGCTTCGTGGTGCTGAAAGACACCACACCTAGCGAGGAGGTGGAGTACGTCGCGTCAACGAGGACGATCGTGCCGGGAGTGACCGGTCCCGCTGCAGGCGCGGCGGGCGCGGCGGCCGCCGCGACGGAGGAACCCGCCGCCCCGGAGGCGTTCGAGTTTGACCCCGACGACGTGTAATCGCGATTTGACGCGAGGTGGGAGTTGGACGTGCGGGAGAGGGTCAGGGTCCAGCGTGTAACGAGCGCATATTTTTGCTCGTCGGGTGTTCTCTAGTCAGTCTCTTCTCGTCAGTACTTGTAGTCTCTCACCACGATGGCAGAGGTGATGCCGTTTCCATTCTGCAACCGTGGTTTTCCTTTCCGCAACCGTAACTAACATCGCAGTTTGACCCGCACCTGTCCGCGCATGTCCGCTTCCGCGAGCTTTTCGCGCGTGCCGCGGACGCACGCGCCGTGGACCACGCGACGTGCGTCTCGTTCTCGTCGCACCGCGACGCGCGTTTCCGTGTCGAGCTCGGTGCAGACCGAGACGCACGTCACCGCAGATGGAATCCGGCTGGAAGTTTTCATCAAGCGCGCGGCGTCGTCCTCATCGTCCAAGCCGCCTATTGTGTTCGTCCACGGATCCTACCACGCCGCGTGGTGTTGGAGTGAGCACTTCTTTGAGTACTTCGCGAACAAAGGACACGACTGCTACGCGATTTCCATGCGCGGCCAGGGCGGGAGCGACATGCCTCCCGACCCTGACTCGGCAGTCGCGGGAACGATCGAGACGCACGCGACGGACGTTTCCGGGTTCTGCGCGTCACTGCCGACCGCCCCCGTGCTCGTGGGGCACTCGTTCGGAGGGTTAATTGCGCAGGCCGTTTGCACGGTGAACAAAGCCGATCTGGTCGGCCTGGCGTTGCTGGCGTCGGTGCCTCCGACCGGCAACGGCCCGATGGTTGGCCGATTCATGCGAAAATCGCCTTTCGCATCGCTGAAAATCACTTACGCCTTCGTCGCCGGGGCGTTCAAATCAAACCAAAAGCTGTGCCGCGAGTGTTTCTTTTCCAAAGACTTGCCGGATGAAACCCTCAAGAAACACATGGCGCAAATCGCGACCAGCTGCAACGTTCGGCTGCTTGACCTGAAAGCCATGAACAAGTCGTTGCCCGTTCCGAAACCGGCAAATGGATGTAACGTTTTCGTCATGGGAGGCTCGGACGACTTCGTAGTCGACGTCGAGGGCGTTTTGGAAACCGCGGAGTGGGGACACACTAAGGCTGTTATTTTAGAAAATACAGCGCACGACCTGATGCTGGACACCCGGTGGGAAAAAGCAGCGGAGGCGTTGGAGGGGTGGATGGGGAGCATTGGGAAAGAGTGAGCGCGAAACGCCGTTGTTACTTTTTTGTTGTTACTTTTTTCTATTCACTACTCTCGTCGTCGTCGTCGTCGCCGTCCGAATCTTCAGACGAACTGTCGTCGTCCGATTCGTAACTCGAACTGTCGTCGTCCGATTCGCAGGTTCCGTCGCTTTCGATGTACCCGAGGTCTGCCGCCTTATCTCGCGTCGATGCGGTCCACGGGCAGCCGTTCGCGCGCGCCCATTGAAGCACCTCGAGGTGCCCACCCTTCGCCGCCGCCGCGCACGTTTTCTGGTCCCACGGGCAGCCGTTCCCGCGCGCCCACTGCAGCGTCTCCAAATGCCCGCCGTTCGCCGCCATCGAGCACGTCCCCGTGTCCCACGACGCGCCGTTCGAGCGCGCCCACTGCAGCACCTCGAGATGCCCGCCTGACGCCGCCATCGAGCACGTCCCCGAGTCCCACGGGCAGCAGTTCGAGCGCGCCCACTGCAGCACCTCGAGGTGTCCGTGACTTGCCGCCCCCCAGCACGTCCACTCGTTCCACGGGCAGCCGTTCGCGCGCGCCCACTGCAGCACCTCGAGGTGGCCGTGCTTTGCCGCGTACCAGCACGTGTATGTGTTCCACGGTGCGCTGTTCGCTCGCGCCCACTGAAGCATCTCGAAGTACCCTCCCCCCGCCGCGTGAGAGCAGGTCTGCACGTGCCACGGGCAGCCGTTCGCGCGTGCCCACTGCAGCACCTCGAAATGCCCGCCCTTCGCCGCAGAAAAGCACGTATCCTCGTCCCACGGACAGCCCTCCGCTCGCAACGCCTGCAACTCTTCCAGCTGTCCGCTCCTCGCCGCTGCCTGACAAAGGCGTTCTCGACGACGCAGGGGACCTCGCCGTTGCAGGCGCTTCAACACGCTTAAACGTCCGAGCTCCGCGGCACGCTTTTCATTAAGCTCCTCAAACTTAAGCCCCGTTTCTGCCACCGTGTCGCGCATCACGCGGCTCACCGCTGGGAGCCGTGCGAGATCGGCGGGGTCGTCGAAATACTCTGTTATGAGAACGTGAGTGGCGACGAGGTGGTTGGGAAGGCCGGGGATGGCTTCTTGCGCGTCACGCTTTTGCTTTCGCGCACGAGTTTCCATACCGAGCGTCGCGTTGGAAGACATCGCGGAGGGTGTCGTGCGCGCGTCGTTGTGCGTTCAGGCTTCTGAGAAAGCTTTACATGAGTCCGAAAATTCCCGAAAATTCGTGGCCTCTGTAGAGGTGTTTTTTGTTGACGTCGACGTGTCTCGTCTGCCGGCACTTTCCCCGGCGCGTGCGTCGTTGCCCGTGCGTTTCGAGCATGCCCGAGCTTCCCGAGGTTGAGTCCGCGCGCGCTTTGTGCGAGTCGCACTGTTTAGGCGCGACTGTTGTGTCCGTGGCGTTCCTGGAAGATGGGTCCTTCGACGAGAAAATCTTCGCCGGGACATCTGCTCTTGAATTCCGGGACGCGCTGATAGGCAAATCCTTGCTCGACACGAAACGACATGGGAAGCACATGTGGTGGGAACTGGGTGTGAAGAATTGTAAAGGCAAAGGCAAAGACAAAGACAAAGGCACTGATACCACGAGCGACGTCTCGCCGCTGTTCCACTTCGGCATGACTGGTGCGATGAGCGTGAAAGGCAAAGGCGCGATGAAGTACAAATCCTTCGAAGTGGATACCACCACCTGGCCGCCCCGGTTCGCCAAGCTCGTCGTCGAGTTCGACACCGGTGTGTGCCTTGCGTACACGGACCCGAGGAGGTTCGGCAAGATACGCCTGGTACAAGGCGTAGTGACTGAACAGCCACCCATCAGCCTGCTGGGATTTGACCCACTGCTCGCCATGCCGGACGCCGCGACATTCGCGGAAAAGTTTGCGAAGCGAGCGGCGCCGATCAAAGCCGTATTGCTGGACCAGAAGGTAGCGGCGGGTATAGGGAATTGGATCGCAGATGAGTGTCTGTATCAATCCAAAGTGCATCCGGAGACGCTGGCGAAAACGCTGACCACGTCAAAGCTGGGTTTGATTCGCGAAAAGATGAGCGAAATCATCATTGCGGCGTGCAAAGCGAACGCCGACGCCGACAAATTTCCAAAAGAATGGCTGTTCCATTCGCGGTGGGGAAAGGTCGCGGGGTCAATGAACGGCCACCGAATCAAGTTCATCACCGTGGGAGGACGAACCACCGCGTTCGTGCCCGGGGTGCAAAAGAAGGTCGGGATAGAATTAAAAAAGGAGGCGAAGTCGGCTTGGAAGGTGTGCCTGCCTAAGAAGAACAAGCGCGAAGCGGAACCCAAAGACTTGCCAAAGAAAAAGGCGAAGAAAGCGCCTCCAGTGAAGGTCAAGGCGGAGAGCGGAGTGAAGGTAAAGGCTGAGCCTGCTATAAAGCAGACCCTCAAGACAGAGACCATAAAGAAAAAGGCGCAACCGAAGCGAAAGTAATGCATAAATATCAATTATTTATTATACGTCTATCGTTCCCTTTGCGGCGGCGGCGGCGAGAAGTCTCCTGCTAAGATGGCACCTTTCAGTTCATCCAGCTGTCGTTTTTCCATCTCGCGCTTCTTCTTGGCGCTCTTCAGCCCCAGGGCTGATTTGATTTTATACGTCACGCTTTTCGCTCGCCGGCGTTCCTTTTCAAGCTCCACGCCTTTGTGAATCCCCCGCTCCATGCTCCGCCGCACCACATCTGTGTCATCGGCCTCCAGCTCCAGGGCGACGGACGGCCGACGCACGCGGTCCAGTTCCTTGAACCCCTCTGCTCTTCCCTCGTCCCGCGCCTCTCTCAACATGGCTTCCATGTCCTCGAACCGCTTATCGATGCGCTCGTCCACCAGATTCGTGTTGACCATCACCTGCGGCCTACCGTGGCCGCTCATCATCGCCTTCGCCGCGTTGTACTGCGCCTCGGACACTTCTGAGAGTTCACGCAACCGCCCCTCCAACTTCCCCAGCACGTGCGTCTCCACTTGAGTAGCTACTTTTTCAAGTTGTGTCTCGAGCGCGTCCACCGCGGTCGCGGCTTCGTCCGCGAACCGATTGGAGTCACGCGCGGCTTGGTGCGCTTCTTGTATTGCTTTCAGGAGCTCGGGGTCTTTCGATCGCTTGGTGGGGACCGCGAGCGGGGGTGAGCTGATTGGGGACAGAATTACCGTCCTTATCGGCACCGCGTCCAGAATCCCAACCCTCCACAGCAAAACGTGCGCCTTCTTTTCACCCGGGGGGTTCAATTTGCTCGCCGCGAAAAGAGACACTTTCTGGACACCACGCCTGGTGTGTCGTCGCAACACTTTGTTCGCCCGTAGGGCTTTTCCGAAGTAAACAGGCACAAACACATCCAGGGCCACGAAAACAACCACGTACGCGGCGAGGAAATCTTGAAAGTTGTACAGAAACACGGAATCGGGGTGCTTGCGCTTAGCGGCGACGTACGCGGCGTAAAAGAAACCGAACGCGCCTTCCCATGAGTACGTGGCTTTCACAAACGACCGCGGCGCGCGCACTGCGAACCACACCAGCGCGCGTACGATTCGGAAGCTCAGGAAGAATGACCAGACCAGCGCGCCGATTGCGCGCACGAGCGTTCGCGGCAAATTAGTCACCGTCTTTGTGACCGTCGCCAGCGCCGTCGCCGCCGCCCGCGCGCGCCGCGCCGCCCACCGTCGCCGCCGCAGCTCCCGGTTCGCAGCGAAGCTCCTCCAGTACTTCTGAATCACCAAAGCGCTCCGTTCCATCTCCTGCACTCGCACGCAACGCACCGCGTGCTTCACCAGCGTGTTTACCAGCGTCTTGCGCGACTCACTTTCCACGAACGATTCAGCAGAGGGGGGGAGTTTGTGGGAGTTTCCCGCGAACGCGCGGAAGCCGTTGGCGAAGGAACCGGTGCTGGACATGGTGGACTGTAACGTGCTCGTGATCGTTTTCGTCTCCGTGCCCGCGGACTGGCTGAACAGCGACATCGTGGCCTGTTTGGGGAGGCCGGTCTCCTCAGAAAGAACTCCCCGGAATTACGGGACGAATGCGGAAAACCACCCCTACACGCTACCGCGCGCGAGGCGGCGAGGACGGGCGCGAGAAAACACCCTGGGCGCGGATTTCAGGAGACACGCGGTACACACGCGACTCGTCGAGTCCAGACGACGAAGCGGCAGTGCCTACGCGACAGTGCGAGGGGTGACGCGCGTCGTTGTGCGGGTTTCAGTTGCCCGAGGCGAGACACGTCGGGGTGTTATTGCACGGGTAAAAAAAAGAAGGGCAAAAGGGGAGAAAGGGGGACAAGGACTAGAATGGCAAATCGTCGTCGGGCCAGTCTCCCCCCAGAAAAGAAGGGAGCTGGTTCGCGGATTTGTTCACCAGCACGGAGAAACCACCCGCGCCGCCCATACCGCACAGCGGCGGCGTGTATCTTCACGGCGGGCCGGGGTGCGGGAAGAGCTTCGTGATGGACCTGGCGTACGTGTGCTTGCCCGGCCGGCACGGGGTTGAAAAAAAAAGAGAGCACTTCCATTCCTTCATGTTGAGGTACGTATTGCGAGTTTCCCAAATCCAGGCACGCTGTTTGCCAACACAAGACTGACACTTTTGTTTTACATGCTAAGCAAGCACCACGCGCTGCACAAGCTAGGGCAGTGCAAGGAAACGAAAGCGAGGGACACCGTTGCGATGTACGCCAGCAATATCGCGGCGAACGCGTCCGTGCTGTGCCTTGACGAGTTCCAAGGTACGTATTGGGCCTTTCCCAAATCCAGGCACACTGTTCGGCCCGATTACGGGTGACTGTTTGCTCATACACACACGAAAGACTGAAACTTTTCTTTTACAATCCCAAGTCGTGGACGTGGCGGACGCGATGATCATCCGGCGGCTTTTGGACCAGCTGTGGCAAAAAGGCGTGACGCTCGTGACGACGTCCAACCGCGCAGCGCCCAAAAAACTGCCCAAAAAACTTTTGGGGATTGGAAAAGTCTCCGCGAGAGAAACGCGCCGAAAAACACTCTTCTGTCTTCTCTCTTCTCAGCGAGAAACGCGAACCGTTTCGAAACCTTCCCCGTCGACTGCGGTCTAATCCGCGTCGATGACGATGACGTCCTCTCCCTCTTCCTCTTCCGCCGCGGTGCCCCCCGAGGCGTCCGCCGCTTCCATGATGATCTCTTTCGTTTTCGCCAAAAGCGCGGGCATCAACGCCCGGAACTTGAACCCCTCCGGCTTCGTGGTGCTGTCCTCCAGGTTCCTCCACTTATCTTTCAAGTCAACGGAGCTGCGCTTGGGGAAGTCCGAAGTCGCCCAAATCGCCTTTCGAATCTGGGCCCACTCCCCACGCCCGAACTTTCGGATCCCATCAAGCAACGCATCCGCCTCCTCGCCCGTCCACCGCCTTTCCGGTTTCGTCTTGGCGCCCACGGAGGCCCTTGGCTCTCATACGTCCGTCGCGTCGACATCGCCGTCCGAGTTCGTCACCACCAGCGCACGCGCCGCGTTCGTGTCCGCGAAAAGAATCTCGCGCGCTTTCGCCATCGCCCCGGTACCGTCCGGGTACGGGACGAAGTACTCGTGAACGTCGCGCGCCCATTTTTTGGACACGCTAGGAATCGTCGCGGTGAAGGACTTGCGGAGCGTGTTGCCGTTCGTCTTCTCGTCCATAAGCGCACTCGCGGGAACCAGGAAGAACCCGTGACTGAAGTTTTCGTTGATGAAGTGATTGCCGAGGTGAACCCAAAGAAAATCAAAGTCCGTCGCATGGTACGGTTGCTTTCCCACCAGCCCGCGGTCGCGCAGAAGTGTACATTTCGCGCTGTCGTCCCCACGGTTTGCGAGTACCACCGCAGTCTTGCTTTGAATTCTGTACTCGGTCGTTTTCCCGTCGTCGCCGGTGAGCTCGAGATACTCGTCAAACGCTTGACCGTCAACCTCCGGAGAGCGCAAACAGTGTCCGAGCTTCGGGAACAACTTTGCTCGTCTCTTCGCGTTGTCCTGCTCTTTCTCCGTTGAAGCCGCCGCACGCGGGCGTTTACGCGGCGTGCCCGGACCCGACGCCGCTTCTGACGCCGCGTGATCTAGATGCGACGACAGAATCTCCGCCAGCGGCGTCGCGACGTCTTCGCAGTTCTCTTGCCATCCCGCGGCGGCGGCGTCTGGGACTCCGTTTCGTTTCGTCACGTGACCGGAAGTCAATTCTTCCGTTTCCGCGGAGTAGCACCACGCCCAGTACGCTCGCTTCTCACAGTTGTTACCCATGCCGTCGGTCTCGCCGTCCAGACCTAACAGAAGCACCACGCAATGCCCTTCCAGCCCGCGCTTGCCCAGTTTATCCCCACCGTGGAAGTTAGATTGCTCCTTTCCCCAGTACGTTCGGTCGTACGTATCCCTCACTAGCGTGCCTTGCGGCTTCTCGGTTGATTTGACATTCTCCGGTATCTCGCTCGATTTGATTTGGATCAGAAGCTCAGCGTTGTCCTTGGTGCGAACCAGACGAGCGTCCGTGAACGAGCCTTCCGCAAGTTTTTCCAATTTCACGGAACCAAAAGTCGCGTTGATTATTGGAACCACGACCTCACCGAGCCACTTAAGCGCGCGCGCCTCCGCCGGATATCGCGACTTCCCGGGATCGGTACCTCGCATGCGGGGCGCGATACGGTTTTGGCGGCGGCGGCGGCGCGCTCGGTGCGCTTGTGTCGGCGTGAGGCGCGATTGTGAGATTTGAAAAGATGTAAACTTCGAAAGAAAGCTGATCCGAGCAGATTTTTAGTCGCCACTTGGCGACTGATGTGTAGTGTAATCAGACGCTTCAGGCGTTACATTTCTATTTGTTCCCCACCGCCACGCGCGCGTTTCGGTGCGGCGCCGATAGCGTCCACAGCCCGGGCTGTGACAGCGCCTCGCGTTTCCACTCCGCGTATCCGCTCACCGCGGACGCCGCCGCCTTGCGCTCGGCGTACGAAACGGGCTCTGGTTTTTGTTTTTCGTTCGCGTCGTTTTCTTTTGCGCCGTTTTCATTTTCGAGATTTTCGAAAACAGCGCTCGTCGCGAAGGCGTGCGCCTGTTCCAGCGCCGCGCGCGCTACCCCCGAAACGTTTCCGTTACCGTCGTTACCGTGTATGTCTGTGGTTCCCCGATCCCCCCCGACCCCTGAAACCCGTTTCCCGCTTCGGCCGTCCACCAGGTCTATTACCCAAAAAGCGTCCGGTAGCGCCGGCGCGTCTGTTTTACTTTCACGTCCCACAGGTTCGAGTTTCTCGGCAAAGTCCAGGTTTTCGTTTTCCAGCCACGCGACTATTCCGTTTCCATCCGCGAAGCGGGCGCCCTGTCCTTCCTGAAACACGCCTTTGTCGAAGGGCTTGGCGGTGCACAGCACAGCGGGGTGTTTCGTCCGTGTGAATTTAGTCGTCGAAGCTCGGGTTTTGTTATCGAAGAACTTTTTCATCCGGCAACACAGCGCTCTTCGACAAATCGCGGCTGTGAACTTTCTGCCGACCACGATTGAGTCGAAGAAAACAGGCTCGACCAACAAACCGCGCGCCAGCAACAAACTGCCTTGAAACCCGACGCAACTCCACACCGCGATTTTGTCACTGCAAGTGAGAACTCGGCCGGTGGTGGAACACCCGGGAGGCACGACCTGTTTGGTGATTTTTGGATCCAAGTGGCGGGTTCCATCCGTCGTGTTTTCCATCTCTGTCGTCGTCGACTCCGTGTTCTCCCCGGGGTTTTTTGTATTCTCTGTATTCTCCGTATTCTCCCCGGGGTCTCGTTTCCACAAGAACGCGAGCTGCCCATCCCGGACCGCGCCGAACTTAGGCACGCCGTGGTCATGCGCTTCCGGGGGTACGTCAAATTTCGTACCGGACTCATCGAAAACTTCCTTCCCGCCCCTCGCAAACCGCTTCACGCACGCGTTCCCGCACGGCGCGCTCGAGGCGTAGAGATGGAACGTTACCCCCGGCGCGCATCGCCAGCCGCCGAGTTTTTCCGAAGTGACTTTATCTGGATTCGCTTGCGTATCAACATTACTCAACTCACCAGGGCTTCTCTCGAGGACATTCCAATGTATGTCCTTTCCTGGTCGTCCTGAGCCGCCCGGTCGCGCTTGTTCTGCTGATTCGTTTCTTTCGCGCCCACACGCGGCGTCTCGAATCTGCGCGTACAGGAACCGCTTCATCCCTCGTCTGGCCAACACCTCGGCGTGGCAGTCGCGTACCCGGACGCCCGCTTGTGTGTCCGCGTCGATATCCGCGGCCCCGAGAAACTTCGTCCCTGCGCCGAGGGACACGACGCGAACAATGGGGGGGGTAACCCGGCCGTCCCGCGCCACCACCGCGGCAAGCACGGTCTGGCCTCGGTCTTTCCCAGACTCGTGGTCGGGGAGTCTCGCGAGCGCGGCGTCGTACGCCATCATCGCCGCCTCGGCGACGTTGTCAGCGAACGCACACGACGACACGCGCCTAGCGGCGTGTTCGGCGTTGCGGCCGCCGCCGCCTGGGGGTCCGTCGGGGGCCATGCCCGAGGACCCCTGATGTGCGTCGCGGAGTGCCGACCTGATTGCTCCGATTTTCTCGCGACGCCGCCGCGCTGACTCACCAACATTTTGGAAGAGTTTGCCCCACCGCCCCACTGCGACGCGCACGACGTCGGCACCCCCCCGACCCACACTTCCGACTATCATGGACGACGACGCGAAGGCGGCGAAACGCGCCGAGATCGAAGCGACGGTGGCCGCGATGCAGGCGGAGCAGAAGAAGCTGGAGGTGCGGAGCCGAGGTTCTTTACATAAAATCGATCGATGCGTCTGTGGTTGGCGATGACAACGACCCCACCTCATGATGAGACGCGTCAACGACGCGACCCACACACCACTGACCTTGTTTCCTTTCCGGACAAATCTTTCCTTTCCGCACCCAATCGCCCTGTCACAGGAACAACGCTTGTCGCATTTCGGAACCCACGACGGCATCACGTGCGACGGGTGCGGCGCCACGCCGCTGATTGGGTTCCGGTACCGGTGTCGCAAGTGTCCCAACCACGACATTTGCGACGTATGCTTCGAGCGGTGGGACGACGGCAAGGGCCAGATGGCCAACGGGTTGGCCAAGCAAACCATCTCCCTGGACCCGAATGACCACGACTTTTTCGTGCACAAAGAAAAGGGGTTCAAACCACTGGTCAAAACAGTTGGGCCTACCGCGAAAACCGTCAAGAAAGCAAAGCCGAACGACCCGTGTCCCGGCGGGTGCGGCCAGAAAGTGAAGAAGTGCAAGTGCTAGCTAGACATCTGCGGCTCTCTGTGCAAAGTATTTTATCACATTGCGGGGGAAGAATTCGTAATGACGTCCTACCCGTCACCGCGGGACGAGCGGGTTGGTTTCGCCACTTTTTGCTTTTTCCTCCTCACTCGTCTCCCCCGGCCTTTCCGTTTCCGCCATCGCGGAGATACGCCGAGCCAACTCACTTCGCGCCGTGGCTCTGGTTTGGAATCGTCGCATCACGTGCTCGGAGTCGTCGTCAGCCGCGGTGAGTCTTTCTTCGCGTGCCACGCGCTCTTGCTCTTGCTCGTCCAGGTCCAACCACTGGTCCACGCCAAAGTCTTCCCCGCAAAACCAACAGCGCGTGCAAGCCCTGGACACCGCGCTCCACCACCTGGGGAAGGGTTTGGGGCGGCGCCACGCTTCTCGACCACCGCGGTCCAGCGGTCGAGGAGGCTCGAACTCGGAGTACGAAGAGAAGAGCATATGGGGGAGTGGGGGCGGCCGGTGGGGCAAGTTCTTTTTGGTGTTCCCAGAAAAGTTGACAAAAAAGTTCATGCGTTCGCGAAAAAGCGACGTCACGCGCGATATCCACCAAATAACGGCTGAGCCCTCGCCTCTTGAGCACAGCCTCAGGGCGCGTCCTCGTCGCACGCCCGACTTTTCTTCGCGTCGGTGGACGGGAACGCAGCTATGTCCGCCGCCTCTTCTGCCCTCGGCGCGCGCGCCGGTCTCGCGGGCGCGCCTGTAGGGCGCGCCCCCGGGAAAAAGGCGCCCCGAATCGCCGCCGCCAACATTCGTGGCGCCCGCGGATTCACCCCACGCGCGTCCATCGCGGAGCCCCTTCCCTCGGGAGGAAGCGACGCGCCGGCCGTGACGGACATCCCCAAGCGCGCCAAGGTGAGCATGGTGAGCCTTGGGTGCCCCAAAAACACCGTGGACGGGGAGGTTATGCTTGGCGATTTGTTCGCCAACGGGTTCGACATCGTGGATGACCACGAGGAGGCGGATGCGGTTATCATAAACACGTGCGCGTTCGTGGAGGACGCGAAGAACGAGTCCGTGGATGCGATTCTCGCCGCAGCGGCGCTGAAAAGCGACACGGAAGCTGCTGGTGGCAAAAAGAAAATCATCGTCACCGGGTGCCTCGCGCAACGGTATGCCGAGGACCTGGCCGCTGAGATGCCGGAAGTCGACGTGGTGATGGGGTTCGAGGAGTACAAAAACCTACCCGGCGCGCTCGGGTCGGCGCTCGGTGTGTCCACCGAGCCGGTAGACGCCACCGCGCGCAGAGGCAGAGTGCGCGTTGGCGGTGCCTCGCCTCCTTTCCGCCCCGAGGCGCTGAGGAAAAGACTCACACCAGAGCACTACGCGTACCTACGCGTGGCGGAGGGGTGCGACCACAAGTGCACGTTTTGCGCGATTCCGAGTTTCCGGGGGAAGTTTCGCTCAAAGCCGTGGCAGTCCGTGGTGGAGGAGGCCAAGGCGCTGGCTGATACGGGCGCGAAGGAGCTTTGCCTCATCGCGGAAGATACGAACCAGTGGGGCATGGATCTGAAGAAAAGCGACGGCCGCGGGTTGGCTGAATTACTGGAAGCGCTCGCGGACGTGGATGGCGTGGAGATGATTCGCATTTTGTACGCCTACCCTTCGTACTTCTCGGGTACGTATTGGGCGTTTCCCAAATCCGCCTCCCTGTTTTCCCATACAAGACTGACACTCTCTTTTATTTATCTCAGAGGAGCTGATTGACGCGATCGCGGACATTCCGCAAGTCGCCAAGTACATCGACATCCCGCTGCAGCACATCACGAACCTGTCTCTTCTCCGAATGAACCGCCCGCCGAGGCAGCACACCGAGGAGTTGCTGTACAAGCTTCGCGACCGGATTCCAGGCCTGGCGCTGCGCACCACGTTCATCAGCGGGTTCCCCGGCGAGACGGACGCGGAGCACGAGGAGCTCATGGAGTTTTGCCGCGAGTTCAAGTTCGAGAGGCTAGGGGCGTTCGCGTATTCGGAAGAGGACGGCACGCCCGCGGGTGAGTACCCCGATCAGGTTGAGCAAGCCGTGCGAGATTTACGGCGGGACATGCTCATCTCTCAGCAGCAAACCATCTCGGAGGATTTCGCCGAGTCGCGAGTCGGTTCAACAGTCGACGTCATCATCGACGGGTTCAACCCCGAGTTCGACGCGTGGACCGGGCGCACGTCGTTGGAAGCACCGGACATCGACCCCATCGTGTTCATTCAGGAACCCGCTGCTGGGTCGGGGATGGCGGCGCTGGCGATGGGACAAATCCGCAAATGCAAAATCGTGGGGACCAGTCTTTTCGACTTGGAAGCGCACCTCGTGATGTGAGTATTCCGAGTCGCGGGGAGCGTGAACGACGAAGGGTGAGGCGACACGCCTTTATGTATTTGTGTTTGTGAATTCTACTAGATTACAGGGTTCGACACGTGCGTTTCGCTCGTCTGTTACGAACCGAGCGCACTACCACAGCGCTCGTAAAAATGAAACAGTGGACCATCATCACCTCTGCTACACTCGAGGCAGGTGCGCCTGATGTACAACCGGCGCCGGCTGGTGCTGCACGGGAACTCCCATCGCGACGTGCTGCGGTTGTGGAGGGTAGGGCTGCGTGTAGTGTTGGGGCGGGTACTGCTGCTGGTGCTGGGGCGGGTACGGCTGCTGCATCTGAGGCGGGTACGGCTGCTGCATCTGAGGCCCACCGCCAAACACGGCCAAGCTGGCTGGGTCCACGTGCGTCGGAATTCCGCCAGGCCGACCAACAAGATTACCCCAACGACCGGGCTCGCCCCGCTCCTCTCTCAAGCGATCTCGCTCCGAGCAACGCACGTACATCCAAGCACACAACGCGGCAAACGCTACGACCGCGAAGACGGAGGCGTAGACCGTGGTCGACATGGTACCTGGCGGTGGTGGCGCTTTTCAGTACCTGGCTGGGGTGGCGCTTTCCTGTACCTGGCGGTCGGAGCACGACCTGCGCTCCGCCTTGTGATGTGCGACGACAGATCTGAGAAAATAGTTTCTCTGCCCGCCCAAAAAGCTCATGGCTTTCACTCAATCTTTCACTCATGCCCGCGCGCCCCCCGCGGCCGCCCGCCCGCCCGCGCGATGGCCGACGACCCCTACGCCGCGCTCCCGCGCGACCTGACGCGCCGGATCCTGCGCGAGGCGCTCGTGACGGTGACGGGCGACGCGCACGACGCCGCTTCAGGCGGCGACAACGGAGAACACAAACGAAGACGGACACTCGAGCACGGGCGCGTCCCGCCCCTTCCCCCCGCGTTCAGCTTTCGCATCCCAGCGGACGGGCCGCAAGACCCCACGCCGCGGGTCGTCCGCGACGGCCTCGTGGACGTCGCGGCTGGCGCGCGCGTGGCGTGCGCGTCCAAGTCGCTGCGGGAGGTGATACGAGACGAGGTATTTGAAGGAAAGCTCGCAGCTTTGGAGAAGCACTTCGACGCGGGGGAGGTGTGCACCAGGAAACACGGCCGGCCGCCTGTACCTCAGGAACGGCGTTGCTAAGAACAACCCGGAGTACGAGTACCTCGACGCCAGCGGCGAGCTAAAGGGCAAATACCGCCAGTACGTCGACCCGAGGCACGACGCCGGCTGGCGCTCTCTGTCGACCTTTGAGAAATACCGACGCCTGTTGGGGCACCTGGACCGCTGCTGCGGACGAGCGTGGCAAGCGCTCGAGGAGGGCGTGGACGTGAATGATGAGTAACCGATATCTATACATCGCACGGCCCTGAGGCGATCATGGCTATGCACCGCGCGCTGTACGACTGGATCGGCCCCGAGCTTCTCAAAGGCACGGGCGGGGTGGACTACTGGCCCTTCCTTTTGGGGGGTTTCTTCGACGTGGAACACGACGCGGCTTCGCAAAGAGAGGGAATCGACGCCGCGATCGAGGGCAGGGCGGACCAGTTTCCGGATTCCGAGGACGAGGAAGACGAGGAATTGGACATTGGGTGCCCGTGGGAATGGTGCCGCGGCGACCCCGGCGACCACCAGTTGCTCTGCCTGGCGTCCAAGGGGGCCTACGGCGTCAGCTGGGCGCACACGAAGAGCCGTGAAGAGCTGTGGAGCGAGTTTGAGGGAAAGGACGCGTGGGAACGCGACGCGAGTGGGCGGATCACCGCGGTCGCAGCCACCCCGATCGTGGCGCCCGCGGGCTGGGTATACACCAAGGAGATGTTCGTCAAGGACAAGGAGGAGATGAGCATTTGCGATTCGGACGGTGAGGGGTCGAAACCGGTGACGGCCGAGCAGATCGACGAAATGTGGGAGGAGGAGTACGGCGGCGACGGCGAGGAGGAGTACAGCGGCGACGACGCGTGAGCGAGCGCGGACGAGAACAGAGCGCGGTTTCTTTTGAGGGTACAGACAATGCACTACGTTCTCATCGCATCCTTCTCGTCGTCGTCGTCGTCGTCATCCTTGTTTGACTTCTTGTTTCGTTTCTTCTCTTCCCGATCGTCTCGTTTCTTTTTCTTCGCGTTTCTCGCTGCGGTTTCCGCGTCAGTCACCGCCTGCGCCTGCGCCGCCGCCGCAGACATGGCTTTCGCGGCCGCGTCGAAAGGATCTTTTTTCGCGCCGCCAGTCGTTGCGTCCGTTTCGGCGCGCGCGGGCGTGCCTGGTAAAGGCAGCTCGAATGTTTCATCGAGCGCGAAATCGTCGGCGTCGGCGTTCCCCGCCGCGTCGCCGGAAACCATAAACGCGTCGCCGCTCAAACCCACGGTGCGAAGCGCGCGGCCCAGCTTCCCTTGGTACGCCGCCGTGTCCATCGCCGCGGACGCCGCCGCGGCCTTTGCCTCGGCTTCAGCATCAGCCTTCGCGTTCGCTTCTGCTTCAACCTTTGTCTTAGCGTCAGCCTCAGCCTTGGCCTTCGCTTCTGCTTCAGCCTTTGCTTCAGCTTCAGCCTCAGCCTTGGCCTTAGCGTCAGTCTCAGCCTTAGCCTCAGCCTTTGCCTCAGCCTTAGCCTCAGCTTCAGCCTTAGTCTGAGCGTCAGCGTCAGCGTTGGCAGCAGCCTTAGCTTCAGCGTCAGCCTTGGCCTTCTCTTCAGCCTCAGCCTTCGCCACCGCGTCAGCCGCCGCCTCTGCCGCCCTAGCCTCGACATCGATGGCCTCGACATCGATAGCAGCTTGTTCCTCAACAACACTAGCCGCCTCCGCCGCCGCAGCCTTCTCCTCCTGCTCGCGCGCCATCTGTGCTTCCCCGCGCGCTCTTTCTTCCTCCTGCGCCGCGTGCGACTCCGCCTGCGCCAGCTCGGCGTCCTTGGCCATCTTCATCTTCACCTCGTGGTCGTCCACGAGGTCGCGGACGTGCGTGCCGTACAAGGAGCCGTGCGCGAGCAGTTCCGAGGCGACCTGCAGAATCACGGGCTTGTAGTAGTTGACGTACTCCTCCGCGCGGATGTGCGCCCGGACCATGAGGTCGTACACGCCCGCTTCCATGTCACGCGTGGGGATCTGGAAGTGCTCGATGAGCTCCTCAGGCCAGAACGGCGTGAACCCCCCGGCTTGGTCGGGGTACTGCCCGCTTGCGGTGACGATGTCGTACGCCACGTCCGCGGCGGCGACTAAGTCTCCTTTGGTTTGCACGGAGACGCCTTGCGGTCCGAAAAACACGGTTTCCACGCACCGCCCGGCGAGGAGCATCGCCAGGCCGTCGATGAAATCGTCCAATGTATCCGCGCGCTCTTCCCCCGTGAAGTGCGTGGAGCGCTGCGCGTCGGATCGTTCCGGCATCAGCATCACCCCGGACATCTGCTGTCCGTACGGCTTTATTGTGACCCGCAAAACCTCGGAGCAGTAGTTCATGCTTTGCTTGGACGACCACAACACGGCGCGGCCGGCTTCCACCATCGCGCGGTGGTCCTTGCCCCAGCCGTCCTCCATTGGCGCGGAGGACACGCCTACTAGGTTGCGCTCGATAACTCGCTCCACGTCACCCAAGGTCATGCAGTCGCGGTCGTCCCGGACCGATAAAATCGCGGCTTCGTTCATCAGCGCCGCCAACGACGCACCCGAGTACCCGTCCGTCAGCTCCTGATTGTTGAAAGAAAAGGGTCAGTCTTGTATGGGCAATCAGTCGGAGGAATGTGGTGATTGTGAAATACTTACCGCGGTGCGGTTCAAAAGCGCGTCGGTTTCCCACCGCGCGTCGCCCACAGACGGGACGTTGAGTTTCCGCGCGTGCACTTTCAGGATGTTGAGCCGGTCCTTGTGCTTTTTCGGCACCCCGATGTGGAAGGACTTCTCGAACCTTCCCGATCGAAGCAACGCGGGATCCAGCTGCGAACTCAAGTTCGTCGCCCCCATCACGAGCACCATCTCCTGCGCCTGCCCCGCCCCGGCTTTGGTGTCGAACCCGTCAAGCTCAATCAACAGCTGCATCAACCCCGCTTCGCGCTCAAGCGTGGCGCTGTCCCGGTTGCTGTACAGCGCCCGGCTCCGCCCGATGGTGTCCAGCTCGTCAATAAAAATAATAGCCGGCGATACCTCGCGCGCGCGTTTGAACAAATCCCGCACGCGCTTCGCCGCCACCCCGACGAACATCTCCACAAACTCCGAGCCGTTTGCGTAGAAAAACGGAACCCCGGCTTCCCCCGCCACGGCTTTCGCAAGAAGCGTCTTTCCCGTTCCCGGCGGCCCTTCGAACAAAATGCCTTTCGGAATGGAAAGCCGGGCTCGCGCTTTGTCGATATCGGGTCGGTTCGCCGCGGCGACGACGTCATCCGCGCCCAGCGCTTTTCGTCGGTCGTCGTCCATCGTGGCGAACCTGGTGTTTGTTTTTACGCGGTAGTTGGGATCGAGAAACTCCTTTTCATCCGGCGACGGGACGCTCGCCCTCGCGGCTTCGAACCAGTCCTTGGCGGTTTCGCTTTTTTTTCCGCCGCCCGCCACGCCCGCCAAGCTCTTTTCTAAACTTTTCTTGCGCTTCGCTTTGTCCCGCTTCCACGCCTCCATCAGCGGGTTATCCACAGATTTCTGCGTTTCCGAAAACTCCTTGAACTGACGCATCGTGGCGATGATCGCTCTGAACTCATCCACGATTTCGTCAACACCAGCGACGTCGTCGAAGGACAGGGACTGGAACTTCCCCGCTTTTTCGTGATCCTGTCCTCCGCCGATCATCTTGGCTTTACTTTTACCAAACTCCTCCATCATATCAGCCTTGGGGGCTTTTTTGGAAAGCTTCCCTTTGAACACGTTCTTGTCCAGCCACACCGCGGGCGGGAACGGTTTTTTTTTCCTCACCTTCCGCCCGCTCTCGCCCTCCGGGTTCGGACCGAACACGGCGAGTATCAACACCGCCACGGGAAACGGCCACACCGTGGGCAACATCGCCCACAGCGCCTCGTTCCCCACGTTGTCCACGTGCATGAACTGCGACAGCGCGGTTTTGTTGAGGTGCGGGTTCTGTGGGACGAGGCGGCCTTTTTTGTTCATGTACGCTCTTTTCGTGATGTCCCACTGCTGGTCCCCCGGGATCTTCACCAGGAACCGGTACTTGGTCAACGGCCCGCGCAGCTCTTGCCCGGGGTCCGCCATCTCCACGATTATCGTGTTCCCGTCGTCGTACTGCAACAACCGTCCTATGGTTCCCGCGTTTAGGTTTTCAATCAGCTCGGGGTAACTCATCGCGCCGTCCACCGTGGGCCTCAACCCGAACTTTTCGCGTAACCGCGAAGGGTCGGGCCCCGGTTCGAACGGCAAAACCTGCGGGTACGTCGCCTCCGCCCTGGCGATCGTGTCCAAGTACCGTGAAAGAAGCTTGTCGTACTCCTTATCCGTGAGCCGCCGCATCACCGCGGGGGTTTTCTTCTCCCCCGGTACGCGGCAAAGCACCTCGCTTTCGCGATCGGGGAACTCGCCAATCTCTTCCCACGCCGCGCGCGCCTGGGAGTAACGCCGAAAGTGTCAGTCGGTCGGACCATGTGTATATCCGGGATTGGGAAGGGTATAGTAGTGGTAGGACTTTGTGACTGTACTAGTAACATAGAAACAGGTACTAGTACAGTCAAGTAGTACAGCAGCACGTCCATCAGGGGCAGTAAACAGTCGGCGGAGCGTGGAACACGTGGGGAAATACGTACCCACGCGCGTTGCAGCCGCAAGGCTTTGGCATCCTCGTGTTTGTTTGATTCGAGAAGGGGGGAGGCCCAGGACAGGAGGTCGGGTAGGGGGCCTCCTTTCGGATCGGGGGGCGGTTCCCGTTCGCTCCAGTTGACGGCTTCGGGTTTCTTCACTGAAACATCTTTGTTTTTTTTGGCGCTGCTCTTCGTTGCGCTCGTCGCACCGGCACCGACGTCCGTGCCCACGAACTCGTCAAAGTCGTCGTAGTTGAACCCGACGTCATCCGAGATCTTGGAGCGCTTGGCGCGGCAGTGCACTCGCCTCGATCCGAGGCGCGCGGCGCTGTTGGACACCGCGAAGCCCGCGATTGACGATCCGCAACGCGCCGTCCTTAGGGCGACCGGCGTCGGGGCGATGGTTTTCGATCGACGCACCGCGTGCGCCGCGAAAGACGTCGACGCGTTGGTGGAGACCTCGCGGCGAGTGTGCGCGCGTTGCTCCGATCCGCGACGCGCGTTCGCGCTAGGCGGTGCCCTCAGCCCGCCACCGCATACACCGCGCACGAATCCGCCGTGCCATCGCGACGCCGTCCACGCGCGCGCCGGGTGATTCTCGACCCCCGCGTGTCTCGCCGCCCCGGTTGCGCACGGGACCAGCGCCGCCATCCCGGGCAACGGTTGTCAACCTCGACGCGTTGGCGAACCGGTAAACCGTACCCCGCGGTCGGTATCGCACGAACTGCACGCGACGGGGGCTGTCTTGCCTCGCGCGCCTCGCCTTCTGGGCGCCGGCGCACCTCGTGTTAGCCAAAAACGACCGAGTTGATAGGGAAACGACGTCGCCGAACGACGCAGAGTCGTCAAGTCAAACGCTCGGCCTTTCAAGGCTCGTTTCAAGGCCTGCTTTTGCTGCAGGGTTTTGGGTTAATGTCGAAAAACTGTTGCGACAGCAGCCAAGTCTTCGATTCGTGTAAATTCGCACCCTATCCGGCGGCTGCTGGAAATCGGAAAAACTGCGCGCGCCCTGGCGCGCGTGCATTCTCTCAGCCGCGCCACGCACGGCCGCCACCTGAAACAAAATGGCCTCCTTCACCATGAGTGCCCGGACCGTGGCTCCGGCCGTGTCCTTCCGGGCCGCGTCCCGTGGTGCGTGTTCTTTCGTCTCCCGCCTTGCCTTCGGGCCCAGCGCGAGTGTGATTCCGGAAAAAAACGAAGGGGCGACGTCACCACTCGCGTCTCGCCGCTCGTCTCGCGATGGATCGCGCGCGGGTGGACACGTGTACGGTTCTCTTCGCGCCCCTGCGTTGCGCTCCAGGAGGAAGCCTTTCGTTGGCAGCGACGCGACGCGGACGCATCACGCGAAACCCAAACCACCACGACCCGGACCCGCGCTGACAGATCCTTCCCGTTTTCCAACTCTGCTCTTCTGTGAATGAATCGGTAAAATTCCACAGGTCGCGTCTCGTCTCGCGCGCGCAAGGCCACGCACGTCACCGCCGCGGTGAAGGACGCCGCGGCGCCTGGAAGGTACGAAGCCGTGTTCCTGATGAAACCCGGGGTGGAGGATTCCTTAAGAGCGGCTGAGGTTGATAAGCTCCGTTCCATGTTTGAAACCGGCGGCGCGACCGAGTTTGAAGTCACCGACCGCGGCGTGGTGCAAAACGCGTACGAAATCAAAGGCTTCGCGGACTCGCACCAGTACATGATCAACGTGCAGTGCCCGCGGGGGACGGTGAAGACCGTGCAGGACGCGCTCGCGATGCCGGTGATCGGCGCGGAGGAGATCATCCTTCGGTACATGTTCTTCAAGGAATGAAGGAGGGTTGCGGCATAGCACGTCATCAATCTGACGACAAATTTTAAGGAAGGGAAGAGAGCGCATTGACATGCACCCGTATTGTTGCGGAGAAGAGAGTAGAGCGACACGACCGGTAATATCACGGAACGCACTTAGGCCACACACGTACACACGGCTCGAACCCGGGGGTGTTTTGTACCACTACGCAGGGCGGCGCTTCCACTACCCCGCCGTCGTACTTTCCACTGCGCGTCACATTTTTTATTTTTCTGAATTTTAGTTTTCACTTCTTTCCATCAAGACGACGACGCGCGCACAACCCTTGGGTTTACCTATAGCCCTTGCACGCACGACCCACCGCATGCCCTCCCGCGGTGCACGGAAGCGATATCGCGACCCCCAGCGAGGCCCTTCCGGGGCTTCCCCTAGACGTCATCGTCACGCACGTTCTCTCCCGCAAAAACCTTCCCGATCCGGCTGACCTGGCGAGGCTTCGTGTGGTGAGTCACGCGATGCGCGACGCGGTGACGATGAGGGGGCGTAAGGTGGCGGAGTTGGAGGCGTGGGAGTATGCGGAGCTTGGATGTTTAGACTCGCTGCTGCGATTGCGACGGCGAGGACCTCTGTTGGATGCGGGAGGAGTTTGCTCAGCTGCCGCGAGTGCTGGGCACCTCGAGGTGCTGAAAAGCGCGCGAGCGATGGACTGCCCTTGGGATCAGGGTTACGGTTCCACCTGCGTATCGGCGGCCCGGGCCGGGCACCTCGAGATTATTAAGTGGGCGCGCGCGCACGGCGCACCATGGAACGCAATGGCGTGTGCGACGGCGGCGGAATATGGGCACTCCGAGGTGCTGAAGTGGCTGCGCGCGAACGGCTGCCCGTGGGACTCAAACACGTGCCAGTACGCGGCGCAGCGCGGGCACCTCGAGATGCTGAGATGGGCACACGAGAACGGGTGCCCGTGGGACAAGCAGACGTGCGAGTTATTGGCGAAGGGCGGGCACTTCGAGGTGCTGCAGTGGGCGCGCGAGAACGGCGCACCGTGGAATAGGGAAACGTGCGTGGAGATCGCGAACCACGGGAACCTCGAGGTGTTGAAGTCGGCGCGCGCGAACGGCGCACCGTGGGACGTGTTCGTGTCCAACGTGGCGGCGGAGGGCGGGAATCTCGAGATGCTGCAGTGGGCGCGCGCGAACGGCTGCCCGTGGGCCCAGTGGACGTGCGCGGAGGCAGCGGCGGGCGGGCACCTCGAGGTGCTGAAATTTTTGGTGGACGAAGGGCACCTCAAGGTGCTTCAGTATCTGCGCGCGAACGGCTGCCCGTGGGATAAAAGTATGCGCGAGAATGCGGAAGATGTCGCGGGTGATGGTGATAATGAAGTGAGCAAGCTACTGGAGTGGGCGCGCGCGAACGGCTGCCCGTGAGAGGCCGGTGGAAATTGTCGATTTTTATTGCACAGGCCTTCTTGGCTTTTTCGCCTTTGCATGGAGGTTGGGTATGGCCAACCCAGCGCCTCTGGCGCCCACGCCTCGACCCAGCCGCGCGTGCGCGCTTTCCGTTGCGGGTGTGGCTTCGTCCTCGTTCTCTGTGATCGAGGGCTCGCCCGAATCTTCGACAGTGATGGTGGAAACGGCCCGAGCGTCATCCGCGAGAGATTCGTCGCGCGAGGCGTTTTTCCGGGTCTCGCCCGACGCGCGGGGTTCCTCGACGACGCCCGAGGACCGTGAGGCCAGGCGCGCGACCCACACCGCGGCGGCGAGACTCGCAACAGCCGTCGCCGCGAGCCACCACGAGGTCTCTCCCCGCGCCATGAGCGCCATCTATCCTGAGGTGCGGGGGGAACTGATTTTGTTGAGTTTCAGAAATCGGTTTTACAACATCGCGTCACAGCGAAGCGCTAAATGCCTAAATCTGCTCCTCCTCCAACTCTCCTAGCAGCCTCCGCGCAGCGCCAGCACCAGGTGAAGCACCGACCCGCCTTCGATGTTGTAGTCCTTCGCAGTCCGGTCATCGCTCATCTGCTTCCCGCCGAAAATCAACCTGTTCAGGGGACAAGAGGGAGACGGCGTGAGTCGAGAGGCTACGTGCAGAAAGAGATGTTGAGAAAGAAAGGGTGGTTGGCGCGTGTGTTGTTTTCGGTCATCCACAAGACACGCGGCGGTCCGTTGCCTCCGTGACCCGCCCGACGTACCGCTGCTGGACCGGGGGGATCCCCTCCTTCTCCTCCAGGCGTTCCTTGATGCGCTCGATGCTGTCACTAGGCTCGATGTCGATTTCAATCTCCTTGCCCGTCAGGGTCTTCACCTTGATCATCTGAGGCGCGACGAAAACGAAAAGGGGGACACGGAAAAGGATGAGGCGGAGGACGTCAGCACGTGGGCACCGGGCGGGGGATAGACGACGCGTCTCTGTGATTTCAATCGCCCTCGAAAATCGCGATACATGGGCAGACACGCACCATCTTGGCGAGCGGTGGTCGGGTGGTCGAGTGCGACCGAGGCGTGGCCTAGGAGTGCGGTGCGTGAGATCGGCGTCAGTGCCCAGATTTCAAGCCAAACTCGTACACTTGCTTTTCTCAGGCCGAGGCCGCGGCCGGAAATTCCCACTCATCACACCTGGGACCGCGCCTTTGGCCCGTCCGTCGTGGGCTCGAGGTTCGCGCGGGTACGGACCTTGAGGTGAAGCGTGTGGCGACCGCGCGGTCGCCATGCGGAGCGCGAGAGAAACCCGAGGTGGCTGGGACGGCGTGCCGCGAGGCGCGAGCACGGTTGCCCCGTCATCGACGGGCACATTTAGAACCGCCATGAGCAGGGGCGCCGTGAGCAGCGCCGCTTCCGATACCGCGTCGAGGATGTCCGAGTCGCCGTCGCGGTGGCTTCCAGACGACCTTCTGGCGTTGATGAGGTGCGTTTACGCGACGCGACACCGAACCCGAACATCGCCGCACCCCCACTCCAGGTCGTCGCATTTACCAGCCACCCATAGGACGCAACGGACCGAACGTGCGTAGTACCAAACTCACCGCGCACCTCTACCCCTTCGCTACCCCCCACATCCATTCCCACAGCGAGGAGGGCGCTTCCTTCACCGGCGAGCAGATGCGGCGCGTGGTGGACGCCGCGGAGGCGGGCGTGCGCGACCGCATGGAGCGCAAAGTGCTCAAGGCGGCTTCCATGGGGTACACCAGGGGCGTGCGCCAAGGCGAGGCGCAGGCGAAGGAGGAGTTTGTGAAGGAGTACCCGAGCAGGGGTGGCGGTTTGTTTGATGAATCGAATGGCACGAATGCTGATGTGTCTACGCGTGCCTTGGCACCCGAAGGCACAGGTGATACGAAAATGAACCTGAATCAAAGCGAAGAGCTCGCGTCGCTGCGAAACGAGTTGGAAACGCTGCGAAACGCCGTCGCCGCCACGGCCGGCGGCAGCGTCGCCGAACGCGACGACGCCGGGAGCGTTTTTTCCGAGGACTCCGCGGTGGGCACGGCGGTCAGCGCGAGCGCGAGAGATGTCGAAAAGAATGCGCGAAAGCCCCCCGTGCCGCCTGGAGCGGCGGTGCACTTTCCGACGCGCATTCCGGAAGAGGACAGCGCGAAGGAACACTCCGACCGCGAAACGCCGAGCACGCCCGACAAAGACGCGAGCGACGCGGCGGATGACGAGCCTAATGCTTTTTCTGCGCGCTCAGATGGAGGCTCAGTCGCGACGTCTATCCGACCAAAAGGAAGCATGCCAACTGACGCGGGCCGGATGCCTGATGAGGTTTTCGTGGGGCGGCGCGTGGTCGGCGGGAAGGGGAAGACGTACGGTGTGAAAAATACGCCCCGTTCCGAAAACGGCGAAGGCGGAGGCGCGCCCACAGCGGCGCTGTGGGCGCTAAGCGTGTCCGCGAGGGACGGGAAGATTCCCACCGTGCGCCATGACGCCCTGGACCTCATTTCAAGCCGATGCCAGCTGTTCTTCGCGCACGACAAGCTGTCGCGCGCCACGCTGGGGTGGGCGGCGGCGCGCTGGCGCTTGGCATGCGCCGAGCCGCGAAGGCGACGCGCCGCCGCCGCGCACTTCACGCGCCGGCGCGCGCGGCGCGTCATCGCGCGGTGCTTCGCGGCGTGGGCGGTACGGGGCGCCGAGACAGAGGAGACGGCGACACGAGTGGAGGACGCGGTGAGCCGGGAGGCGCGCGCGAATGAAAGTGAACGGTCGATTTTTCACGAATTTACGTCGCCCGTATCGGCGCCGCCGCCGCGTTTGGATCGCGACGTCGCCGCTGGTTTGGTTGACCAGTTGAACGCTTTGCGGGGCGAAAACCGTGAGTTGTCGACGTCCCTGGCCGACGCGCGCGATGCCCTGGAGTCGTCAGGGCCCACGCCGCGCGAAGCCGCGCAGAGCGAAAAGTTCCGGGCGCACTTGCAGCGCCTGCAGCGTGAGCTCGAAGCGACCAAGCAGGCGAGGGATGTGGCGCGCGACTCGGTGGACCGCGCCGCGCGCGAGGCCGCGCGCGAGGCGACGACGAGGCGGCAAAGTCTGAAGGCCACGGCGACGCAAACGGGCGGGCCGGGGGACTTGTCCGGGCTGGCCTTGGAGGACCAAGACGCGGCGGCTGCGGCGACGGCGCTTGAACTCCGCGCGCAAGCCGGGAAGTTCCACGTAGAGTTTGAACGGCAGGCGCAAATCGCCGAGGCGGCGACTTCGAAACTGCGGGACGAAACGAGCTTACGCGCGCGCATGGAGGATTCGCACCGACGCGAGTTGTCATCTTTGAGGGACAAGCACGTCAGCGACCTCGCGTCGGCGCGAAGCGAGTGGGCGCGCGAAGCGAGGGTGGGTAGGGGTGCGAGCACCGACGTCCGCGCGCATGAAGCGCGATTCGAATCGCGTGGAGTTCCGCATTTGGATTCTCGTTGTGATGGTTCACACGACGCCGCGCGTCGTGTAACGGGCCCGTCAACGCAGTCACCGGAAACCACGCGACTCACCGCGGATCGCTTGGTGGCGCTGGAGTGCCAAGCGGGGACGATGCGTGACTCGGAGAATGTTGAGGAAAAGGTGAAAGGGTGGGAGGCGCGCGGCGTTTTGGCGCAAGGGGTGGGTTCTTCCCCGCCGGTGTCGCCGGGGAAGAAAGGAGGCAGCGCAGGGGCGAGCTCGTTCCCGCTCGCGCCAAAACGCGGCGACCCGGAGGACGCGTGGGGCGATTTCGGTGCCGGCGGGTCCCGGCGACGGCGCGACCCGATTCAAAACCGGCCACACGTCCCGCGACCGCCCGCCTCCGTGACCGGCAGCGAACGGAGCACTCGAAGCCGAGCGGGGACCGCGGCTGCTGTGGTGGCCGCGGTGAGGGCTGGCGGCGTCGTCGCGGTGGACGCTTTGCTCGCGAGCGGCGTTCTGGACGCGAGTGATGACGAGGAGGAGGAGTTTGGTTCTCGTCCCGGAAGCGCCGGCGGCGGCGTCGGCGGCGCCAGGGCGGTTCGCAGACCTCCCGCGTCCGCCACCCTCGCCGTCGCGCAACTCGTGATGCGCGGACACGGCAAGGCGGACGCGGAAACCGCGGTCGCGGCGGTGCATGGAAACGACGTGGATGCCGCGCACGAGTGGCTGAGACGACGTGCGCGGAATGGTGCCTTCATTAGCGGAAGCGCTTCGTGAATTCGAATTTAGTAGTAGTAAAATATAATCAAGACGGCTATTCCTCCAGAGGTGAATGTAGAAAGCGTCAGACCCCGTCAAACTTCTGATTCCTCGTACTCCCCGTTCACTGCTAAACGCGCACCCCCCACGCCGTACGTCGCGTGCACGGCTCGTGAGACGCAGTCAGGACACGCTAGTGCGCACTGATTCAGCGCGTACTCTGCTGCGACGAGCTCGCTGGACATCGGACATCCCGAGCGTTTCAGTTTTCCCGCAAACGCCGCCGCCGCGAATGCGAGCCGTTCCACCGGCAAAACGTGGCCGCACGAAAACACGCACGCGTCCGTGACTTTCCCGGATGCCTTCGGGGAAGGCGTTGGTAGCCCGAGCGGACCGGGAGTTTCAGATTCCTGACCGGGAGACTCAGGAGGCTCCAACGATTCGCCCTCCGCGGCCGCGACGACGGGCGCGGCGTGCCATCGAATGCACGTCGATTGTCCCGCGTCGGCGCACAGTGCAGCGCGCGCGCGCGACCAGCGAGACTCGTCGCTTTCTTTGCGTGTGCTCGCGCTCATCCGCGCGTCGTCGTGGTCGTGTTTCGTATCGCCCGTGAGTGGTACCCCATTAAAATCCTCCCTCACGCCGTGACCCGCATCGCGCGAAGCTGCTTCGACTCGAAGCAACGCCACGGCGAGCGCGAAGGACGCGGAGAACCAGGCCGGCTTGTTTTCGTGGTTCGTCGCGGCGTCATCCGCGGCGTCGCGCGCGCCGCACTCTGATTCCCCAAACGCCGCTCGCCGCCGCGCCGCGCGGTCGTGCCGTAACAGCAACGTCAGCGCCTCTGTTCCGACGAGATCCAGCTCCGTTAGCAAAACCGTCTCCAGCCGTGTTGCCGACAAGCAACGCGCGCGCCACGCAACGCAGACGGCGCCAATCGCCGCCGCGCGCGTCGTCGCCGTTTCGGCGCGCGTCGCGTACAAAGCGAGCGTCGCAACGAGCTCCGTTTCGGTCTCGGCGTCTTGGTCTCGGGCATTCCTGGTGTGGTTTGAAGACGGAATCGCGTCGTCAACGAAACGCAAGCGACACCGCGTCGCCCCTATCCAGTCCCCTACACATCCCAAAACAACCGCGGCGGCGCTTCCGTTGTTCCATCCCAGCGCCGCGGCGACCGCCCATTGCGGGCGAATTTTCTGGTGGCGCAGACCTTCGCGAAGGGTTTCCTCGAGGTCGCGCTGGTGTGTTAAATATCGCAGGTCTTTTTTGTATCCGCGCGTAGAGGCGGTGTCTCCAGCGGGACTAATACCTCTGGTGTCTCGCGAAGACGAGCTCGTGTTGGCAACAAGACACAGAAGCGCGGCGACGCGAATCTCCGCCGCGCCCGCGCCAGTCGCGAGCGCGTCGTTCGCGCGCGATGGGCCAATCGCCTGCCCCGCGACCGCCGCTAATGAAACAACCTCTTCCGGTCGCATCAAGGGAAGCACGGCGACGACCGCACCAGAGCAGTCAAACGAAACGTCCCCTGAAGCATGCGGGACAAGCGCCCCGTAGGCCACCGCGCGCGCCGCCGCGCAGGGCGAGCGCGCCGCGCTTTCGTCCAAGTCGTCGTCGTCAAAAAAGTCGTCCTCCTCTCCTCGCGACCCCCCTGCACCGCCACCCGGCGATGAGTACTCCACGAACTGACGCAGGGCCTGGCCGCCGTTGTGAAACGTGTCCGCGGCGGACCCCGCGGCGAGCGCGACTCGAAGCGTGGCAATTGCGGCGAGCCGAACCCGCGCACGAAACACACTCTTTGTCTCGTCGCCCCCCCGCTCGGCGGCAAAAACGTCGGCGTCGACAAACGCCGTGACTCCGGCGGCGGCGGCGGCGGCGAGCCGCGCGGCTGATACGATAAAAAAGAAAGTGTCAGTCTCGTATGGGCAATCAGGGAGGCGGAATGTGGGGAGTTGGAAATACTTACAGCGCGCGGCAGCCTCCAGGCTCCCTAAACCTTTGTGTCCTGGAGTCTGCGTTTTGGCGACGTTCGCGAGCGCCTCCGCCGCGGTCGCGGCGAGCGGCGGGGACAGCGCACCGGACGGCCAGGGAAATTCTGTGTCCGGGTGCTCCTCCGCGATGGCACCCGCCGCGCGAATGGCGGCGGCCGCGGTGGCCGCGGCCCACGCCGAGAGCTCCAGGTGCGTCGCACAGCACAAACGCAAAAAAACGCCTTGTTGTTTCTCGTGTGCTTGTTCTTGTTCTTCAGCGGTTTCTTCGTGAGTTTCCAGGTCCCTCGATGCACGCGTCGTGGGGTACCCGCCGCGGTCCAGGCGGTCCAGGTAATCCAGCGCGTCCGCCGCTCGCCACTCGCGAAGACATGCGGCGACGCACGTCGCGACGGGCGCGTTCGCCGACGCGCGCGGCGCTAAGCGTGCCGCGCGTGCGATGTCTCCCACGCGCGCGGCTTCGTGCACCGCCTCTGTGTACAGGCCCGATTCGTGGCTCGAGTTCATGCCAAGAAATAAGAGCAAAGTCTCCGCTTTGAAGTCGCCTCGTGTCACGGTTCGCGCGCTTAGTACCGCGCCGTCACCAAACTCGTCGTCGCCGCCGCTCTGCCTGCGACTACTCTCCTTACCCACCGCGCGGCGCATCGCGGCCGCGAACGCGTCCGCCTCGGGTCCTTTCGCGGTGCCCAGTAACCCTCGAACCAGCGTTTCCGTGGACGGCGTTGACGGACGACAAACCAACGTCGCGCCCTGCGTCGCGACGGCGCACCCCTCGAAATTTGTAACGCCGCCGCCGCCGTTTGTCTCGCCTCGCCGATCCCCGCAAGACATCAGCGCGCGCTCTAACGGCCGGCCCACGCTCGCAGACAGCGTCAGCTCTTGAAGCACCACAGGTACGATCTCTTTGTTTCTCCAAAGCGTGCCCGGCCCCGGCCCCGGCCCCGCCCCCGTTCCCGCCTGCGCAAGTTCCGTCCCACCGGACGCCGAAAACCCACCCGGTTTCGCGCCCCTCGAGTCCGCGGACCCCGCCGCGAGTGGTTTCGGTTCCAAACCGGAACCCTCGTCCGTCTCACGCCTGACCAGCACCGCAAGTCGCGCGCGTCCGCCTCGTTTCGCGCGATGCAGGGCGAATATCAGCCGGCGGGTGACACGCACGGCGGTGGTTCCGTCAGGTACCCGGTACGTCGCGATTGAAACGCGGTCGTTTGAGGGGTGAAAAAGCGCCAAAGTCGGAGACCCGGCGCCGAGGCGAGCCACGAGGGTCGTGGAGAGCCCACCGGGTGAAGCGGATGAATCGTCACCCTCACGCATCATCGACACACTCGTATCATGCGCGCCAGGGTGCACAGACAGAACCGCGTTTGATGAACAAATCTTCTCAGTGGAAGACGAAGAACAAGCTCCGAACCGCCCGTCCGCCAGCCGCGCGGGCGAGAACCCTCTTTTGCCAGCGGAGGACGGAAGCGACGCGCCGCGTCGCTCCAACTGCAGCGTCCAGTGCGCATTGGGACTGGTGTAGGTACGGTCGGTACTGTGCGCACTGAAACTGGTACTGTTACTGTTCACATTACCAGTCACTTGGTGGTCCGCAAAGCCGGACACGAGCAGGTACTGGCCTAGCGAAGCGCCGGTGTCCACAACCGCCGCGCCCGCCGCGCGCCCGCCCACGAACACGGCGCACACCGGGTCCCCGGTCGGGTTCCAGAACCGAACCTCGCCGTTTTGCGCGCACGCCACCGCTACGAGTTCGTGGTTATCCGACGCACTACTTCCAGCACTACTTCCAGCACCTCCATCACTACTTCCATCACTTACATCACTTCCAGCACTACGTACAGCGTGTCTCCGCCACCACAGCACCGAGCATATGCGCGAGCCCGAGGTGCACAGCACGCGAACGCCTCGTGTCGTGGAGGCTTGGTTTGTCCGTGCGTCGCCCTCGCCCGCGCCGGTTGAAAGCAACGCCCCCGCCGCCACCACGTAAACCCCCCCCCCCTCCGTGCCGCACAGCAGCATGCGGGGCGGCGTACTACCACCCCGGTTGTTGGGTCTTGCCTCAGCGCACAGCGGGCTGAACTCCATGCTTGTGATCCGGGCGTCCGCGCCGTGGTACCACGGAAGCACGCGCGCAGTTGGCGGCGAGGCGTCCCCGGGGTCGTCCGCGAACTCCGACGCACCCGCGCCCTCCGAACGTAACAGCAGATCATGCCTGGTGCCTTCCTCGGAGGCGAGGGCTGCGGCGTGTAACACGCGTGTCGCGGTTGGGTCTCCCGGACGCGCGTTCGCGTCGGACGTGCACGCCGCGGCGAGGAACTCGCGGCGACCCTCGCGGCGACCGTGGAGAGGGGCTCGTCCAGACGTGCCTGGCGCATCGTCGTACACGCCGGACATGAACGTGGGTTCGTTCGAAACACGCGCGGACCCTCCCCGGCCGGGGGAACTCGTCGTGGAACTCCGTCGGGTATCCTCCCCGCCGTCCTTGCGTCCTCGCGGGCGCACCGACAAAACCTTCTCCACCGCGAACAACGGGATGTCCAGGGATGGCGCGAGTTCGTCATCCTGTTCTGTGTCGGAAATTCGGCGCTCGGCGATGGCCTTCACCACGCCCAACGCAGACAAATCAGCCCCGCGCAACGACACCACCCCGGCGCCATCGCCCGGCGCCGCCATCCTCCCCGTCGCGCGCCCTGAGACGCGCGTCGGGGAATGGCCACCCGACACGAGGCCGGCCGAAAGAATTGAGATTGTCACTTCCCAGAGTCTCAACTTCTGGTGTGCTGGAGATCCGAAATATTATTCCACGTGGCAATGTTGAGAAGAGAAAAGCGGTGGTGGTAGCCGCCACACCACACCGCGCCCTCGCCATGGTGCGCTTCGATCACGTGAGTACTCATCCCCCGCGTCTCTGCCATCTCATACTCGTGCATGACTCGGCGAAATCCGCGCGTCTCATGTCCACTCCAGCGCCGCGTGCCGCCAGGTCAATTATTCGTTGGATCCTTCTTTTGCGATCCTTCGCGATCCCATCCCTCGCCCTCGCCCTGACCGCGTTCCCCCCCCCTTCCTCGCGCAGGCCGCCATCGCCTCCTCCGCCGAGCTGGAGCTCGGCAACGTGATGCAGCTGGACGTGGCGGAGCGCGGCATCGTGGCTGCCTTTTTCGAGATGCTCAAGGACAAGTCCTGGGCGCACGCGTCCAGTGCGGACGGGACGGATGTGTTCAAGCTCCCCGGCGAGCGCATTCACCGCATCATGGGCATCACGCGCACGGACGCCACGCCCGAGCAGGTGCTGACTTTCTTCTCCGACCCGCACAACTTCGACGAGCACTTCAAGATTCTGGACGACATGTTCAAATCCGGGTCGGTGGTGAAAATAGGAGGCGCGCGAGAGGCGGCGGCGCTCGCGGCGCTCGCGGCGTCGGAATCGGAAAAAATGCTTCTGAAAAAAAACAAAGACGAATCCCAACCCCCGCGCGACCGGTCCGGGAACTTCCCCGCGCTCGGGCTCGGGTTTGGGGTTGGGAAAAAAACGGTCGGTTCCGACCGTTTCGGGAATGACCAGGGCTCGCACCTCGCGACAGACGACTTGGGTTTCTTCCAAGGCCTTGGCAAGCGAATCGACGACGCGTTCGCCAAGACGGCAGGTCGGGAGAAGCGACTGAACGACCAGGCGGCTGTTTTCGCGGCTGGTTTGGGAACGAAAAAAAACGAAGAGTCGCCCTCGTCCCTCGCCGCGCTTGACGCGTTGCCGGACGCGACCACGGACGCGACGCGGGATGCGCTTATGAGTGATGCGCTTAGTGCTACGTATTCCTCACACGACGCGTCCTCTTCTGGTTCGCCGTTCGACGAGAGCTTTGCTTTCGGGGCCGGCGCATCCGAATCGGCGGCTGATTTCTCAAAAACGCTCGCGGCGCTTCCCATTGACCAAAACTTCGTGGACCGCCCCGGCCACGCTTTGCTTCACGGCACGTTTCGGCTTCCAAGCCTCGTCCCGGATCGCGACTTCATTTGGGACCAAGTCGCCATGCGTCTTCCCACCGGTAAGTATTTCCCATTTACCACATTCTACTGACTGATTGCCCATACAAGACTGACATTTTCTTTTTTACATTCAGGGAGCGTTTTGATCGCGGGCAAATCGGTTGACACGTTTTTGGACGACGAAGAAACGCCGACGGCGAAAGGGCACGTGCGCGGCGCGGTCCTGACGAGCGGGTACTACGTCGCGGCGGAGACGAAGGCGCAGGGGGGGGGGAGCAGGATCGCGTTCGTGGTGCAGGCGGACCCGAAAGGAAACCTACCCGCGTGGGTGGTGAACCTCGTGGCGCCGAAACAAGCGCACAACGTGACGCGTTTAAGGAAGTACTTGGACGGGAACTGAGCGCCTCTTTAGTCTCTGTTTATCTATTGTAAACTTTTTAAATTGCCTTTCTACAAGTAATGTCCGTCCGAGTTCACGGACAGCCGTTCTCACGCAACCACGTCGAACATGCCGCGCGCCCAGTTGGAGGACATCGTGGTGGGTTTTGATTTTGCCGCGACCGTTTTCTTGCTTTTTTACGTGGATGTCTGCAAGTAGAGTGACCCCGAAGACTCCGTCTTCGAGACTCTCTCAGACACCAGCTGTACCAAATGTACTGCTGACATATCAGCCTTCCCTGACGTCGCTTCCGTGCGCGAGTTTCGCCACGCGCGCCACGACGAGCTCAAGGATCGCGGGCTCGACGCTCACCAATCTGGCGAAGCCCTCGCCCCAAAGAGCGGGCGTGCGTCCGCTCCCCGAGCTCCCGAATGCCTCGCCGCGAACGCCCGGCCCCGACGCGAGCTCCACGCTTTCACCCGGATCGCAGGCGGCGCCGTGGCCGGACCAGTCGTGGGCTTTTCCGTGTCTTTTCCCGCTCGCCGTCTTGGCTTGTTTCCACGTCGCGCTTGCACACAGCGCCAGCGTCTTGACTGCCTCCTTGAACGCCGTTGGAAACCGCTTGTGCGTGCGCCGTGTCCAAGTCGAAGGCACGCCCACCTGCCACCGGTGCGCGCACTGTCCGTCCGTGGTGGCGACAAACAGGAACTCCTCATCAACCGGGCTCTTCCCTACGCACGCGGGTAACAGCCGGTGGTGCCCACTCGTCCCAGGGCCGTTCGCGTGGTCGTGCAGCGCCGCGATCTGCGCGCCGTTGGATGCGCCGTGGATCCACACGCTGCCGTCCTTGTGCGCCAAAAACAACAACGTACCGCCCCCACCCGAGGTGAGGGACGAGCAGTCGATGAACCGGTTACACGCGGTGACGCCTTCCAGGGGGAACCGCCGGACCTCTTTGCCGTCGCGCGCGTCAACCAGCACGATCAGCAGCGGCGAATCCGGCGTCGTGTAGCACGTGCCAGGCACCAAGGACGCGGCGCACGTGGCGAGCAGCAACGGTGCAGAATCCCGATTCTGGGCGTGATGACAAAACGAACCGCGCTCCCCGGAAGGCCTGGGCAGCGCGGCGAGCCCAGCGAGGTACACGTTGCGCACGGCGAGTTTTTCAGAGCGCCACTTTGGCCTTTGGCCGTCCCCGCCCACCCCCGGGTTGCACACCCTTAGCTCCCACCCACGCAGAGATTTGGCGTCCACTGCCGTGCTAAACATGCGCGACCCGTCAGGGTGGAAGGCGATGTGACACATCCCGTCCTCTTCCCAAGCCGGGTCGTCTTTGAAGTGAGTCGGGACAGTCGCGTCGAAGGCGGGGGCGTGCCCCGTAGCGCCGTCCCACACGGGGAAGATTCCGTGGCCGCCTATCACGCCTACCAAATAAGTGGTGTCTTCAGCGTCCGCGCCGTGTATTGAAGGTGTCTTGCCAGGGAAAGAAACCAGCCTTCGTATCGGCCTCGGCTCGGGAATGCCGTTCACCGCGTCGCGTGCGAACGCGGAACTAAACGGGTTCCGCGCGCGTCGCCGGCGCCGCGGCAACCTCTGTAAACTCGGATGGCTGTCCTGGCTGTGATCAAACGTACCTCCGAACCGCACCTCGCCACTCGGCAGGTCCCACCCCCAAAGCGTGCCGTCCGCCATGCCCGCGAAGACCGCGGAGCCGGACGCGTCCAGCGCCACCGAAAGCGCCGCCACCGCGCCCGCCGCTTTCAGCACAGTGATGAGCACGGCGCTGCCTGAACTAGAACTGCAGCTTTTTCTGCTTCCGCTCCCCGACGCCCCTCCCCTGGCGTAACGGGCGGCCCCGTGGCGGTCGTCTGTGTCGCCGTCGGTTGCCGTGTTGCCACCATCGAGCCGCCACACCCGGATTCGCGCCACACCGGGCTCATGCGGCGACGCCCCGCCCGCGGCGATGGTGGTGCCGTCCCTACTCACCGCCAGCGCAAACACCTCGAACGAATCCGCGCTGTGCTCGTGTCCCCACTCCAATCGTAGCCCGGTGTGGCGGAAGTCTCGGGGCTCCAGGCCGTGCGCGGCGCGACCCCTCTCGCCGCCTCCTCCGCCGCCACCCGACATCGCCCGCGCCCGTCGCAGTGAGGTAGGCGGACCTGCAAGGTGACTGAAGGTGACTCAGCAAGGAAAGAAAGCGCGTCGCGGATTTGGCGAAATCACGACGTGGCCAAAATCGACGACAGACGCCGCCGCAGCCGTAACGCCGCGGCCACTTCGCGTCGCGGCACGTACGCACGACCCTCCCGGTTCGCGTCCGCGCGTCCTTCGGGTCCACGCCTCCGTGTCTCCACCTGTGGCTCTTCCCTCGGCCCTCTCCGGCCCTCTCGCCGCACTCGCGCGCGACCACGAAAACCACCGCCACCGCCATTTGCGACCATGAGTGTCGCGTCCCTCCGCTTGGAGCTGATGGACCAGAGTCTGGGCATGCCCCGTCGTTTCCGCGCGCTTTTCGGGCTTCGCAGCGTGGGCAGTGACGCGTCCGTCTCCGCGCTGCTGGACAGCTTGGTGGACCCCAGTGCTTTGTTCAAGCACGAGGTGGCTTTCGCGCTCGGCCAGATGCAGGCGCAAGCCGCGGTGGCCACACTGAAGACAATTCTCGTGGACGAAAAGGAACACGGGATGGTGCGGCACGAAGCCGCTGAGGCGCTTGGCGCGATCGCGAGCGACGAGTGCTTGGACGCGTTGGAAACCGCGTGTGGTGACGAATCGCAGGTGGTGCGGGAAACCGCGGTTTTGGCGCTGCAGAGGTTCAGGTACGCGGCGGCGATGCGGAACAGCGGTGTAAAATCTCCGAAAAAAGCAAAGGAGGAAAACCAAAAGACTTTAGGCTCGGCGAAGGAAAAGCTGTGTAGCTCTGTACTCGGTGGGACGACGAACACTACGCCTGCTGCCACGACAGACACGAGTCATGACTCTCCGTACATCTCCGTGGACCCCGTTCCAGCTGCGTCGGTTCATATTCCCCTCGACCAGTTGAAACTTTGTTTGCTTGACGAAGCAAAGCCGCTTTGGGACCGGTACGCCGCGATGTTCGCGCTGCGCAACAGGGGCGGCGCACCCGAAGTCGCCAAAGTGTTGGCCGAAGTTCTCGTGACCTCGAAAAGCGCGCTGTTGAAGCACGAGGTGTGCTACGTGCTCGGGCAGATCCAGGAGCGGGGCGAGGGCGCCAGGGCGGCGCTCACGACGGTTTTGGAAAATTGCAACGAACACCCGATGGTGAGGCACGAAGCCGCCGAAGCGATCGGATCAATCGCGGCGGTACACACGAAATCCTTGCTGGAGAAATACCGAAGTGACACGTGCCAAATAGTCGCGGAATCGTGCGAAGTAGCGCTGGATATGATGGAAATGGAAATTAACGACGAGTTCGTGCCCCTGGTGGTGGAGGCGCAAACAGCAAGCGCGTGATGATCCCGCGTTTTTATCGAGTTTCAGTTTGTTTTTGTAAAAGCGCCGAAAAGGCAGAATTCATTTTCAATTCATTCAAACCCTTCGTCCTTCCCTTCCCACCCCTGGTCCGTCTCACAACGCCGCGCGCCTCGTGAAGGCGGCATACGCAGGAGGCGTAGGACGCGCTGGTGATACGCGCCACGCGCTGCGGGTGCGGGTTGCGTTCTCTGGTGTTGGGAACACCGTGTTAACCGTGTTGCCCTTTTTTGGTTAGGGTAAAACGTCCCGCGGCGCGCCGATCGGTTGTCCCGGGTGGGTGTCTGTCTCTGCCCGTCGTCACCATGTCCGCGGCGATGGAAGCGGCTGGGGCGGGCAAGGGCCGCAACGCGCGCCTCGCACCTGAAGTGAACCGCATTTTGTACGTAAGGAACCTCCCGTTCAACATCACCGCGGATGAGATGTACGACATCTTCGGCAAGTACGGCGCGATTCGGCAGATCCGTCTCGGCGACAGAAGGGACACCAAAGGCACGGCCTACGTCGTGTACGAGGACATTTACGACGCGAAAAACGCGGTGGAGCACTTGAGCGGGTTCAACGTGGCGAACCGGTACCTGATCGTGCTTTATTACAACGCGTCCCGGGGGGCGAAGCGGGTGGACCAGGCCAAGAAAGCCGCGGAGATCGCGGCGCTGCAGGAAAAACACGGCGTGGACGGGACGAGCGACCGGTTGTGAATGATGATGAGGTTGTATTGCGTAAATAAGGCTTGTAGGATAGACTATTGTGTTCCGTCATCGCACTACTACATAAAGGTACTATCTACATAGCTACATAGCTAGATAACACCGCTAGATACATAAGGTCAACACTTTCAGTCCCCTCCTACTAGTCCTTCGAAGTAGGCGTGTTCCAGACACCGATCGCCAGTGAGCCTTAGTTTGGGGTTGAGCTGGAGCAACCCGGCGACGAAATCCAGCGCGTGTGTTTGCAACACGTTTCCGTACCGGGCGTCGATGGACTCTTCAGCAACCTTCACGTCTTCGGTGTCGAAAAACACCCCGGCGTTGTTGGGGTTCAGGGAGAACACCATCATCTGTCCGGGGGTTAGCGCGCCGATTGTTCGCTGAATCAACCGCAGCTGATCCAAATCGTTCTCCCCGGGAAACACCGGGTCGCCGTCGCTGAGCTCGCACAGCAAACAACCAACCGCCCACATATCCACCGGCTGCCCGTACCCCGCGCGTGTCCCGTACCCGTCCACAGTGCCGTCACTGGACCGGAACGGCTGCCCGAGCAGAAGCTCGGGCGCGCGGTACCACCGCGTGGCGACGTAATCGGTCAGGGGATTTTGTTTGGACGTCGCGTCGCTGGTCGACGTCGACGCCACCAACTCGCGCGCGAACCCAAAGTCGCACAGCTTCAGCACCTTGTCCTTCCCCACCAGCAAGTTCTCGGGCTTCACGTCCCGGTACACGTACCCGGCTCTGTGCAGGTAGGAAAGGGCGAGCACGAGCTGGTGGATGTAGTGTTTGACGTCGGCGGCGGGTAACCCGGCGGGTTTACGCGATTCCACGGAAGCATCGTTGGGTACCGCCGGGTCGTCGCCGCCAATCTCCTGCAGCAGCTGCAAAAGCGTTTTCGGCACGAACTCCATGGCGACGTATAGCTTGGTTCCCATGTAAAAATCACCCAGGTGTTTAACGATGTTGGGGTGGTGTAACGCCCTCAACGCCCGCACCTCGCGTTCTGACGTGCGCCGCACCTCCTCCACGTCGGGGTCGTTTTCGTTTATTTTGAACTCCTGTTACGATCGTCACAGAAAAGTGTCAGCCGGCCGTATGGGCAAACAGGGAGGCGGGATTTGGGAAATGCAAATTCGTACCTTCACCGCGCAGGTTTGGTTTGTGTTCAAATCCACGCAGCGCATCACGCGCCCGTACGCGCCTTCCCCCACGAGCTCCTCGACTCGCAACGACCCGCCGTTGAGTAAACTGCCCCGCTCCACTTGCTTGGAAGGTTCGGAAGCTTCTTCTTGTTCTTCTTCTAATTCGCTTCCTTCTTCCCACCTTTTGTCAAAACTCGCGTCATCGCGTTTTCGCGTAAACGCACCATCTCGCCGCTCCATCTCCTCCAGCTCCCGTAACTCCGCGTCGTCGTCCTGGAACGGCTCCGGTTGCTCTGCTTTTAAAAGATTGTCGGTCGACGACGCCCCCCGTGACTCGCGCTCTGCCCGGGCAACGCACGCGCGCATCGCGAGCACCGCGGGGTCGTCGTCGCGAAGCCCGAGTCGCGTCGCGCTCTGCAGCGCGGAAACCGAGGGCCGGAATCCGCGCACCGACGCGTTGAGGGTTTGTCTAAACGAAACGCGCGCACGCGCGTTTCGCAAACTTTCCTCCGCGTCAGTCACGAGTTCGACGAATCGCGATTCGTTGTGTCGCTCCAGGCCGACGGCGATGGCTTCCGTGATCGCGGTTTCCAGGAGACACACGAGCTCGGTATCGGAGGTGGACGTGGCGGCGGTGTTTTCTGAAAGAGAAACAGCCCACGCCAGCGCGTTCGTAGCGGCGAGCCTCCGACGCCCGCCGCCGTCCCGCGATGTCGGTTTGTCGCGCGCCACATGTTTGGGACGGGACGAGGCACCCGCGGTTTGGGACAACGCACCAGCCGCTTGTTGTCTTGTCGTCGCATCCAAAACTCGCGTCGCCAAGCCATCACCCGACACCGGAACGGACCACGGGTTCGCGGGGAAGTGGTTTTCCTTTTCCCGGGTTTTACTCTTTTTAGTTTGTTGTCGCGGTACAAAAAGCGCGCCGAATTTCCCCCGTGAGACGCGCGGTTTGTGCGCGCCCCTTGTTCCCGAGCTCGGCCGGATGTACCCGGTGGCTCGCGTTGCGGTCTGGTGACTCGTCGATTCTGGTTCATGGTTCGTGACTCGTCGATTCTGGTTCGGTTCTTTCTCGTCCGGGAACACGATCGCGGTTCTGCTTTGCGCAAACGACGCTCGCCCGGTGCCGTCTTTGTTACCCCCCGAGCCACCGGAAAGCGGCTCGCCGTACACCGCTTTCCGGAACCGAAACGCAGCCGCGCCTCCTCCGCTTCCACCGGTGCCTAGCGTGACGGAAGGTTTCACGTGGTCTTTTGTGTTAGCGTCGCCGCGTAAATGTTTGGCCGCTCGCGCCTCGCCAAAGCGCCCCTCGTCCGCATCCGCGAAGGTCGTTAGTCTCACCGCGACGAGCGAGGCGCCCAAACCGGCAACGCCGGGCGTGACGTGTGTTGCTCGCGCTGCTCGCGTGTCACCCTCCAATACGTACTGCGCGCCGGGCTTCCCGGCGTGGGTCATCTTCCGCGAACACGCCACCGCGACTCGCCGCGCGCGAACCGCTTGGACCTCGCGAACTTTGAGTTCACGTCGGAGCTGGTCCTGAAACGCGCGTTTCTGCGCCGCCGCGTCCGCGCCCACCGCACCCAACGCCCGGTCATCGAATTCGCGCGCCATCGCCACGCACGCACGCTCGACCCGACCGACGCGAACGACGCGCCAGGGAGTGTGCGCCGCGTGGGGGTCCAACGTTGGAGAGGGAATTTAGTTCGCGTGCGAAGCCCGTTTTGGCTTTTGGGTGCGACGGCACGCGTTTTTTTATCATCCGAGGCAAATACGCCAGACCGCGGTGCGTGCGTGGCGTGCGATGCAGGAGGCGGGTTTGCGCCGCGGGTACGATGCGCGACACTGGGGGCTCGACGTGGCCGAGCTACGCGAAGAAACGAAGCTCAGGCTGGAGCACGCAGGGCAGGTTGAAAGGCTGCAGCGGCGCGTCTTGCTGGATGCTCTCGGAGAAGCCGGTGAAGACGTAGGTACCCCCGTGAGCAGACTCGACTACTCACCACCCGGGGGCCCACACTCCATTGACTCGTCACATGACGTGTCCTTCGTGGCATCGCCACTATGTGAGTTCGTGTCTCACGTCCTCGTGCTGAGTTTCGTTCCCCAAACAACCTCTGCCTCAGGTTTCCGCCAAGGTCCAAGCGTTGCGTGAACTTTCCAAAGCCAAAGCAAAAAACAGGGAGTTCGTCGTGGCGATGGATTTGTTCGACGCGGCGCAGAGACTTGAGGTTGACGAGCGGCACACCGCAGAACGGAATGTGCTGGATGACCCTGGTGGGGCCTCCTTGACTACTATCTCAGCGCTTTTGGCGAAGCAAGGAAGGCAACTAGGCGAGCTAAGAGGGAGACACAAAGCGCGACGCTCGCGACAGGAGGTTGCGTTTGACGGGACGGTTTTTACGCATCAGGCTGAAGCCGCGGTTCCGCAACCGGTATCGCCCGCGTATTCACCGACTCATGACCCCAACTTTCTGGCTAGTCCAGCGGTAACGCCTTCGTGGGGGGCGTTTCGCACGCCAGGCAAGGCGGGGGCCAAAAAAGTGGGCACGGCGACGAGGGCGTTTCTAGAGGCGAGCGGTTTGTTGGCGGACGACGACGACGACGAAAGATTTGAATCCTTCCACCGCTCCGACGGTCTCCAAAGGAATCTCTCCACCGCTCCGACGGTTCCCAAGCTTGACCTGGATAGATCCGTGCGTTCTTTAGCCACGGAAATGCACGCCGTATCTCTGGAAACGCCAGTGGACAAAAGCCCGTGGAGTTTTGGGAACGCGCCGAACGAAACGGAAGAACGCGCGTACCAAACGAAACCGCCGCCGGCGTCGCCCTGGTGTCGGTTCGAACACGCGCGGTCCTGGGTTCGGGGTCCGGAAGCGGCGCATTTTTCGCCCGAAGGCACTGGTGAGGACTTCATTTCTTCACAAGTGTCTTCAGGGTCCAACTCCAATTCGGGGTCAAGTGCGGCAGGCACAAAAAATCAGGACGCGACGCGTTCAAGCGCCGCGAAGTACCAATATACCGTTTCTAAAGCACGACTCCCGACTTTCGGCGACGAGAACGAGTTCGAAAATAGTTTCACGCCGCGAGTCGTGGGCGCCGGTCCCAGCGCACGTCAAACACGGGCGCGGTCCAATCGCGAAACACGTTTTCACAGCTCCGTTGAGAAGGGTGAGCCGACGAAATCCTTGTGGACGAAACACGGCGACTCGTTCGCGGTGGCGAGTGGGTTCGCGAAGGCGACGGCGAGCGGCGCGAGAAAATACGCGGTGAAAAGACTCGTAAAAGTAAACCCCACCACGTCCTTCGCGCACGAAACGTTGCGGCCGATGGACGCCGGGCGCATGACTTGTGATGATTCCGCGCTGCACAAAGCCATACATTCCACAGCAACAAGGAAATCGTTTGGCCGAAAACCGGGTACTGATTCCGAATGCAGGCGAAGTTCGATCGCGCGAGGCGCGTCGCTGCCGTCGAACAGAAAAGACGGAAGACGGAACCGGGATTGCAAGACAAACGTGACGCCGAGTAGACGTAGTTACCCTTGAAGTTATGCACCCGAGCCGACCCGACCCCCGCGCATCACGCACATCAAATCGACGCTAAGTTCGCGGTAAGAACGGCGAGGTCTTCTTCGGAGAATCGCGTTTCTCGTTCCGCGGAGGCTTCGTCTTTTTCGGTGTCACCGCGGCCGTTTTCACTTTTCCCGCCCGCCTTCCACCCTTGTCTCACCCCCGCTTTTCTGTTTTTCCACAGCCCGCCGTACCTGTAGTGCGGGTGCTCAGCGTCTCCGTCGGGGACGCCGCCGCTCGCTGTTTTCCAGCACTTGCCGCACGCCATTCGCCACTGTTTCGTTTCATCGGTTCGACACCGCACTAACAGATTGGAAGACGAGGAACACAAATCGCACGGCTTGGACCCCGGCACCGTGCCACCGTCTTCGCCATCTTCCTCGTCACCCCCCGCGCGCTTCGCGCGCTTCGCCGCCTTCACGACTTTCTTCGCCGCTTTGCGCGCGTCCTTTTTAGCATCTTTAGACCCGGACCCGTCGTCGGAACCGTCGCCTGCCACATGTTCGTTCTCGGAACGTCCGTCGACGTCATCCTCAAAAAACTCATCATCGCCGTTTCCACCCAAAACACCCTTCCCTTGCCCCCGTCGCTTCGCGTTGCAGCTCTTGCTACACGTCGTGACCTCGTCCCAGCACCGCTCCCACTTCTTGCGCCACGTGAACGGGCGGTCGCACACCACGCACGTCTTCGAGGGCAGGTTTTCCTTCTTCACACCGCGCATGTCCTTGTCCTTGGCCACGTCTTTTTCTTTTGCTGCACCGCCTCCGCCTCGGCCTCGCGCGGTCACCAAAAGGCTGGCGTGGAGAGCGCGGGGAAGGGAGCCGGGGCGGCGCACCAGGGGACGGCCGACCAAACACGCGCTCGCATGAATCGCCGCGCTCAGCATGGGCGCGAAGCACTGTGGCCAGAGTAGGGAATGTCGGCACCTACGTGGACTCAAAAAAGCCGACTGTTCTTTTCAAGGGGGACGCCGATTTCGCGTCCCAAAACAAGCACTTCGCAAATGCGCGACTGCAGTTCGTTTCGCGCTGCGCCGTCGTCGACGCGCGTCCGGTAGAAGTCGCGCGCTCAGACGCCATGGTACGTCCCGTATGAATGGTGTCTCCGCACGGCGACTCCAGGGCACACGGAGCGCCTGCACACGCGCTGTTTTCCGTCACTCGATCGGTCCACTTTTTCTGTCACGCCCCCGGAAGCGAACTGCGACGACTCATCCTTTTGACGCATTGGGAGCGACGCTCTTACCCCTTTGCGTTTCGGCGATGGTGCGATGGTCCGCGCCTCGAGGTCATATATGCGTTCGGGACACCTTACCTACAACTCTTACCTTCCACCTCCGGCACTGACCATCCCCCCCCCCCCCCCCCCCCCCCCCCCCCCCCCCCCCGTAGGCTCCCACGTTGACCTCGCGGTACCGGTGCGTCGCCAAAACCAGCACCGTGGATGAGTCTTTGTTCGGGCACGCCAAGCGCGGGGTTCCGCTGCGCGCGAACTCCAGCCAGGGCTTCGACGTGATTCAGACGAAATCACAGGAGAGCTCGAGCTCGTTCGGTTCGGCCAGAGACTTGCAAAAATCAGGCGCGAAACCGGGTTGGTCAAGCGCGTCATCCGTCACCAATTCGGCCAAAAGAACATCACCTGCCCCCACCAAGGTTTTGACGTCCCGCGAGATTCAACGCATGAAACAACCCGCGTCCGCGTTGTCGCACGACGAAATCGTCGCGATTCGCGCGGACAGAAGGGAAACGCGAGAGCTGGAACGCACGGAAGGACGCGTCCGGCGCGAGCGCATGGAACAAGTGGAGCTTTCGCGTTTAGATAACAAACAGTCTTCCGAAACGGAGCGGTTGAATCAAGCGCAGGCGTTGGCCACGCGGACGCGGGCGGAGATTTTGATGGACGAAGCCCTTGATGAGGTGAAGAACATGAACCAGATGATGCTTTATTCCAAGTGCGTCACTATAAGGGACGCACAGCTTGAGGAAAAGAAACACATCAAAGCCGAGGCGCAGGAAGAAGAGCGGCGGATGGATTTGATGATGGAACTGGAGCGCGTGAAAGCGCTTGACGAGTACGAGCGGCGGGACATCGCGAGGAAGGAAAAACTGATGAGCGGCGCCGCGGTGCTTATGAAACAAATCGAGGACCGCGCGAAGGAACGGCAGAGACAGGAAGAGCTGTTGGACATGGACCGACAGCAGATGCTACGTGAAATTCAGCGAATGAAACTGGAGGAGGTGGAGGAGATTGCGAAGAAACGGGAAGCGGGCGCCGCGCTCCTCGCGGACGTCGCCCACGCCAACGCGGCGCAGCAGGACCGCCGGCGGTTGGTGCTGCAGTTTGAAAAGGAAGAAGAGGGACGGATAGCGGCTTATTTGGCTGAGAAAGATAAAAGGGAGATGGAGGTTGAGGTTGAAAAACGCCAAATCGCACGGGAAAAGGAGATGGAAACGGCGCGCATGCGCGCGCGTCAAGAAAAGCAGGCGGACACCGCCGCGGAGCTTGACGAGTTGAGGGCGGCGCGGGTGCACGAGGAAAGGGAGCGGAGTTTCCGTTTAAAGGAACGTCTGGCGGCGGATCGCTCCATAGAGATCAACGCCGACTTAGCGCGAGCCAGGGAGCACCAGAAGATGCTGAAACTGAAAGCGCTTGGTGACCAGGCGCGCGAGGAGCGCCGCGAGTTCCACAAAGTCATCGAGTCGCAGATGCGTTTGGAAAGGGACGATGTCTCCGCGCGCGCGGTACAGGCCACGGCTCGCAGGGAGCACCGTGAGACGCTGCAAACGCAAATCGCGCTCAACTCGGAACGGCGGGACCGGGAAAAGCGGGAGTACCAGGAAGAGGGTGACCGCTTACGGTTCGACATCGCGGCGGAACGCGCGAAGCTCGAGGCGATCAAGACGCGGAAACTATTGGAGCTGCGAGCGGGGGGGATTCCAGACAAGTACCGCACGGAGCTGGCGAAGAAGAAAATAGGAGCTGCTTAGTTTGGTGTACATAAACTTATTGATTCTGTTCATCAGTAGTCCCCTTCCCGTCCGATGACGCTTCCGCAACGTACGCGAATAGGAGCGTCACGTGATTGGACGGGTAAGTTATTCTATTCATCGCTGTCTGACGCTTCCAAATACGTGAACTTCAAATCCCCCCCTGTTAGCTGTTTCGACGGGTGGAAGTGTGACTCGTAACACGCCCAAAGCGACCCAAGTTGTGGGACCCCGTGGGACCCGTGGTACTTCGCCTTGATCACGGAGTGCCAGTCCAGCTCCACCACCTTTCCCATCGGCACGTCGAAGCAATCCATCGGTAGGCCGCTCGCCATTGATAAAAGCGCGTGGACGCTGGTTTGGTGCGTGGCTAAAAGAACAACCTCATTTTTGTCGTGGAGTTTGGATAAAAACTCCACAAAGTTCGCTAGCCGTGTTTTGACGTCATCGATGGAGTGGTTCATCGCGTGCGCCTTTTCTGGGGTGATGTACGACTTGTAACTCTGGTCGACGTCGAACAGCTCCAGAAACTCATCGGGAACTTTGGACACCGGTGTCGGGTTCGGCTCGGGGTGTTCGTACAAACTCCAGTCCACCATCACACCGCCGCCCGCGCCGATCAAGCCTTGCATAAACGGCGTCGCGTCCATGTACGGCTGGACCGTTTGCAACACGCGCTTGAACGGGCTGGCGTATATCTGCGTCACCCCGCATTCCTCAAGCGTCTCAACAACCTCGGTTGCGCTGTTCGCCAAACCTTCCTTGGTTAGGCTTACGTGGAACGTGGGGTCGTCGGGGGGGCGTTTCTCGTGTCGAATGACGTACATGCGCAAGAATTGCTCGCAGTTTCCCCAACCGGCGTCGGAATCCGACATCGTCGTCACAACCACCGCGGCGCACCCACCGAGACGCCGCGCACTCCGAAACGTCGAAGTGGGGTGCTGACGAGGTCCAAAAAGCATAAAATTGAAGATCTCGGAAACAAGGCGCTTTTTGCCCATTTGCGTAACTTGCGTATGCGCAATTAGTCTAACATCCTGCGCGAATCAACGAGCAGCGTGCCCTAAAACTGCAATCTAAAACTGGATCAATGCGGATTTTTTATCTCGTTTCGCCGTCCTCACGAAAGGTCGTGATGAAAGGGAACGGAATTGGCCACCTCGCGGTCACTTGCGAGGTCGCCCTCGCGTCTCGTGCTCGCCCTCGGGAAACGCTCCCGGCTTGTGCGCCTTGCTTCGTCGCGAGCACCACTCTTTTCGCCCGAAAAGAAACACCACCAAAGCCTCGCGCCGCGTCCTTTCGTCCCGAAAAAGATGCAGGCGCTTTCGTTCGCCACCATCCCCGGCGCGATCGCTCGCGGAGGCGCGCGCGGGCGCAAAGCGACCGTTTCCGCGCGCAGAGGCGCCGTGCGCACCGTCCGCGCCGCAGCGGAAGCCCCTGCCGCGGCGGTGGAAGCCTCGGAGGTTGACTTCGCGAAGTACATCGCGGAGAAGAACGCCGCCATCGAACAAGCGTTGTCCGATTCCGTCCCCGCTGCGATGTATCCCGAGCGCTTGCACGAATCAATGCGGTACTCGTTGCTCGCGGGAGGCAAACGCATTCGCCCGTGCCTTTGTGTCGCCGCGTGCGAGCTCATGGGCGGCACCATGGAAACGGCGATGCCCACCGCGTGCGCGCTCGAGATGATCCACACCATGTCCCTGATTCACGACGACCTGCCCAGCATGGACAACGACGATTTCCGCCGAGGAAAACCCACGAACCACAAAGTGTACGGCGAAGAGATGGCTATCCTGGCGGGCGACGCGTTGCTGTCGCACGCGTTCGAATACATCGGCAGGAACACACCAAAATCGGTTCCCGCGGAACGCACCCTGCGGGTCATCGTGGACGTGGGGAAGTGCGTGGGCAGCGAAGGCTTGGTGGGCGGGCAAGTCGTGGACATCATGAGCGAAGGCGCCGACGCCGACGAAGTCACCCTGGAGACTTTGAAGTACATCCACGCGCACAAAACCGGCGCGCTGCTCGAGGTGTCCGTGACCTCCGGTGCTATTCTAGCAGGCGCCAAGGAAGAGGACGTGGTACGCCTTGGAAAGTACGCGCAGCTCATCGGCTTGGCGTTTCAAGTCGTGGACGACATCCTGGACTGCACCGCGACGAGCGAGGAACTGGGGAAAACCGCCGGGAAGGACGTGGCGGTTGGAAAGGCGACGTACCCGTCCCTGGTTGGCCTGGAAGAAAGCCGAAAGATCGCGGACGACTTGATCAAAGAAGCAAAGGCGCTGCTCAGCGAATACGACCAGAAAAAAGCCGCGCCCCTCATCGGACTCGCCGACTACATCGGGAACCGCAAAAACTGAATTTGAAAAAGTCTGCTTTGCTTTTTTTTAGACCGGTGACGCGTCCGAGACGTACCGCGTGGTTGGCGTTTGTTGATTGAAATGCACGATTTGTGGTTTGATGTCATGTCATTCATTGTCATTGTCATTGGCTACCTTCTAAACTTTTATTTTCTAGCACATGCGTCAGAACTTCCCCGCCGCGGAGTTTGCGCGTATCCGCTCCATCCTCGCCTGCAGGTCCTCGAAGGTTACCTGCCCGTCCTGCGTTTTCGCGGGAGCCGCGGGCGCGTTGACGGAAGAAGCGAGGCTTTCCGAAGAAACACTCGAACCTCCCCCAGCTGCTTTCGCGGCGATGCGGTTCATGCGCTCGCGAAGCGTGGTGAGTCCCGCGCTCGCGGACGAAACTCGGGCCGTCTCGGGGCTGTTCGTGATGTTGGCTAACCGTTGGTGGGGTTGCGCCGTCGCCGCCGTCGTCGGCGCCGCGACCCCATCACTAAGCCTCCGCTCCCTGTCCTTCTTTGACGCGGCCATCTGCGCCAGTCGTTCCCGGTACACCTCCGCGGCGGTGCGCTCCATTGACGGCATGGGCGAAGGCGCGATGGGTGGCGCGGGCGCGGCCATCGCGGCGGCGGCGCGCCGCGGCGTCGCCGCCGCGATTGCCCTCGCCCTCGCGCTCCGCGCCGTTTCCACTTTCGCCAGCCCCCGCCTGATGTAGCTCTGGAACGCCGCGCTTGTTCTGGCGAGGTGCGGCTGGATATCCACCATGGGGTACTGCTTGGAGAAGTCATAAAGATCCTCCAAGCCAGCCCCGGTGGTTGTTTTCTCGCCGATCTTTTTGAACACGTTAGCGAGCCTCGATTTCAAATCAGCGCTCACGGGCGTGGGCGGCGGCGCGTCCGCGTCCATCGGCGCGACGCCATCCACGCTGGATAGCGACGCTTTGGGCGTTTTCATCTTGGGCGTGGCCGCTTGGAAAAATATTGACGCCGACGCAGGTGCCACAGACACGGGCGTCGCCGGCGCGGCGGTCTCCGCGCCGGCCTCCGGTTCCGGAGTGCGTTGTTGGGCGACAACCGGTGGCGTTGCGGCGACGCGGGTCGGCGTTGCGGCGACCGTAGTCGGCGTTGACGCAACCGTCGATGAAAAGAACGTCGGGGCGGACGGAATCCGTGTCAACTCTTCAAATCGCGGCGAGGGCGACGCGTTGAACACCCGGGGCGTACCCGGCGCGTTCGGCATGGATTGCAAGTTGAGGTCGACGTATACGTACACGATTGGCGCCGGGTTCGCGTCGCGCGGGGGACACGCGCCGAACGCGTCCCAGATGTCGTGCCCCACCATCTCCGTGACTTTGTGCAGAATGGTTTTGACCATCCGGAGCGGTTTGTCCCCCCCGTCCGCGGCCTTTGCTCGTTTGCGAATCTCGGCCTCGCCCAACGCGTGGAAGAAGTCGTGGATCTCGCGAAGCAGCGCCGGGAGATCAACTTCGTGAAGCGTCTGGCCGAGCGCCTTTGTGAGCTTGATCAAGCACTTCACGACGAGCTCGTGGAACCTATTGGTTGCGTTTTCGTCGCCCGTAACCGTCGCCGGCGGCGCCACGAGCAACCTCAACAGCGCGTTGAACGAATTCGTCCGTGGACAGTGCTCCAGCACCTTCAGCATCAAAACGTTCAGGGCTTTCACCAGCGCGGCGCCTTCCTGCATCTCGCACGCCCTCGGGTCCAACAAACGCAAAAGCAAAACGCCGATTACGCGTTTTTCGCTTTCCAAACCAACCCGCTGCGCCAGGACCGGGGTTTGGAACACCTGCATCAGCGCGTTCAGGACGTACCGGCACGCGCGCGCGGTGGATGGACCAGGCGCGGCGAGGGCGGCGTCGAAGATGGAGGAGACTCTGTTTGCGAGCTGGAACACCAACGCGTCCGCGTCGGGCGCCATCGCGGTGAGCGCCGCGTCGTCGCCAGCCGAGCCCATGACTTCGTGACAAAGCTGTTTCATGCCTTCCACGGCGTTTGCGTCGCTGCCGGTCGCCACGGTTTCCAGCGCGCGGCGCCAACCAGACAACCTTTGTTCCACGGACACCGAGGACGACGCAGAAGCGGAAGTCTCGTCCGGGTACGCGTCGTCAAACGCGGGGCGCGCGTCGCGCGTTTCGGTTTCTTTCGCGGTTTCGCGCCAATCGCGGCGAGCGAGTGACGACACCGCCTTGCCAATCGGCCGCAGCAGCGCGCTCGCGACCGCGGCGATGGGTGACCCCAACGCGGTCGCGGTCGCGGCCAGACGTCCAGGCGTCCCGCCGAACCTTCCAGGCGTTCCACCAACACGGCCAGGCGTCGAGACAGATTTTCCAACCAGCGCCGAGGCAAGCGGCGCGGCGCCAACCGCTCCGCCGCCCACGAGCGCGCCGGCGCGCATCCACGCTCCCGGCGTGCCTTCGTTTTGGCGTGCCATTTCCTTGGACGCTTTCGTGAACTTGTCCTCCAGCGCGTCTTTAACAAGCGCGCCCACTCGGCCGATGTGGCGCCACGCGTCTTCCCCTGCGACTTTGTACGCGACAGTCAAGCAGTTCAGCGCCGCCGCTCGCGTGGGGGCGTCCCTGGCGTCCGCCAGCTTGGCGATCTCCACGAGCGCCTTGGACCCGCCTCTTTCCACGACGTCCAGGCCGTGGCGTTCCACGAGCAGTTCAAGAGCGTCCAGGGCTTCCAGGCGCGTTTTCGTGTTTTTCGAGTCCAAACCTCGGACTAAATACCCAGCCAGCCGCGACGCCGGGAACAAACCGGGCACGGTTTTCAAAACGCCGCGAAACTTTTCTCGCGCCGCGTCCATCGCGTGCCCGCTTTTATCAACCTGTGTTTGTGAACGAAAAGTGGTTAACGTCTTGTATGGGAAAACAGTGTGCCTGGATTTGGGAAACGCGCAATACGTACCAGCGCGGGCAGAAACAGCGCGCCTTCCTGTTCCGAGAGCCGCCCCCCTTGGTCCTTGACTGACCGTAACACGGATTGCGTGAAATCCAGCACTTTTAAAAGCGATTGCGTGTTAGGGGTTTGCTCGCTAATCCGCAGGACGACCCACCGCAGTAACAAATCCAGGTTGCCGTGCACGTTTTCGGGCGTCATCACGAGCGCTTGTTCAAGCAGCTCCATCGCCATGAGGTGGGATTTGAAATCCTGAAACAAAAGCGCGTGCACGTCACTCCGGACGTACGGCGCCAGCGCGAGCTTGACCTCGCCCTCCGCAAGCGCCAGCTGGTCGTCCCGCAGGGTTTCGAACTTTACCGGTTTCTTTGGGAGCTTTTTCAACCGCGCGTCTTTGTCGTCATTGCGCCGCAGCGCCGGACCGTCGGGCGTTACGAAAGATATGGATGTCGCCACCCCCCCATTTCGCGCGGTGCCAGGTCGCGAGTGCCGCAGCGACGAAATGCCGGTTTGGGATTTGTGAGCTCCAGCGGGACGCGCCGTGGCGGGTCGTTGCGGGAGAGTGGGCGACGACGACGGCTCGGGCGCCGAAGACGCGTCCGCGACGGCGACCACGACGCCCGCCTTTTCCACGTGCGCCGCCGCCGCCGCGCTCAGTTGTTTCGGGCAACTCATCTTCGCGCACATCGCAGTCGCGCGTCTGGACCCCACCAACGTCACCACGGTGTCCATCACCGCGGCTCCCGCGGCCCGAGCCTGCGCTTTGTTGTCCGCGAGGCCGACGGCGGCGGCGGTCACGGCGGAGGCGAGCACGCTCTCGTCGTCCGCGTCGACGCCGGCGAGCGCGGCGAGGACCCATCGCAGCGCCTCCGCCTTGCCGTCGCCGCTCATCTTTCCTGATAAATCCACGAGCTTGTCTGCCACCACGGGAAGGGTCTTTTCGAGGCCGCACGCGATGACCCAGGCATCTAGGGCACCGCACGCGGCGGCCCGGACCTGCGGTTTCGAGTCGCCCATCTGCTTGGTGATCTCCGCCGCGACGCCGTGGCCGTGCCGTCGCTCGCCCGCGGCTGGGCCGAGCGCCACCGCGACCTTCCCAGCCATCACAAGCGCGGTCGCGGCGAGGTTCCGGTTGGTGTCGTTGAATCGTTTCGCGAGCGCTGGCAACAAGTCACCCGTGGTGGGCGCTATCCTAAAACCCGCGCCGGCGAGAATAACACCAACCGCGTCCACGGCGGCGGCCCGCGTTTTCCACGACGTCGGGGCGCTCGCGTCCGCCATGTCGGCGAGGAGCTTGTCCGTGATCATGGGCGAGACGTCTTGTCGCGGCAAACCGCCATCTGATTTACCAACTTCTGATGACTTATCAACAGACTCTTCACTCACGCGTACCGTGCGCCAGGTCTTGCCGTTCCCATCGAACGGGTTGGATAAAAATTCAGCCTCCAAAACTTTCATCTGCACCGCGCTGACGTCGGCCAAGAAGTCTTTCAGCCCCGGCCCCAACCCGGCGTGCATGGCGCCTAGCATCTTCGCCGCCGCGGATTTGCACGCGGGGTTGGTCAGCCCCAAAGACGCTTTGCACCAGTCGATCGCCAAAGCGACGCCGCACGCGTGGACGCCGAACTCGGCGACGACGCCGGCGCAGAAAAGAAGCGCCTCTGAGGTTACTTTTGGATTTTTGGCGCCGTCCGCGCCTACGCGCAACCGCGCAAACAAAAACGCGGGCCCCAAGGCTTCCGCGACGTTTACCAACGCCACGGTCCCGGGAGCGCGAAGCTTGACGTCTGTGAGCTTCTCGGTGACTCCGGACACCACACACGCGCCGTCTTTTTTCGAAAACGAAGTAGCCTTCTTCGCCAGGGCGCCGAAGACTTCGAAGACTTTGGAGAGGACTTGAAAGTTGCTATCGTCGAACCCTGGCGTGGTGGCGAGGCCGCGAACGGTGTGTTCCACCGCGCCGTTCGCGCTGTCGGTATCCATCGCCTGTATCTGTTCAAAAATCACGGTCATACCAGCCAGGCGGTCTTTCCACATGCCGGACGACAGTTGAGTCACGACCTCGTTTCCGTAGAGGTTGGATAACTTTTCCCGCGTCTCCGTCTCGCCGAGCGCCGGCGGTGGGTCCACGTCCTCGCCCGCGGTGACCGCAGTGACTGTTTGGGGTTTCGCGGTGGTCGGACGCGCGGTTCCGGGTCGAGCGCTCTTTGCGACGACAGATACAGGTGGTTTGTGTACGTCCACATTCACCAAGGGCTTGCTTTTGTTGTCCGCGCTCCCCTTTTTCGCGCTCGCGGCGCACGCGCGTTCCAGCTTTGCTTTCTTTTGTTCGTCCAAGCCGTCGCATTGCTTGGCGATTGCTTTGAACCCGCCTGAGAAGTTTCCAATCGCAACGAGCGTCTCAAGCACGCACGCGCGCACGTCCTTGTCCTTGTGCTCGGCGCACTTAACAAGCGCGGGTACCAAGACTTTGTGCGACGCGACGTCCGCGGCTTGGTTTTTGTCGAACCCTTGAGCGGCGGCCGCGAGCCAAAGGCAGGTCTGCGCCGGAACTTTGGGGAACTTGTGTTGGAGCGCGGTGGTGATTTCGTCAACCACTTCCGTGACGCTGAAGCACCTGTTTGAAAACACCAACAGCGCGTCTCTGTTTTTCGTGACCACCGAGGTGTTTTTGTCCTTCAGCTTGTCCAGCATCCCGGGCAAAAGAACCCGCGCTTCGCCGCGAAACTCTCGCCGAAGTCCCTCGGCCAAAGCGCCCGCCGCCGCGCACGCCTCGCCCACGCACGCGATGTTTGAATCCTTGGTGATTATTTTCTTCAAAGCCCTGGCGATGTCGCCGTACTCGCCGCTCGCCAGTTTCGGGTGGTCGCACAGCTCCCTGAGCTGGGACAAAGCGTTTAGGCGTTCCTTCCACTTCGCGCTGACGACCGCGTCCCAAAACTTGGGCTGCCCCTTATCCGCCGGCGCCTTTTCCAGCGTATCCAGCACTTGTTCCGGGTCCGCAAACTCGTACGCCTCGGGGATAACTGATTGGAGATGAGTGTTCTGTGCGCCGTCTTCCGCGGGGTGGGTAGCAGTATCATCCAGCTCCATGGGCGTCGAAGGTGGGTTGGCTTGTTGCGCGCGCGTCATTCGCGCGGGGCGCGCCGCGCCCGGAACGACGAGTGCGATGGATTCCTGAACCTCAACTCGCATCCCGGCGCGCATTTTCTCCAGGAGGTCTTTCCGCACCACATCCACCCCCAGCCACCGCACCAGCTCCACGGTAAGCTCCTTCGCCGTGTCCCGTATTTTTCCGTCCTTGCTTTCGAACAAGTGCGCGATGCCTTTCAGAATCGGTTTTGGCGGTATCGCGCCGGGTCCAGTCCCGAACGCGCGCGTCACCGAAAGCAGCGCTTCAATCGACGCCAGCGCAAGTTTCGGTACTTTGTGTTTCGCGGCTTTCAAAAGCGCCTCAGCGACGATATCCCCTGCTTCCAGTTCACAAAGCACGTAAGAAACCTCCGTCGCGCGCTCCACCGTTTTCGCGCGGCCGCTCAAGCCTTTGCCCGCGACGTTCGCCATGATCGCCGCGGCGTGCGTTTTGGCGTACTGCTCATCCGCGACGCCCAGAAACGCAACCAACGCGTCCAGCCCGAAATCAAGCGCGTTGGCGTTCGTGTCGCCCGCGGCATGTCTCGCGAGGGGGCCTGCGGAACGACAGAAACGGAATGGGCGGGAGGGTCAGGAAAGTTCAGGAAAAGTTCGGTTCGTTGGCGCTGGACGGGTCAAAGTGGCGGGATCTCACGCGCGTCGTTTGGTTCGTATCGATAAGGTGTCGGGGCGACACGGGCTCCCATTGCAACGCACCGAACGCTTTCAAACAATCACTGTCCTCCACGGTGGCGTGCAAGGAACATTCCTTGACCACCGCCTCGTACGCCGCGACGCGCGCTTTCCAGAATTTGTGCACGAATCGATCTTCCCACGGAAGCGTAGACGCCTCAAGGAGTTGCGCCGCCTCGTCCCCCATCGCGACCGAGACTACGGCAAGATCCTCACTGGCCCACGCCGCGTCCCGACGGCCCGTCACTCGTCCTCACGCGACCCGCTCGCGTCTCCTTCGGAAAGGGGGAAGAGTGCGCGGCGCGACGCGAAGTGCGGGCGGGGCAAGCAACGACGCAGCTCCTTCAAACGCTAACGGCCAAATTGGCCCTTTTTGCCAAATCTGTACCTTTTTGACACGGATCGCTTTTGAAATAATTCCGTTTTGAAAGCATGTTTGGAAGGACCTGAAACCGTTTTGGAAGAGTTTTTTCCTTCGCAAGAAATGCCGTGACGTCAGTGATGGGCCGTCCTCCGTCCACCGTCCAGAGTGAGGCGCACCTCACCCTGAACCGCGATGGGCGGTGACGACGCGCGGTTCACGTGCGACGCCCCGGCTGGGGCGAGCGCGCTCGTGGTTGTTGGGGGCTGGCACGGCGCACGTGATAAAAACGTGAAGAAGTATACCGAAGAGTTCAACGCGTGGGGCGTCGCGACGTTACGAACGACAATGCCCGGCCATCTGACCTTCAGTCCCGTGAACGCGGGCCGGCGGCAATACACACGGGACCTGCTGATTGCGACATGGAAGGCGCGGCAAACGCACGGCTTGACGGACAAACCGCTATACCTGATGTTCATGAGCAACGGCGGGTGTTGGCTGTGGGCGAGCATGCAAGCAGATGGGATGCTGGATGGCGAGTTTGCGGACTTAGGCCGCGCATGCGCGGGCATCATTTTCGACAGCAGCCCGGCGTTCATGACCTTCGCAAACGGCGCCAAGGTGCTAGGCTTGGGCATGAACCCGGTGGCGCGGGTAGCCGTGACCGGCACGTTTTTCGCCGCCGCAGCGGCGATGGGCGCGTACTCGCTGCTCACCACCGGTTCCCTGGACGCGACGCCTCCGAAGATGTTTTGGCGCGCCGTGAGAAACGCCAAGTCGTACGGCGCAGAGCTTTATTTATTCAGCGACTCGGACCCTTTGTGCGACGCGAATAAGGTACAGGCGTTGCTTACGGAAAGAAGAGACTCGGGTACAATACACGCGAAGGTTTCGTTCAAACGGTGGAAGGAATCCAGACACTGCGCGCACTTGGTGGATCAGCGAGACGAGTACGTCGCAGAGCTGAGACAGTTCCTGCGACTCAAGTGACAAAACGTTTTTCTTTCCGGCGGGAAAGGCCACTTATTATTATATTAATACTATAGCTAGTCTATTCGTATGTCTCATACGGTATCTACTTCCTTCCCGAGTAGACGCGAGGTTCCTGGCCTAGGGTTCTCGCGTTCGCCGCCGAGCCGCCGCCCCGCGCCAAGGAAGGTTTTTGCGGCTGTTTCGTTTGGAAAAATAGTAAAACTTCGCGGCGCGCTTCCCCCTCGACTTTCTTGAATATATCTTATACTTGGCTCCAGAACCTCCGTGGTGTCTTTCAGCGTCCTTATGAACAAGAGCGTGACCCCAAGCACCAGCAAACAACAAACAAAGTCGTTCACCCACACGAACAAATCCCACGCCACTAAGTAGCCCACGAAAATCCCGGAAAGGTGCCCAATGAACGACGCTTTCGGGACGACCAGGGCGGTGAAGACTAAAGACCCGAACGGCGCGAGGTTGACTGGCAGGTTAACCGGCCCTAACGCGAACGCGTGCGTTGGGTGTTTCACCGCGAACACCGTCATCCACGCGAACACCACACACGAGTACCCCACTGACGTGACGTTTTCAAACCTCTCAAGATTGAAACGTTTCACCAGCACGTGCGTGACACCTAAAACCACCGCCATGGTACCAACGAGCATCACCACCGTGTACCTAACGTAAAAAGCGCTGCCCCACTCACCACCTGTTTTGCCGCCGGCCTCGCTTCCCATCGTCTCCACAACACCAAGTGACCACAACGAGCTCATGTTGAACACAAGGTGTATCAACGACACGTGCGACACCGAAGCCGTGACGCATCGCCAAAGCTGGCGTTCCACGACGCACTTCTTGTACGACACACCCACGTGCTCGTACCCCAAGCCGTGTTTGTTCAAGTAGTACCACACCAGGACGCACAGGGTTATCACACAACTAGTCGCCGGACGCTCCAGAGCGGCAGCCAGAAGGGGCGTGCCCATGTGCGACCAAAGATGTGATGAGAAACAATGCAGGGGGACGTTTTTGACTTCTTTTTTTAGGAGTAGAGGAGAGGCTGATCTGTTGATTACACGGCATCGCTCGCCTCCGCCACACCCCCCCCCCTAAAACCTGTGCGAGATTTTCTCGTTTTCCTTGAAGTTCACCGCGTACTGGTAAATCCCAACCGTGGGCGCGAACCCGAAAACCGCCGCGTCCGTCCACCCCATCAGTTTCTTCGTAAACACGCTGCCGAAATCCTTGAACATGTTCCCAACCACCCCGACTTTCATGGGGGAGAGCGTGTAAACCACCTCGGAGAGCCTGCGCGAGGGGAGGGGAGGATCGGTCAGCGGGGAGTGATACGTTGACAGGTTTAGGGTTCATGGTTTCGTGTCGATGCGTTCACGACACGTCGGCGCCGACCTTCGAGCAGACGCGAGGTTGTTTTCTGGCGGCACGCCGCGCGGGACGAAGAGGTAACTCGTGCAGGCGTCGATCCCTATTGTATGCGTCGCAGTCATGATGATGATCGCTGAAACCGGGAGGAGTGGCCGGGCGCGGGTTTGACCGCGGGGTCCGACCGCGGGTGGGGGGCACGTACCTGAACGCGGCTTTCCCCATCTCGGTAGTCTCGTGACTTCCGGGGAGGTGACACGCGCGTGGCTTCACGGCCGCGTGCTGGAGAATGGCGGGGGCGGGGAAGACGGGGTGAACTTCATCGGCACGGCTCCTTCGTTTTTGGGATTTTTTTATTTTTGTGAATCCATTTTTTTCTCCTCACCGCATCGCCGCATGCCGCACCAATCCAATCTGGTTCGGGGCTCTCTGCGGTCGCCTGGTTCGGCACGAGAGTTCTTTCTCGGTGGGAGAGCAGGACGAGAAAGAGGATGAGGAGGAGGAGGACGAGGAGGACGAGGAGGATGAAGATGAAGAGGAGAGGAGGAAGGGGGAGGGTGTCGTGAAGAAGACTGACACCGCCACGTGGTGATTTCATCGGGGTCTTTTCGGCGGGAATTTTCCGGTGGTGACGTCCACTTTGCATCAGGCGGCGCCACTCACGCGCGCACGTCCGGGTACCCCCGCGCCGCGTCGTGTTTCCGGAAACTCGTCCTGCGTCTCCCAACGCACTCGTTTCGAAGTTCCAGCCGGTTTCCAACTCCTCGTTCTCGTTCCCACTTAGATACCGCCGCACCTTCGTGTCGGACCCTTCTTTCTTTCGGAGAAACAGGGTTTACATTGGATCACGTGACGAGACGGATTGATCGGTGTGACGTGTCGTGAGTGTTGCGTCGGGTACCACCTGTTGAACGAGATGCCCCGTGTTGAAGACAATATGGCACTTGAAACCGATGTGCATGCCAAGGGAGAGTCCCTCTCCGCGGCCGCGCTCGCGATGGCGAGCGGCAAGCACCCCAAGCTGGGGTGCCACGACGAGCTCAGTTCTTTCGGAGATCTGCGGCGGTCGCCCCTTGAGGACGACGAAAAGAGCAACAAGTCCTCCTCAAGCGCCTCGGGGTCTTCAACCACCACGTGGAACCGGGACCTCGATGAACCAATGCTACAGGACAACCCCGACCGGTTTTGTTTGTTTCCAATCAAAGAACAAGAGGTGTGGCGGATGTACAAACAAGCCGAGGCTTCGTTTTGGAGCGCGGAGGAGATCGATTTGTCCTACGACTACCGCGACTGGGTCAACTTAACCGAAAACGAACAGCACTTCATCTCGCACGTGTTGGCGTTCTTCGCCGCGTCCGACGGTATCGTGCTTGAGAATTTGGGGTTGCGGTTCCTGAAAGACGTACAGATGCCCGAAGCGAGGGCGTTCTACGCGTTCCAGCTCGCGATCGAAAACATCCACAGCGAAACCTACGGGTTGCTTCTGGTAAGGGCCTTTCCCACTGAATACGCTCCGAAGACTGATTGCCCATACTCGTCCTGCGAAGGGACTATTACCCTGACTGTTTACTCATACTATGGAGTACAGTATACCCTTTCCAACCCCTCATACCAATCCCTCATACACATCACGAGAGACTGACACTTTCTTTTTTATCGGGCCAGGATACGTACATCAAAGACCCGGTGAAGAAAAAGTACCTGTTCAAAGCCATCCACAACGTCCCCACCGTGGGAAGGAAAGCGCAGTGGGCGATGCGATGGATCAACAGCGCGGAGTGCTTCGCCGAGGTACGTATTGCATTTCCCAAATCCCGCCGACTGTTTGCAAATGCAATACTGACACTTTTCTGGCAAAACTCAAAGCGCCTCGTCGCGTTCGCGTGCGTGGAGGGGATTTTTTTCAGCGGGAGCTTCTGCGCGATTTTCTGGCTCAAAAAACGAGGCCTCATGAAAGGCCTGACGTTTTCAAACGAGCTGATCAGCCGAGACGAGGGCTTGCACTGCGACTTCGCGTGCTTGTTGTACAGCATGCTGAAGCACCCGCTTGAAAACGAAAGACTGCAGGACATCGTGAAAGACGCGGTGGAGATTGAAAAAGAGTTTGTGTGCGACGCGCTTTCGTGCGCGCTTGTTGGGATGAACGCGGGGCTGATGGCGGAGTACATCGAGTTCGTCGCGGATCGGTTAATCGTGCAGCTGGGTGGGACGAAGGTATGGAACACCCCAAACCCGTTTGATTGGATGGAAACTATTTCCCTTCAAGGAAAAGCCAACTTCTTCGAACACAGAGTGGACCAGTACCAGAAGAACGGGGTGATGCAGTCGGTGGACGGCGACGCGGATGGGCCGGACGCGTACGAGTTTCGCACGGACGTGGATTTTTAATGTTGAGGAAAAAAACGCGCGGCGAGAGGGGCGCAGCGACTACGATCGGAACGCGCAGCACATGCATTCATTTTAATTATAGGTACCGGTTTTGGTAACACGCGAACGTATCGGGCCTATGTTCGCTTTAGTGCTATTAAACGCGTGACCAACGCACGTCCAACTACCGCGAACGCGCGTACCGCCCGCGCTCGCCTGTACAAATGAATTCGCCGAAACCAACCTCTCACGCCGCTCCCGAGTAGCTCGCTTCCTTTTTCACGAGTTTCGACAGTTTCCCCTGCGCCGCGACGGCTTGCAGCCCGAACGCGGCGGAAACCCCAAACGCCACCTTGGCTTGGACCAACATCCCACACACAAACATCACCGTCCCGATGTTGACCGCGGCGCACGCGATCATGGCTTTTAACAGTACGTCCTGCATCACGGACACTCGGTCAATCGCCCTTTCCGCTTCAAGCGCGCGGACGCGAATCTTAAGCTTGCCTCTTTCGATGGCGCGCACGACGTCCGCGATTTCCTCGATCGCGTCCGGGCCTTTGAAAAGGTTGATGATGGCTTTGTTTTGTTTGTCGAACCGTCTTTGGAAATCCCGCTGTCTCGCGACGACCTGCGGCGGTAACGAACTCGGGTTGTCTTCGATGAGCAACGACCGCGCGTACGGCGCGCTGATCTCGCCGATGTCAAACTTTTTGTTCAGCGACTTGCCGATGCCGTCCAGCACGGAAAACGCCCGCACCACGAACGTGAGTTCTGCGGGAAACCGGAAGGGCTGGTCCTTGCTCACCACTAACAGATCCTCGCCGATGTTCGAAAGAATCTGTTTCCGTCGCGTCTTCTTTTCCTCCTTGGTCCTTTTCGCTTTGAAGTCGGATTCGTACTCGTCTTTGTTTGTCTCGCGTTGCTTTTCCTGCGTCTCCACGCGCTGGTCGAAGCTCCCTAAAAAGAAATCCGCGGTTCGCTTTACCGCGGTGAGGTCACCGCCGGTGTCCACCAGGACGCCCATCTTGGACAAAGCCTTGACCGCGTTGTCGCTGTTCTTTTCGAACACGGCGTCTGTGATTGTTACACGAAAAGTGTCAGTCCCGTGTTGGGCGATGTATGGACAAACAGTCACCAGCTGAGAGATAAAACAGTACCTGGATTTGGGAAACGCAACACGTACAGAACAGCTCCAGGAACCCGCCTCTTACTTCATCCGGCACGCGGCCCATCATGCCGTAGTCGTAAATCACCAACCTGCCCAACCCCTCCGGGTCCCCCGTGTCCACGGCGACGTTCCCGGGGTGCGGGTCCGCGTGGAAGAACCCGAACCGCAGGACTTGCTGCAGGTACGCCTCCACGGCGAGGCGCGCCATGCGGTCGGGGTCGACGTTCATTCGCCGCAAACCCTCCAAGTCGTTGATCTTCACCCCGGGCGCGTACTCCATACAAAGCGTTCGCGTTTTCGTGTACTGCTGGAAGATCTTCGGAACTTTGATCCAGTTCGTGTCTTTGAACTGAGAGGCGAACTCGCGCGCGTTGTTGGCTTCGTTCTGGTAATCAACCTCGTCGTACAACACGCGGGCGGTTTCGTCGAATATCGCGACCCAATCCCGCGCCGCGCCGTCGGTTTTCGGGTCCACTTTCTGTAACCACTGCGCTATTACTCGTAGGTTTTTCAAGTCGATGTCGAAGATCTCCTTCAGCCCAGGTCTCTGGACCTTCACGATTACCTGTTCCCCCGTTAGCTTCAGCTTCGCAAGGTGTACCTGCCCCAGACTCGCCGCTGCCAAGGATTCGTCCGCGAACTCCGAATACACGTCCTCAATGGGCCGGCCCAACTCTTCTTCCACGATTTGCCTCGCCAGCCGTGTCGGGAACGGAGGCACTCTGTCCTGAAGCTTCTCCAGCTCCGCGATGAAGGGCTTGCTTAAAACGTCAACCCGTGTGCTGAACTGCTGGCCGATTTTAATGAACGTCGGCCCTAAACGCAGCAACCCGAGTCGCAACCAGCTCGCCAAAACCGCCTCCCTCTCCAGCTTCTTCGCCTCGCTCCACCCGCCTTTGTACGTGAACTTCAACTCCAACTTCAAGCGCTTGAACACGAACGCGAACACGAACGACCAGATCTCCACCGTCCTCACGAACGTTCCAACGGACTTCAAGCGGTCGAAGTTCAGGGGGGGTTCCGAAACCTTCGCTTCTTCCTTGGCCTTGGCCTTTTCAGCCTTCGTCGGCTTGGGCGCCTTGGGCTTCGTGTCCTTGGGGGCGACGGCGGCGGCGGCGACGGCGACGGGCGCGGCAACAGCAGCCGCCACCAGCTTTTCCGGCTCAGCGAAATGGTTTTGGTTTAGCAGAGCCTCCTCCAGCGCGGAGACCATCTCCACCTTGCACTCCGCATCCTGTGGAAAACAATCGCAAAGTCGGGAATGGAAAACAAGATGGTCAGCGAGGATCGAGGCGCCGCAGGACGCGTGGGAGACGCGAAGGGAAGCGCGCGACGGCGGAGCACCCGGAAACTCGCGCACTTGTCATCACACGGGCACCAAGACAACGCCGTGACGCGCAGGCAGACTCGCTTCCCGCGGTCCGCCGCACCAACCGGTCGGCCGGTCCGATGCACACGTCGCGTGTTGGTCCCTCCATCGTTCGTCCCTCGGAGAAATGAAGAAAAGCCACCCCGCGGGTGTGGGAAGGTGGGACGGCGTGCGTACCTGCAGGCACTCTTCGATTTCGACGGTGTCCAACGGACCCTCGGAGTCGCGCTTCTTGCGTTCGCCCACGACGACGCGGCGACCGCGGACGGGGCGGCGGGTAAGCAGCGGCGACCCGCGCGACGACACGCCAGGAACGACGGCGCTTACGCGAGCCGAATGCGCGGCTCGCGCGCTCGCGGCACCCGGGGTGGCGCGCGCGACGGGGCGCACCGCGGAAGCCATGGTGACCATGGCAACGGCACCGACCATGGCGATTCTCGTGCGAGCCGGGGAAGACCGACGACAGCGCGGTGAGGATTGATCGCGGGCCGACGGCTAAATTGGAAGCGACAAGTATGCACCTCGCACGTCATCTTTTGCCGGGGTTTTGCGTGGCCAAGGATTTCCGCGATTCGGTGCCAGTTTTGGGTTGTCGGAGCGTTGCTTTTCCAGCACTTCCGCGTGCACTCGGGCGGTCGTGCGACACCGTTCCCGTCAAGCGCACGCGCGGCGCCGTTCTCCTCGTCGAAGAGGCTCGCCGACGCCGCACTCCGCGCTTTCGCGGACGCGCGTTCGCTTCGCGCCTAACCTCGCGCGCGCTCCCCGAGCGCGCAGCGAACTTCTTCCCCCTTCAAACGGGCCGTATGCCGCCTCTCACCTCCGCGCCCCTTCTCACGGCGCTCGCTGAGCACCCGCTGCAGGGCACACCGCACGCCGCGGAGCTCACGAGATCCATCGACGCCGCGGATGAATGCGCGCGAGGCCAGCTCAGCGACGATCCCGAGGCTGTGTACGGCGTCTGGAAGTGCCTCCGAACGGTGGGTACTTGCTTCGCCCGTTATTTCAAAAACACACGCACGTCACGCGAAAGACACTGACCACGACCCCCTCTCGCGACGTCTCCCGCCGCAGGAACTCGACCGCAAGCGGTCATCGTCCACATGGAGCCTCGAACTCATCCATCGCTTGGTGAAACTGCTTCCGACGACATTCAAAAAGTGCGCGATACGACCCGACCCGACCCCCTCTCGCGTTTCCGCGCTTTCGTCCCCCTCAAACGACGCCTTCTCTGACCGCGCGACCCGCCTCCGTACGCCCGCCTCACACTTCTTCTTGTCCGAATCGCAGGATGAATTTCTTCAAGGATTATCGTTGCGAGGACGGCGGCGACGTCGTCCAAAGTATTCACGCCGTGTACAAGTCCTTCTCCGAGCACGTCATGGACGCCGCCCGACGCGGGTCACTCACGGTGAGTTTCGTTTTTCTTCCCAAGCCTGCGCAAAATTTCAAAAACGTCCGATTTTTTCCTCTCCGTGACTCACCCTCGCATCCATCGCACCGTCTTCTTCGCGAGCAGATGACCGAGCTTGACATCTTCACCGAGCTCAACGTCGCCGTCCGTTCAATGGCTGTGCACCACAACTCCAAGCGTTGGAACAAGAGTCTCGGCGATGCGCTCGTCGCCGAGCTCGTCGACGCCGCGACGTGCTCCGCGACTGATCTCTACGCCTTTGCGCGCAGGGAGGTTCTCGAAACCCTCGCTGTGGTGGTCAACCCGAGGAAGAACGCGGGATGTCCGGAAAGCGCACGGTCTCTCGCAAAACTTCTCGCGTCTGATAACTACGAGCCTGGAAGGAACGGTCACGGCACCGCGAACGAAATCGTCCCGCAAGGAACGCCCTCGAGTCTCGTCGCGTTCTGGCGAGCTGCCGAGTCAGACGGCGACGCGCCCGCGATGCGCGCGGCGGTGGAAAGTCTCGTGCACGCTACCGCGGCCGCCGGGGATGTCAGCCTGAAGCTTGACGACGTGGCTAAGTGCTTGCAGACCGCGAAGTCCAGCTTCGGGGCTCTCTCACGAAGCGCACGGAACAACGAAATCGATTTCCAAAGCGATTCGGGAAGGTCGAACTTCGAAGATAGCCTGGACGGCGTCGTTTACGATTACGCCTCGGGTTGCGGTGACGCGGCGCCGTGCAAACGCGTCGCGGCAATCGAGATCAACGTCACCAGCGGCTTGCACACAAGCGGTGTTTCTGAGTCGCACGTCATATTTTGGCGTCGAGGCATCAGCTTCCGCTACGCCTTCGAAGATTTCCCACTTGATCCCGTCTTCATCGACTTGTCGTACGCGTCTTGCCTTCGCGTCATCTCGACGCCCGAGCCGGGCGTCGTGGCGCTCGGCGTCCGCGAGGAACCGCGCGGGTTCGACGCGAGCGATACGTTCGACGCCGAGGACGATCGCTTGATCACGTTCTCGTTCGATTCCGCACGATTTTTGCAGGCGAAATCGTTTTTGGCGAAAGCGGCGGCGGAGTACCCCAGCGCCTTTGGCGGCGGTTGCTCTTCTTTTCTCGCTCGCGCGGCGTCACCCTTGAAAAGTTCAACGGGGGTGATGTGCGAACTCGCGGGACCGCCGAAAAACTTGGCGCCTGTTCGTATCGGTTGCGACCGAGCCTTCGAGACGGATCCGAACTTGACGTGCCAGACGGATCTCACGTCACCACGAACGATGGAGGCGCTTCCGGCGAACCTTCCCGCGCCGTCTCCCGAGCCGGTGTTCCTCACCGCGAAGGCGTCGGTGGAAAAGTCACCGAGACACCTCGACGCGATTCCCGAGTCGCAGTCGCAGTCACCGTCGCAGTCACCGAAGGCTTCGATAGGGATATCATACGGCGGAAGTCCTTCGCCGAGTCCCATAAGTCCCAGTCCTACTCCCAGTCCGCCTCCGCTCGTGGTGACCACGCGGACGCGTCAGAAAGCCGTGCGCACCGAGCCGGCGCCGGCGGCGCGACGGAGCACCCGGTTCACAAAATCTGAACACAAGACGCCGGCGCTGGCGCCCGCCGCTGCTAAGGCCCCTCCCAAGGCGGCTCCGGAAGCGGCCTCCAGGATCACCAGGACGACCAGGACGAACAAGCAGGTCGTGGAGCAACCTTCATGCGCGGCGGTGGCCGCGCCTGCGCCGTCGCGCGCGCCCGCAACGTCCGACGCCAAACCGGTGACGATGAAGCGAAAGCTCGGACGCCCGGCGAAGAAAGTCCCTGTGGATGTTGTGCCTACCACCGATACGCGTGCACCTCTTTCCGCTCGGGACGAACCGAACCCTCCGGCGAAGAAAGCGCGCGGTCGACCGCGCAAGCCTGAAGTACCGGAGCCAGAGGCGCCTCCGGCGGAGTCGGCGCCGGCGCCGCTTCCCGTGAAGAAAAAAACGGCTCGCGGCAAAGCGAAACCGACGGAAGCCAAGACCGCCGTTGACACCACAAACGCGTTCGAGGACTTCCGATTGGGAAACACCGAGGCTCGCGACGAAGTGAAGTTGCCGTGGGAGCAGGACACGTCACCTGCCCAGGAGGCTACGCCTTGGTTTTCTCCCAAGGCGGGTGCCGGCGCGAGGCGCAACGTCTTCGCGCGAGACGGAGCCGCGCCGAAACGAGCGGCTCGCCGAGACCGAAGCAAGAGCCCTTACCCCGCTTCCGTCGCCGCGACGCGAGTCCCGTTTTCACCCGCGGCGTCCACATCTCCGGCGGGGTCCGCGTTCGACAAAGAAGCGTTCCCGGTTGATCAGGTCGTCGCGCCGCTTCGCCGAGCGTCTCCCTTCAAGTCCAAGGGAAGCCGGCTTCCCGACACCGCCGCCACCTCCCACGGCGCCGGCGCCGCGCAAGGCCTGGAAGCCACCTTTGGAAACAAGAAAGGCGCGGCGCCGAAGAAGAAGGGCATGCTGAAGGCCAAGGGCTTCGAGACGCCGCAAAGCCAGGTATCGAAGGACAGCCAGAGCCTTCACCGTGCCACACCGCCCACGAACCTCACCGTGGTCGCCGCTTTGGAAGAAAGCGACGACGAAGATGACGCGGCGGTACCCGTCGCGAAAGCGAAGGCGCCCGTCGCGAAAAAGCCGAAGACGCTCCTGGGCGCGTTGACCCTCGCTCCTAAAACTTTCGAGAGGAAGGGACGCGTCGCGCCGGCTCCGGCGGTGGAAACCGAGTCCTCCGAGTCCGAGTCCGAGTCCGCGCCTGTTTCCGAAACGGTTTCCGAATCCATGGAGGAAGACGCGGTTCCGGCGGAGACGGAGGAAGGGGTTTCCGCGGACGCGCGCGAGGCGCCGGTTTTTGGGTTCGACTCGGACGAAACGGAGGACGACGAGAACTTTTTCAAAAACGGTATCGATGCGGCCGCCGCGCTGAAGAAGATGACCGGTCAGAACGCAGTCGCCGAAGCTGCAATGGACGACGACCACCACGCATCATTCGGCCTCAAGTCTCACGGTCGAGTTGAAGACTCGGCGAAGCGCCCGGCGACACTTTCGTGCGCGAGTTCCATGCGCGACGAGCCTTCGCCTTTTCTGCCGTCGCCGCGACCCACTGCGTCTCCGTCCGCGCAACTTGCGCAGACGGATCCGTTGGACGAAATGGAACAGCGCGCTCGTCGCGCTGCTTCCGCGGAGGCGGACGCTTGGACTTCCATGGAGGTCCCCACGCTGTTCAAGCTCAGCGAAAAGGCTTCCACCGCGGAGGAGAAACGCAAGTGGGAGATCATTCTCGAGATTGTGTTGGCGCGCAAAACCGGCGGTACCCCCCCCGCGTCGCCCGCGGCCGGACCCACCCCTTCGAACACGCACGTTTCCAAGGGTATGAAGCGCCCTTCTCCCGTTGTGGAGACGCTGGGCGACTTGCTCGGCGGCGTGTTAGGCGGGAAGAGGAAGAAACGCAAGGTCGGAAGGGACGTGGGTGATGACGAACCGACGGATGACGTGGATGATGACGCGGAGAACGAACCCGAGAGCGACGACGAAATAGCCGCGCTGGAAAAGAGACTGAGGAGCATGCGCACGACCCGCAAAGAGCGCGCTGAGCTCGAAATCGCCGCGCTTACCAAGACTTTCAAGGAAGAAACGTCGCGTGAGATGGACGGGCTCGAGGTCGAGGCGCGCAGGGTGAGCGAACAGGTGGCGCAAATGTTTGACCAGGCGGAAACGGACGCGAAGGAACGCGTCGGGGACGTGGTGGGCACGCTCGCGGCGGCGCACGAGGTGTTCAAGGACGCGACGCGTGATGCGCGCGAGGGGCTTCACAGCGCAGAAGCGGTGAACAATCAGGCACTAGAAGAAGCGCTTGTGTCGGCGGAGGCGGCAAGGGAGCAGCTCAAAAAACGAGCGGAGCAAATCAAGACGAGGGCGATGAAAAAAGCGGAGGAGCTCACCAGGGTCGCCGCGAAGAAACGAAAGGAAGCGGCGTCCGGGAACTCGCTCAAGAGTCTGCTGCTGCGCCTCGCGGAGAATCTGTGAGAGACTTTGCGGGGTCAATGGGAGCACCGGGGGTAGGGTTAGGGTTATGCGAGACGACACGAGAGAGGGGTGGGGACTAAAGACGAGGGACTCGAGACTTCTACGAAACTATCGATTTGAAAAGTGTGCTGGGATCGCCCGATAGTCTCGCCTCGAACCGTCCGAAACGTCCTTTTTCTCGCGCTCTGGGGAGGCTGAGGGACACACGCGCGTGCGCTCTCGTCCCGACGCAACATGGACCCCAATGCGGTGCGGATGATCAACTTGGTGGATATACTCGCGGAGGACCTCCCGGTGCGTTTGACCCGCGCGTTGGAACACGTCGGGTCGCGCGTCTTCGTCCATCATCGTGTCGTCCGAGGAAAAAACGCTTCTGCTGACCTCTCCCCGAAACGCTCTTTCCGCAGGACGTCCCTGCTCCTCCCGATGATGAGATCCCCACTTGGAGCGAGAGCGAGGTCCGTTTGTACTTCTCCAGCGGCGGGGAAACGCGTCCCGAGACGCGTGACCCTCGTCTTCCCGGTGGCACCAGGGACGTGCCTTTCGGTTGCGGTTCGTGTTTTCCCGAAAACACCCCACACGTTTCCGACGCGTCAATCGACGAATTAATCACGCCGCGGAACTACCGGCGCGACGCGTTCAGACACGGCATACCGTTCCGGGAAAACGGTCTGTTCCCTCCTCACGACAAGCTACTAACTACGCTGGCGAATGATGCCTCACTGCACGCGTTCCAGAAAAATATACTGGCGTATGACGAGTCCGAATCCGCCGTCTCGGGCGAACAAAGCGAAAACGTCTCCATGCGTTTCGAACCCGCGCAGTCGTGGGCGAACGGCGACTTGGCGGCGTCGCACGGGTTGGATTTGAGGTGTTTCTTCTCAGAAAAGGTTTCGAAAAATTCAAACGCAGGGTTTGGACACCTCGTAGCCGCGTTCCGGCTAGGCGAAGGCGCGGCGATTGGCCGGTACAGGTACGTATTGCGCGTTTCCCAAATCCAGACACACTGTTTGCCCATACAAGACTGACACTTTTCGTTTAACAATCACAGGCACACCAGCGCGCACGGCGGCGCGGTGGAAACGGTTCTGGACGAAACAACCGCCGAGCTCGTGAAGTGCGCGAGGGCGCCGAACTGCGCGACCACGGAGCTCACCGCCAAGATTTTAAAGCCAGTTGCGTTGCACAAAACGTACAAAGTGGAGTGCGAAATCGTGTCCGTCACGGATTTCAGGGCGCGCACCAAAGCGGTTATCAGCGACCCCGAAAACGGGACCGTGTACGCCACCTGCGAAGCCACGCTCGCCGACGTGGGCGCGATCATGAGGACGAAGAGAAAAAAGTGAGCACTAGAGAATTCTAGTGAGAATTACACCACGGTCAATCCCCGTGTCCGCCCCCCTACACGTCTAGGTAGTTCGCGGCCATGAGCAGTTCCAGGGCCATTTCCGGGGGCAGGGGGAACTGCGGGAGTTTGTCCTTGGAGTGCGCGTGCCTTAGTTTGTAGTAGAAGTACTGACACACGCGTTCCAAGCACTTGCCCGAGATCTCGGGAAACGTGATTGTGTTTGACTCCAGCTCGCTGAACCCGCCCGCGCTCGTCATGAGGTTGCTGATCATCCTCGAAACGCACGCGGCTTCGTAATCCACGACGAAATCGAACCCGTCCGCGCTGACCAGGGTGACAAACTTGCCCACGCCGTCGTCGCCGAACCCCATGGTGGCGGGATGGCGACGTCAATGAACGGCAAGACCGGGGACGAGTTCCTTTTCGGTCGGGTCGGGAAAAGTGAAGTTTTTGGGCAATCCGGTTTTTAGGCATCGATGACGAGAGGCCATCAATGGATCGATAACAGGTCAGTCAATGCATCGACGCCGCGCTACTAAAACTACAACACAACCCTACTACTTCCTCTCACACAAATCCCTCTACAGCACCGTGAACTGCTTCAAAAGCATTTCTCGCAACTCGATACCCTCGGCGTGTTCCGGGTACTGCTCCAGCGCCAAAGTCGTTTGTTGAAAGGCGTGTTGAAAGTCGCCTTTGTTGTGACACGAAAAGTGTCAGTCTTTCGTAATGTGAGTGAGTAAACAGTCAGAGGTAATAACCGTCCCTTCTGGTACGAGTATGGGCAAATAGTCGTCCGGGGTTTGGGAAACGCGCAAGCACGAACCTTTTTTAAACGCGCACAGCGCCGCGTTGTAAAGCGGCTCGTGCGTCCACTCCGCGTGCTTCGCGGCGGCGGCGAAGTTACTCGTGGCGAGCTCGTTGTTCCCTTTCCGAGCTTCCAACACCCCAAGGTTGTTGTGGCTTTCACTGTGCGTCGAATCCACGCCTATTGCTATTTCCAGGGCGTGCTGGGCCATATCGAGGTCGCCCACGCCGATCGCGACGTGCGCGATGTTGAACCACACGTCCGCCATGGTTTCGTCGCTGGCTAAACGCAGCGCGCGCTCAAAGCAAGCAAGGGTCATGTCGTACTGGTTCGCGTGGAAGCAACACAACCCCACGTTGTTCCAGATCTCCACGGAGTTCACCCCCATTTGCAGCAGTCGCCGGTAATGCCGCAGCGCGATTTCGGGCTGGTCGTCGTAAAAGTGGTGGCTCGCGAGACACGCCACGGCTTCCACGTTGGACGCGTCCCAAACTAAGACCTGTTTGTAAAGCGCCACGCCTTCTTCGGTTTCGCCGAGCGCGTCGCAAATCCGCGCCTGGCCTAACAGCATGGACGTTTCACCGGGAAACTGATCAGCGCCTTTCTCGAACGTAGCCACCGCGGCGAAGGGCTGGTCGTTGCGGATGTGACACTTCGCGAGCTGCTGCGTCGCAGTGACCGTCGGCGTCGTCGTCAAACTGGACTGGAACTGTGAGTGGGAAAGAAAAGGGTCAGTCCCGAGTCGACGAGTGTGGGTGTGCTGTAGTGATGTATTCGTAACAGCCGCGATTACTGGTAAACGTCACGTTTCGTGTTCCCGTACTTCCGTTGAATGAAACGGGTGGACGTCACGCAGGGGCTTGAAACAGTGGCCGTTGGATTTGGGAAAGCCCAGGAGGCCGGCCGTACCTGTTTCTCCGCGTCTCGCAACAACCCGAGCTGGTAATACCCCTTCCCCAACCGTTCCTTCCACCACCAGTCTTGAAACTCGTGATTCACGGTGGCAAGGGACGCGAGCTCCACCGCGATCCGCGGGTTCCGGTCGCAGTACAAGCAGTAATCGCAAAGCGCCCTGGCGAGCGCCGGCCTTAGCGCGTACTTTTTCAAGTCCAGTTTCTCCAGATCCACGAAAGGTCCGCCTGGTTGCGTTAACATGGACGCGGTGCCGATGCGCGCGGCGCGGCCACCTGAAGTGACCGCCCTTGTCGTGCCAGGCCGTCCGCCGCCCCTCAAAGCAGCCTCAACGCTTATCTCGCCGTTTTTGGAGGTCCCGGGCCGCCCAGAAGACGTCCCGACGCGAACGAACCCGGTCGCGGGGCGCCCGCCCCTCGTGGACGGCCGGACCCCCGTGTTCGGGCCGGTGCGGTTCGTGCCCGGCCGGGCCAAAGACGTGCCGGGCCGGGGAGTCGCCGCGGTGGCGTTCTCGTCCAGAAGAAGGTCGGCGACGCCCTGGGGAGGTTTGGAAAAGATACAGAGTGTCAGGAGCGGGCAAAATCTAAAACTATCGAAACAGGAAAGACGGCGTTGCGCGTTACTCTAAACACGTTCAACTCGGAAAAAAGAAAAAAAAAGAAAAAGCGTCTTCCCGTTGGCACCATCTGACGACCGACGTGTCCCTCCTCTTCCCTGTGAACACCTCTTCGTACCTCCTCTTCGATCTCGGCGTCGTCGATCCAGTTCTTCAGCGTCAGCGCGCGGCACTTCAAGTACCACACCGCCTTTGGGGGGGGGGTGAGGTCAGCGGTGCGGAAGGTGGGTTGCAGGCGAGACGGCACTTGGGATCCGGTAACTCGAAAAGGCGTACCTGGTCGTAAGGGTTCTTGGCCAAGATGTCACTGCATATCGCGACGCACTCGTCGTACTTCCGGCGACGCAGGAAGTTGTTGGCGAGCCACACGGGGTGTAAACCCCCGTTGTCGTCATAAGCGTCGTCCTCGCGTATCCGCGGGACGGGCTTCATGGCGACGCAGGCGCGCTGCGCGACGCCAGGTGGGACGCTGGGACCGAAAAGTCGTCAAGTCGTTGTTGCCTTCTGCGGACGAAATAAACTGGTAAACCCCTTTTTCAAGACCTTCGTAGATCACGCGGGCCACACTCCTTGTGCGCGGAGATGCAAAGCCTGCGCCAGGCGCTCGGCAGAGGCGCGCTCACGTCTTCCCTGGCCAGCTCGACGCACGGTGCGTGGTGGACACAGACGCGGGTCCGCGCGATCCGCACACGCACCCGGCCGCACTCGAATCTCGCGAGCTATCCATCCTCGATTCTTTCGTGTTCTGACCTCGTTTCCTACTTCTCCCACCTCCTCACCAGGCGGCCTTCCCGAGACCTCGTCCCGGTCCCTGGCCTGCGCGTTTTCCCTAATCTCCGTGCGCTTCGCGTCCAAGAAGCAAGGCGGCTCGTCCTCCAACGGCCGAGACTCGAACCCCAAGTTCCTGGGCATCAAAAAGTACGGCGGCGAACACGTCGGGGCGGGGGCTATCATCGCGCGGCAGCGAGGTACGAAGTGGTGGTGCGGCGCGAATTGCGGAATAGGCGTGGACCACACGGTTTACTCCCTCATTTCGGGCAGGGTGCACTTCACGGACGCGCACGACAAGTACAAACCAGGGAAGAAGGTAATAAACGTCGTGCCGCACGAAGACTGGCCGGCGACGCTTGCCAAGGCGCAGCAGATCAACGCGGCGCGAAGGACGAAGAAAGCGCAGGCGCAGTAACTAAAGGATTGTGCAGTGAAGTACCTCAAGCAAAGGAGCCTTTCTTTTCTTTTTTCGATACGGGCACAACATGCAGAACCCTTTCTTCAACGTGATGGCCAGTTTCGGCGCGGCTACGCACGACACGGGGGGCGTTCAGTTTTGGGACGCCCCCGATCGAAGCGGGTGGCTGATGAAACAAGGCGACGTGATCAAAACGTGGCGTTCGCGGTTTTTCGTGCTGAAGGACGGCAAGTTGTTTTGGTTCAGCGGCGAGGACGTCACGAGTTCGTCAACGATCCGGGGCGTGATTGACGTGCGGAAGTGCCTCTCCGTGAAAGGCGCGGAGGACGTGCTGAACCGACAGTTTGGGTTTGAGCTCTCGTCGAAAACAGACACCGTGTACTTCGTGGCGAACTCGGCGAAAGAAAAAGAAGAGTGGATCAACGCGCTCGGGAAAGCCGTCGTGAAGCACTCGCTGTCCATGATGGAGGACTACCCGGACGACGCGTACTGAGGGACCGGATGGGGGTGGCTTCTTTTTTTGTGGTGGTAGATACTTCAGACGTAACAGATACTCCGCGCGCAATAGATACAAGCGTGTTTTGATACATGTTTTGGATTCAATCTTTCATCCATCGGGGTCGACCGCGAGCGCGTCGCCCCCTTTCGCCAGTTCGTATTCATCCTCATTTCTCCCAATCAACGCTCTCACGGTGACCATCTCGCCGCTCAAACCCCCGGCGCGGTTCGCGCCAACAAAAGTTCCCCGCGCTGCAGCACCGTGAGCGGGTCGTCCAGGGTTTCGTCACGCGTTCTTTTTTTTCCCAAGAAAAGTGTCAGTAGTGTATGTTCAAACAGTCTTGGGATTTGGGAAATGCAAGACGTACCTTTTTTCGCACCCCACCTCGTCCTCGTCTTCGCTCGCCACGTCGCACGCGTCCATTTTGTGCGCCACGTCGCTGAACGCGCCGACCACGAACCCGAAGTCCTGCGATGACGAAAAGAAGAAAGTGTCAATCTTTCGGACCGCGTTTGTGACTTGTCTGCCATTGCGCAAACACGTGGCTGTTACTTTCCTACGTACGCAAAGAGGGGCGGCAGAAACGTGGAGGCGGGATTTGGGAAACGCTCGGTGCGTACCTCGTGCTGCGTGGCGAGGCTCGTCAGTACGTGTTCGCTGGTACCGTCGCCGGATTCGTCGTCCGCCATCATGACCAGAAATCGGGAGATCAGAAACCGCTTCGCCGCGGAACACGCGTCGAACGCGCCCGCTTCGATGACGCCGCTCGGGAATTCCCCCTGGCTTTTGTCGGAAACGGACGACAGCGCGACCCTGACGTGCGGAGGCACGCAGGGGTCGAGGGTTCGCCCGGGCACCGTAGCAAGCGCGTGCGGGTTGCGAAACGTCTGTCCCTCCAAAAGAAAGCCGCACCGCAGTTTTTGGAAAGAAAGGTCGTCGCGCATGCGCAACAGCGACTCGACCAAACGCAAAATCCCAACCACGGCCTCTGCGGAATCGGCGTGCGCCTTGTACGATGAAAAGAAAGATGTTAACGTCTGGTATGGGCAATCGCAGAGGCGGTGTGTGGTGATTGGGAAATACGTACCAGCTTGTACAAAACGTGCAACACCACCACGTAGGTCATTGTTTCCCAACGCCAGCTCAGGTGGCAAAGCGCGGCGCGCGCGTTGTGGCCGCCAGCACCCGAGCCGTTCGCGGTCGCGACCTTCACCAAGCACGTGATGAAATCAAAGTCGAAGGTCTTTTGAAACGCGCCCAGGGAAAGACGAGGCGCGCAAACGACTTTTCGCGCGCCGGATGCGCCGTCAGCGTCAGTCTCAGTCCACGCGTTCGCCTCCGTCTTCCCTTCACCAGTGTGTTTCCCTCCAGTGTCCGTGTTGAACCCTAAACCGTACGGCGACGGGTGCGCCTGTGCGATTCGCGCAAGTTCGTCGTCCGTCTCGTCCACGCTGGGAACCATGCCGTCGCACTCCAAGTCCAACACGAAAAACCCGCCCCCCGCGCCCCCCGCCAAAGCGCCGCGTTCGCCGAACTCGAACCCGAGCAAACCGGCGGCTCGTTGCGCGCACCTGCGTTGGTACACGAACAGGGTCAGTCTTGAGTCTTACTGTATGGGCAAACAGTCTACTTGTGATGTATGAAGTATACTTCCTTTTAATGAGTGTATTCAAAGAGGGGCTTGAATCAGTCGGCGGGATTTGGGAAACGCGCGGTGCGCACCTGCTCGCGAAAACCCGCCTGGCTTGCGTGGTGTCCGCGGCTCGAAGCACCAAACAGCACAGGTTCCACACGGCGGACATGCACTCCTTGCCGCGGTCGTCCAAGGTTCCGTCGTCGTGTAAACGCCGTCGGTTATAAACCTCCCTTCGCCGGCCCGCTTTCGACCCGAGCAAACACGCGCACTCTAAAAGCGGCTCGAGAATGTCGAGCCTGGACAAACGACACACTCGTTTGTACGTTCTCTCTTTATCTTTGCCCCCATCGTCGCCACACACAAACGCGTTGAGCACCACGAAGTACCACGAAACAACCGCGCCGTGTTCCAGCTGTGTTTCCTCGTTCGCCGCGCTCGCGCCGCGCGCGACGTCGCGAACGACGCTGTCCACCAACGCGGAGATTTCGTTGACACTTGACACACAAGTCAGAGTGGAACCGTTTCCCCCCGAACCGTGTTTGTCAATCGCGGGCGTCGGCCCTCGCACCGCCGCGCTCGCGATCACCGCAAAGGTATCCCGGGCCTCGGCGCTTAGGGATCGGCCCAGGAAAATCTCCAGTAACGCGTTGTTCCGTTGCAACCACGTCAACAGCCAAACCCGCGCCCCAAAGGACCCCGTGACCAAGCCAGTCACCATCTCCCGCCACTTGCGAAGCGTCTCGGGGTCCCGTAAAACGAACGGCGCCCTTAGGTACGTGCGGCACAGAAAGTTGACGCTCAGCGTGACCGCGCGAACCGCGGAGCTCGAAACCTCCCCGGGGTCTTCAGAGTCTTCTCCGGGAATCGTCTTCGCCTGCTCGATTTCACCGGAATCCGAGAAATCGGACTCGTCGTTGCCCCCCCCCGGCGTGTCGCCGCGTTTCATCTTCGCCTTTTTCCGGTGTTGCGTTTCCTGAGATAAAAAAGAAAGTGTTAGTCTCGTATGGGCAATCAGTCGGCGGAATGTGGTAAATGGGAAATACTTACCCTCGTTTCCCCCCCTAAGCGGGTTGAAACGCCTTCCCGGTCCAGCGTCGCGTCGTCTCGCGTCGTCCCGGGTTGGCCACCGCTCCGTTCGCGTCGTCCCAAGCTCGCAAGTTCCTCCTTCCCACCGCGAAGCACCCGCAAAGCAAGCGCCTGCATGAACAAAAAGTACTCGGCGTCGTTGACGTTGGCGTCGAACGCGAACTTCAAGTTGCGGCGCATCACGGCGAGCTGGACGCCGCGCGGCATGTTTGGAATCGCCGGCACCGGTGGGAATCGAACCGGGGCGGGCGGTACCGAAGCATCCTCCGGGCTTACGGGGCTTGGGGTATGGACACTACCCTGGATGTCACCCACCCCGCATTTCGCGTCGCAGTTCACTTTTTCGTAAAAAAGCAGGTACGCGCTGTTCGGGCGGTCGTACTGCGCCATGTCCGGGTTTTGTAGCCCGCTCGAAGACGGCACAAACGCCCCCCCGAACGCGTCCGCGTCTAAATCGGAAACGTCGTACGCCTCGACGCGTTGGTCGTCGTAAATGTACCACCGTTTGCCGATCGCGGGGTCTTGCGTGGTCAAGTCGCTTGGGACCTCTGCAGCACTCTCACTACGCATCGTGGTGTTGGGCGCTCCCACCAACCCGCCGGTCGGTGCCTCCCGCTCGCGAATCATGCTGTAGTAGTGCCCGGCGAACGCGGTGCCGCTGTGCACCACCACGCCGGCGAGTTTGTACATGCCCTTTTCTTTGGAGGAGGAGGCGCTTGGTGATGCTTCCATCGGTGTCTGCGCGTCAGCAGACCCTGTTTCTTGAGTCACGACATGCGCGTCATCGGACAGCGTTTCTTGAGTCACGACATGCGCATCGCCATCACGCACGCAATCACCTCCCTGCGCATCTGTAGACCCCCCAGACCCCCCCCCGCCTCCGTCCATCGCCTCCACCGTGAACGGCGCCATGTCCAGTTCGTTTGGAAACTCGAACCGGCTTTTTATTTTCAAACGCTGCATGGTTTCGTAATCAAACTCGAACCGTTTTAGATGGACGCACAACGTCTGCGGCAAGCAATTGCCCACGAAACAAGACCGCTTCACCGCGTCGCGTTTGCACCCGCACTGTTCACAGAACCACGCGTTGTCCGCTTCAAGAAGCTCGCCGGAGACGTACGACTGCAGGGATTCGTTTAGAGTTGTTTTGCCCCGCACGTCAACGCTGACGTGCACGAAATCCTCCAAACGCTCGCTGACGTGCGGGCACTGTTTGCTCAACACCTGGTTCACGAACTTACCACCCATGGAGGTCTCCACGGCGCCTTTGATTGGAGTCGGAGCCGCAACCAGCGGTTGCGTTTGCGCTTCGCAAAAGTCGGGGTCGCTTTTTTGTTTCTCAAACGCGACCCGCACCGCCTGTTTGTACTCGTTGTCCACCATGTCCTGTAACCGGCCGAAGAACTCCAGCCCGTCCTGGTGCTCACGGACGTTGATTGGTTCGCCGTCGTAATCCTTGAACGCGGCCCAGAAACCAACCGGGGAGTGGTGCGCGAGTTTCGAAAGCGAAAGCGCCGCGAAGGTTTGTTGCAGCTGGTGAAACACGGAGTTCGCGCGTTCGTCGCTCGTTGCACACGCGCTTTGCACGGACAAAATGTCGTTTCGCAAACGGGGAATCGCGAAGAGCTGCTGGAAAACGGCGTTCATGTAACACGTCGCGCCCGCGTTTTTTAACCCGACGTACCCGGTGGACGCGCGGGCGGTTGTTTTCTGTTTCTCGAAACTCTGATACGGCACAAAAGAAAGTGGTTAACGTCTTGTGTGGGCAATCAGTCGTCTCTTAATGTGGTGATTGGGAAAGGCCCTTCCTTACCTTCGCGTCGAAACGGGCGTGTTGGGCGTTGCTTCCGTCAACCCCGATCGGGCCGGAGTGGTGCAGATCGTGGATCAAATTCACAATCTCGTTTTTAGTGTCGCACGGGACGAGCCGGCTCAACAGCTTGAACGCGGCAGCTCTGGTTGTTGGTACAATGCAGGCGGGTGACAGGTGGGTGTCCGTGATGGAAACGTCGGCGGCCAGGCCGAACCTCTTGGCGAACTCTTGGGTGTCAGAGTCGTCGCGCTCGGTGTCTTCGGTTGCGTCGTCCCTCGTGAGCCTTGCCGACGCTTCAGCCCCCTCGGAAAACACAAAAACCCCCGCGTCAGCTAGCACCTCGTGTGTGGGGCGCAACAAAGGCACGGATTCGGGGAACAAGCACCGGAACAGAAGCGTCCGGATCAACTTTCGGTGGAACCCAACCGCGAGCTCGCGCGCGGAACCGCACGCCGCACCTCCGCCCAGGCGTTCCACCAGGGTTCGCAGAATCTCCAGCCGCGCGACAAGCCGCGGGTCGGGTTCGTGGTCCGCGTCCGTTTCAGGAGGACACACGCACAGGGCGTTGACTTCGTCCACGAAAAGAGCCGCCGCGGCGGCGTCAAGTCTGGCTTGCGCGCGCGCGTCGAACATCGGCGACGAGTCGTCTTGAGGACACCGCAACAACGTGCCTAGCAGCGTGAAGTACTCGCGGCACTGCGTTGGCTTTTTTTCCGCTTCGGGAAGGAGCTCCAGGACGATCTCGGCAAATCCGGGCGGCAAGCAAAGCGTTCGTACCTTTCGCGGGGGCGTCGATTCTTCCGTTTCGGTTTTGTCGCCCACCGCCGCTTCGTGTGTCAAGCGCATCGCGCAACGAACCGTGGCGTACAAAAACACCCGGCGCACCGAAACAGACGGCGCGCGGCACAACACGTCCCGGAGCGTCGACTTGAAACAAGACACGCGGAGCAGCGCGCTCGCCGGGACTGGCACGATGAACAAGAAAGTGTCAGTCTCTCGGACCGCGTGTATATCCGGGATTGGAAAGGGGTCCGACGGAGTGGGTCGGCGTAACACTTGCCAGTACTCTGAGTACGGCAGTAAGTGTAACGTGCGCCATACACAGCAGTAATCAGGGAGGCGGAACGTGGCGATTGGGAAAGGCCCTTACCTTCGTTTTCGCAAACGCACGCGTTGACACACTGGAAAAACAGCTCCAGACTGGTCGTGGCGATGCGCTCGTCGTCGCTTTTTGTTTCATCGCTTTGCGCGAAGAAACGCGCGAGCGTGGCGAGTTTCGGCGCCGCGGTCTGCGCCAACGACGGGTCGTCATCGGTCAGCGCCACTCGTAGCAAACTCAGCGCGGAGGACGCGGTTTGCTTTCGCAAGCCGCCGTCGCGCCACGCGCTGTTCGCCGTGGCGATACCAACCACGGCATCGCCCACGTCGCATCCGTCGACACCAGAAGGCAGCAGCGAGAGGACATCGTTGGCGTACCCGCGTTTCAGAAACGCGGCGCGGAACGCGAGGGCGGTTTTGGCGATTTTCAACTCGTGCGCGGCCGCGTCGTCGGCGGAGGGTTCGTCGCGTTCGTCGTTTTCGCCACCGGTTGGTACGTCCATGTCGTTTGACACCGCGTCTGCAGTGTCAGCAGTGTCAACATCACTCAACATTGCCGCGCACCCCAAATCCGAAGGCGTGAGCAGTCCGTCCAGGGCTTGTACCACGTACACGCCCCGGAACGGCGACTGCGAGAGCAGCGCCTGGAGCCGCGATCGTTTCAGCTCGACCGACGACCCGACGTCGTCGCCGTCGAAAAGCAACAACCGCAGTTCGTCGGTCACGACCTGGCGCGTGGGCAACACGTTGAGCAGCGCCTGCGCCCTCGACCTGGCCACAGCACACGCGCAGTCCGCGAGCTCGAACAGCGCGTCGTAGGTGTCGGTGTGGCGCGCGAGAAGCGCTCGAGGTGAGCGTTCGTTGGAAACGGAATCGTGGTTCGTGTCGGGTGAGTACTGCGGTGAGTACTCCGACGCCGCGTCGCTCCGGCCAATCGCGAACCGTGCCCCCGAGCGGTGCAGCAGCGCGTGCGCGCGCACCGCGCCGTTCAAAAAGTCGCTCGCGAGCAGGCTCTGCGAAAGGGTCTCGTCGTCGTGCCTGCCGAGGTCTCTTCCGTTCACCACCAACCGCACGTTCCGGAAGTCGACCAGGGGGACGCCGCTCGGGGACGTTCTGTACGCGCCGCTGGCGCGCGCGAACCGCTCGTCCGCGATTGCCTTCGCCACCCTCGTCTTCACCCACCGCACCGTGGCGTTGGCGTGCGCGCTGACCGACACGCCGAGGCTCCCTTCCCGTGTATCCGCCGCGGAGATCACGCTTATTTCGAGCTCAACCGGGAAGCCGCGGTAGGAACCGCCGTGCGGAATCTGGTTGCGTGGTGCGTCCGACCAAACCGGGCTCGGTTTGTGCGTACCCCCCGATGCGAGGGCCTCGTCCTCGCACGCCGCGATTAATTGTGTGAGGAGAAGCAAACAGCGCGACGCTCTTTGCTCGGCGAGCGCGGAGGTTTCGGTTTGCGGAGAACCCGAAACGGTCGCACCGTTCACGACGCCGTTGCCTGAACGCAAATCGCCCGAGCTCGCGATACCCGCCGTGGCTTGGGACAGGTGCTCCAACGTTCGCGCCACGAACGCCTCGCGCGCGGTCGCTTCGCGGGTTTCGTCCCCGCCGAGCCCGCCGAAATCCCGGCGCGAGATCTTGACGTGCAGCTGAATCAGCTGGTCAATCGCGAGCGAGGCGACTTGCGAGTCGCCGGTGGAGTCCAGGGACGGGGCGTCGGGAGGCGCGTTCAAGGCGATGTCCCACAGGTGCTCGAATCCCGGAAAGCCGCGCGACTCAACGTCTATCAAGTCGCAAAGCTCGGTGGTTTCCAGGTCGTCGGCAACGACGTCCGAGAGATACGGCGGGCGCGTCGCGCGTATCGCTGCGAGTTGTCCCTCGTTTCGGTCGTCGCTCCTTATGACACGCGCGACAGGCACGCGTCTCAGCGTGTTTCTTTCCGTACCCTGCCCAACATCGTCGATGTCGATGTCGATCACCGAATCGCGGTCCGGTGACACCGGAGTCGCCTCCATCGATTCGCGGACCGGCCCCGGCGTTTTTCCCGAAAGTTTCCCGCCGTCCAAACCCGTTTGCAGAAAGTACGCGCGGAACAGGAAGTAGCCTTTTTTTGTAAAAGAAAAGGGTCAGTCTCGTACATCGCGATGTATTGGACGATGTATGGACAACAGTCACCGTAATCGGTCTGAACAGTCAGGGCAGAGGGAAGACGTCCCTTCGCAGGACGAGTACGGGCAAACAGCGTGTTGACGGATTTGGGAAACGCGCAAGGCCGTACCTCGCAAGGTCATGATGTTTGCGGGCTGCGTTTCGATGCAGTCTTTCAACAGCTGCGCGACGCACTCACAGGTCATCACCCTCGGGGGTACCATGAGAAGCTCGGTCATCCAGCCCATGCCCTGAGATCGCGCGGTGAGGGCTTTTTCGAGTTGCTTTTCGTCGGTTTCGGAGGCGACGAAAGCGTTTGGCGCCTCGATGAGCACGCGCCAAAGCCTCCTTCCAACACCCGGCCCCACGGTGAGCTCCCCATCCTTCAGCACGAACAGCAGAGTCTCTACTAACGTGCGTAACGTGCGGTCCACGTTCAAGTTTTGTGAAACGGCTAAGTTTGAGCCGTTTCGTTTCCGCGTCCCGGCGGCGGCGTTTGTTTTTTCAACAAACCGCGCCTGAGAGATAAAAAAGAAAGTCAGTCTCGTATGGGCAATCAGTCGGCGGAATGTGGTAAATGGGAAATACTTACCTGGAACCGCTCCAGCGCCGACGTCAACACCTCCACCGCGTCCGCGTCTCTTGCCAAATCCCGAAGCCGGTCCCGGCGCCTGCCGTCGCGCGCGAACGCGTCGCGCTCAGCATCCAGCCGTCGCTTTTTCAAACCCTTCTTCTTGGGGACGGGAACCCCAACCAGGGTGTTTTCGGTGGACCCGTCTTTTTTGTTTCAGAGTTTTGCCAGAAAAGTGTCAGTATTGTATGGTCAAACAGTCTTTGGATTTGGGAAATGCAAGACGTACCTGAAATTTCAAGACCCGCCACGGCTTTGAACGCCCGCGCCGACCCGGCGAGGGTCGCGTCGTCTGTCGCCGTGGCGATTTCGGTCAAGAAAATCAGCGTCCACTGCCTCACGGACGCGCAGGTAACACCCAAACCGTCGTAGTGCGACAGCACGTTGGCGAAAACGGCCGTGGTTCGATCCGCCGCGTTGTCAGTTTCTTGTTCGTCGTCGTCCCGATTTGTAAGCTCGCGCGTAGACGCGTCCACCACCGCGCGCCGCAAAAGACGCAGCGTCCGCTCCGCCGCGGTGCCCCGCGTGTCGCCGTGCGCGAGCTTCTGGACCATCACGAGCAGGTCGTCCCCGTTGTCTTCTTCAGGTGAAGAAGCGTGCGTGGCGGTTCGGTGTGTGTTGGTTGTGCACTCGCCGCCGTCGCCGGCTCGCAAAACCCACGCCTCTTCGATTCGCGAAAACAGAAACTCCAGCTGCGCTTCGTCAAACTCACTCGCCGCGCGCGCTGCAGTTTTGCGCTCCGAAAAATGTCAGTATTTCGGACCGCGTGTATTACGTAATTACTCTGGGGGCCATGTGTATGAGTAATTACTCTGGACGACCGTCAAAACAGTCGTCTCTTGATTTGGGAAAGCCCCGCACACGTACCTAACAAGTCAAGCACGTTTTTCTTCGTGTCTTCAAACGAATCCTTCCGCCGCGCGACTTCCCACAGCGCGGAGACGTGTTTCTTGTGAAGCACGCGCCGTCGCAGTAACCGGCGCAGCATGAAACACACCTGGTCCACGTACAGTTTGTGGTGCAGAAACGTGGGTAAAAGGGTTTTCGCGAGTAGGTTTTTACGTTCCATCCATGCCGAGAAAACCGCGGTTGCGGTGGACGCGTCGTTCGCCGTGGAAGGGTCGTTTGCCGTGGACGCGTCGGTTTCGCTGGTCTCGCTGGTCAGCACGAGGTTGATCTCCCTCAACGCCGCGAGCTGCGCGTTGAACGTGTTCACGTCCAACAAGCCCTCAATCACGGCTCGGACGACAAGCTTCACCTTTTCACAGGCCTCGTGTTTCCCAAACGCGCTTTCGAAAACCAGGCGCGCGCTTTTCGCGAGGGCGGAGATTTGCAGGAAATCATCCACGCTTTTCGCAACGCGCGGGACGTCGTCTTCCGTTTGGGGAGTTGGTGTGTGAGACTGTTTGCCCGTAGGAAACAGGCACGATTCTTGTCCAGTAGCTTCCTCCGGCGGCACCGCAGGCTGCGAGTCGTTTATAGCAGCCCCCATAAGCACAGCACACCGCGAAAGCGCAACCTCCACCGCGAACACCAGCGTCTCCAGGGTTCGCGCGTTCACCTCCATCGCGCACCGCGCCGCGATTTTAGCAGCCGCGTTGAGAAGCGACCACGAAACCTTTTCGCCGCTGTTTTTGTTTCAACAAAAGGGTCAGTCGGGACCGTGACTCGTGTTACGTAATTACGGGCGGGCAATCCGCAAACAGGTAGGGGTAATCGGGCCGAACACAGTCTTGTTTTCGTCAGGGCACGTATTGGACGTGGTAAGACTTGCGTAACCGCACTCCATACGTGGCATCAAACGTCGCGCCGCCTGATTTGGGAAAGCCGAAAAACAAGGCCTTACCTGGTTAAAATCTCGCACACCGCGTCGAACCCGCCGTTGCTGCCGAAGGCGTCGACGAGAAACGAACACCACTGGTGGTCACCTGACTGGTCGTCGCGTTGGCTTCCGTCACGGTCGTCGTCGCGTTGCGAGTCGTCGCGGTTGTCAAAAAAGTCCCCCCCGTTTCCCTCGCGGTCGAACCGACCAAAATCCGCGCGGTCGTCGTCGAAGGCGTCGAAACCGGAGAACCGCGGGTCCCCCGAATCAGTCGCGATGTCGTCCGCGGTGATGTCAATAACTCCGGAGTCGTTGTTTCCGGAGTACCTTCCAGCAGAGTCGTTTCGGTCGTCGCCACCGTATCGTCCCCCGACGCTGCGCCCGCGATTTCGTTTGGCGTGCCGCCCCCTGTCCACGTGCGCGGTTAAGTCGTGTTGCCGGTGGATTCCGGGGACGCGGCTGTGCTTGTTCTTGACGTGGAACGGCGATGAACGCGTCAGCACCAGCACCGCGGCCTGAAGCAAACACACCGCGTCCGTTTCCTCCGCGGTTTCGGTATGGTAGCATGTGGACGGTTGGAGCGCGTCGCGACTACGCGGTCCTGGCGTTCCCTCTCTGAATGCACCTCCTGGTTCATCCGGATCACCGCGCCGTCCCCGCGTGCTCACCACAAGCGCCTGCGTCATCCGCACCGCCACGAGCTCGCACAGGGCTTTTCCGCACAGCAAAATGTCCGCCTGGATCACGGGTTCCCAGTTCTGCACGTCGTCCGCGACGACGCACTTGTCGAAAAACGACGGAACGACTTCCCTGTAAAGCGTTCGCAGCTCGTCCGCGCGTTTCTTGCCTTCCACGTCACCCGTGTTGACGATTTCAAACGCGCTCATCAGCACACCGCCCATCTGCTTGGGAAACACCACCCAGTGTGGGTGCCGCCGTAAGCCGTCCACCACGGTGTCGAAATCACGAGTGGGGAAAACGCACCCGCCCGTCTCCGCGTTGCCGATGTTGCCCCGATCGCTGTTTTCAGAAATGTCTCGCGAAAGCGAACTGTTCGTAGGGCTGTCTCGGTCCAAGGAGTCCCGCCTCCCCGTCGCGATTTCGGGGCCGTACTCCGCATCTAAACTGCCACTCGCATCGCTGAACTCGCGTTGGGGGGACGGGGACGGGGACGGGGACGAGGACTCGCGCCGCGGCGAGGGCTCCGAAGCGCTCATGCGTGCCAAAAACTCGGATTACCTAAACTAACGAGATTCGTGGTCCTGTCAGATCTGACGCGCCGCGAACCCTGCCTCTCTATCCCCCCCCAGCCGCGGCGCCCGCGCGGTGCAAAAACACAAAAGCGAACTCGGACCGTCACGCCGACCTCGCCCGACCCGGGAGTTGATAAGCGGAGACACCCACGCCGGTGCTCTCCGTTGTGATGGCCACGACCTCGGATGTGACGAGGAGTGACTGCAAATCATTTTTTTTGTCAGAGAATAAAAAGTTTTTCGACGGTCCTAGCGCGCTCCCGTCTCAGTCGACGCCGCACCATCGACCAAGAGTGCCTATAGGCAATCTTTGGACAGGTCTCCGAGACGAGAGACACCACATGTACTCAAAGTACTTGTGACAAAATGCGCGACGGTAGCAGCGACGACGAGTCCCCACCTCCTGTGTCGCGTCGCGGGAGGGCTGCTGCCAAGAAACCCGAGAGCGAGATGACTACGGTGGAGAAGCACGTGGCGCGGATGTTGGCAGCAAACGCGGCGGTTGAGATGGAGACGGCACGTCAAGCCCACCGCGCCGAGACCCTTCGCAGGACGGGCGAATCCGCCCTCGTTGCGCTGGGGGATTTGGACGTGGACAGCGACAGCGAAACCGAGGACGACACGAGCGCGGGATTCACAGGGAAAGCGCGACGTGAGGTGCGATGTCGACGTCGTGTGTCGAGAGACGAAAACGAAGACGAACACGAAGACGTCTTTCGCGTCTCAATCCGCGCGTTGAGCGCGCGCGAGCTGGGCATGGCGTACGCGTGGATGCGCCGTGACCAGGCTCGGTACGAAAACGCGGTCATGTTCTGGGACAACGCGTCTTCTTCAATCCAGGCCGCGTGGGAGGAGACCGACGCGCCGGGCGAGCCGTGCGTACGCGCGGCGATTTCGGAGGCGGCCGATGTCTTTGCGTCGAGTTCCCTAAACTCTCGCGTGCTAGGCGCGTTTTGCCCGAAACTAGGCCCCGCCCCGGTCGGCTTTTGCGTGTTAAAGCACGACGCACTTACCGTAGACGCGTTGGGTATCAGGCAAGGCTTGCGGATGTGCGGGTTCGGTAGGGGTTTTGTGGAGGTTTTAGTGCGCCGCGCGAAAAGCGCGGCGGCGAAAAACGCCGGCCCGCCCGAGCTCGTCATAGACGCCCTGCCCGCTTCCGTCCAGGTACGACTGCTTTTAACGTCGTAACACGACTGTTCACCGGCTTTGTCCCGACTGTTTGCCTGTACAACTACCTACTCGACCGGAACGTACTACCTTGGCTTCGAACCGAGAACCCCCACGACACGACGACCCCCACCAGTACTTACCACCTCTCTCCAAAAAATACTGACTGTTACCCCAATCAACCCGTATCTCAGTTCTGGACCGCGTGCGGTTTCGTTCCCGCGGGCGGTAAGTATTTCCCATTTACCACATTCCACTGACTGATTGCCCATACACGACTGACATTCATTTTATTTCAATCAGGGGCGGACTCGCCAACCACGAAGGTGATGCGACGGCTGCACGGAGACGTGGCGATGTCGGTTGAACTGCTGGACGAGCGAAAAGCGCGAATCGCGGGTGACGAGTGGTGGGTGAAAACGCGAAACAAACGGTTCGGCGACGAGGAGAGGTGAATGATTTGATGAACCTCAAGCAGGCCAAAAAAACCTTAAATTAAATTCAGCCTCTTCACGCCGTTCCACACTAGATACGCATACGGAACTTGTTGCTGATTATTAATACGCCGCCAATAATTACTAGACTATTATTAAACCCTGTCCTCTTTTACTCTGGTCCTTTTCCTTTCCTTTCACGTCGATCGTGTCCTCGCCAGCCTGCTCTGCGCGACCGCGACCGCGCCTACCGGGTTCGGTAAGGGTTTTACCGCGGCCGAACCGGGTGACTGCGTCGCGTTTGCGCCGGGCGCGTTTCCGTCGCCGAAATCGGGACGGATTTTCGACAAACCGACGCCCGACCCGGTGAACGCGCGCGTTCGAGAAAGACCCACGCCCTGTAGACGGTCGTTAGGTTGCGTCATCACGGGTTTGTTTGTTTCGTTCAAAGGCGTTACGGCCGTTACGGGGACGAACTCCACGTTTATATTCTCTCGCGTTGTCGTTTTTTCAGACTCGTTGCCCAACGAAGGAGGAAAACCTTCGCCAAGCGGAGAGCGCCCCGCGTCGCCGCTTTGGCGCGTTTCACTTTCCGGGGAACGCACAGTTTGGCCATCGGCGCGCCGCATCGCGGAACCCGCGCGCACGACGTTGCGGGTACGCGAAAGCGCGAGCGCGCCCGCGGGGGTGCGCACCGTGGGAGCCGAATACGCGGGAAGACGCGCTTCGAGGTTTTCCCGAACCGGCGTGGATTGGGTTTCATGCGAAGGCGTCGCGATCGCCGTTACCACCGCCTCGGCGGCATCTGCTCTTTCAGCGCTCGGAGAATGCTTCTCTTGCGTTATTATCGAGTCATTCTCATTCAAGCGCGACGCACCGCCCGCGCTCGGCGGTACTGGCGGTTTCGAGTCCACGTTTTCGTGTATTTTGTGATCAGGCGAATCGAGCGCGGCAAAGGTAAGCAAGCTCGTTGGTCTCGCCGGGGACGCGTGATGCGTTTCTTCCTGCGTTTGCTGTGGCGCGTGCGGACGCGACACTTGCTCCACTCGACCCGCGCCTTTGCTTGCTTCGCCGTGAATCCCAAAACTTATCATCTCAAAGCTTTTGTGGCCCGGGCGCAGTTCCGCTTTTCGCCGCGCGTCGCGCTGTTTAGCCGCTTCAATCGTTTCGAAACGCAAACACTCCGTCTCTGACCGCGCAATCGCCGTCTCCGCCTGCGCCTCCGCGACCCTCGCCTCCGCGTCCATCTCCGCCTTTGCCTTGGCCGCTTCGGCGCGCGCGACCCTGGCCTCCGCCTGCAACTCCGCGAGCTCCCGCTTTTCCGTCTCCGCGTCTTCGCGTTTCGCGGACGACGCCTCGGCCGTGTCCGTCGCGCCTTCTCCGAGCGCCACGGCACGCGTCTCGAGATCCTTTTTGTCCAGGTCATGTATGATGTCAACCTCGTCCTCGCGCTCCACCGCCTCCAAAACCAGCGTGAGTCGCCGCTGTACGTCCCGCAGCGCGGACGCGCTTTCCTGTAACCGAACTTCCCTCGCGTCCATCGCAACCGCGAGTCGCGCTATTTTCTCCACCGAGCGCTCGTGCGTCTCGCGCAGATCCCGACGCACGTCATCCAGCGCGTTTCTCGTCATGTCCCCTGCGCGTATCAAAGGCGTCGCGCGGTCGAACCCCCGGAAGCCTCGCTCGATTTCGCGCCGAGCGTATGGATTTGAATTCGTTGGAGTTAACGACTCATCGAAAACACGAGCAGTCCAACGCGGCGCGCCGCGTTCGAACCGCTGCGCGTACCGCGCGACTCTGCCCGGGGACGGAATCGTTTCGTCGATAGAACCGACGGACACTCCGCCGGGTGACGGAATAGTTTCGTCGCGAGACGGATTCGGAGCCGCGCCGAGATTCCGAGAACCGGCGTACCGGTCCCGAAACGAGCCCAAATCGTCGTGGCTGGATTCCCAGAAGTGCGACGGCACGTACCGATGGACGCCACGCACGCGCTCTTTTAGGTGGTGTGCGTTCCAGTGACCCCCGTTTTCGAACTCTTCGTCTTCGTCGCGTTCGTCGCGCCGCGCGACAAAAGATCGTTTTTCCTCATTTCGCATCCCCTCATCCCTCTCTTCGTCTGGTGTCTCATCACGTGTCTCCCTTTCATCTCTCCACGCCACGTGCCGGCTGTGGTGTACATCTCTTGCTTGTCGCTGCGCGGGAAATCGGACGGACGGTCGCACGGCGCCGCGTGTCGTGTCGCAAGAGACGGTCTCGTGCGTGCGAATGATTTGGGCGTCCCCGCGCCTTAAGCGCACGGCGGGGGGGGTGTCCTCTTCGATGTCATCACGCGTCATCAGGACGTGGCGAATCTGCGTCGCGCGTGCGTCCGCGACCGAGACCTGCGCCCCGAGGCGCATCACCGAAACCACGTTTTCTTCGTCATCCGAGTCATCCCAACGGTACGACCGCATGGTGGCCAACCCTCTCGCTGAAAAGTTCTCCCCTCGGACGTCCCGAGTGCCGATAATCGTCCCCCGTCCAGGACGAGCAGGTCAGCGAGACGAACTGGGCAGGGTTGACACTTCGGGTTCAAACCACGCGCACCACCTCGCGTCCCAGGTCTCCGATGCCCCACGGACGGCGGGCGACGAGGCTGCCTCCCCACGTGCGCGCCCCCAGTGGCCCAGTGTTACCCCTCCATTTCGGTGCACAACTCGGCCGTTTTCCTCGGAGCTCCCGTGGCAGAAGTAGTCGTTGGCTTCAAAATTCAAACGTCGCGAACCACGACGATGGGTCATTTGTTCTGCGCGCGAAAGACGCCTCGAGCGCTCTCGTGGTCGCACGATGTCGGGACGAAGCATGCGCCAGCGGGCGCCCGTGTCCTACAAAGTTGGCGATATGAACCAGGCGAAGACTCCGTCGTGGCTGGTGCGTCCGCGTTGCCCGCTTGTCGTGTCCCCCGTGGGTGAACTCGCGCTTGGGCGAGCGCCATTTTATTGGCGCTCGCAAATTCGAAATTCTGTACCCCTCGCCTTGTGCCATCTCGGCTGTACCTCGCGCGCGCGCGCGCTGACCCATGCGTACCCCCCTTCCATGCCACGGCACCACCTCCCCCCCCCTTCCCACGTCGTTCCGCAGGTCAAAACCAGCGTCAACGCCCCCGTTCCCGTCCGGGAGCGGAAAGACAAACCGGTTCCCGCGGACAAGCTCGCGCAGGCACTGGGTGGTTTGGCAGACGACGACGACGACGACTTCGAGGACGAGGACAAGGTTTTGAAACGCAAAGCAGGCGGCAAGAACACAAAGGCGGACGGCAAGGAGAACGGCGAGGCGCGCAAGGTGGCGTCCGCGCGCGCGGCGAAGGCGGCGAAGGAGACTGCCGGGGCTGCGAGATCCAAAAAGATGGACAAACAAGGATCTAAAAAACTAAGCGCCATGCAGAAAGCCGCGGCGGTGGCGAACGACGGGCTGAAACGAGGCCACTTTTCGAATTCGGACGACCCGTCATCGCACGGCAGCCAGCAGAAGCACGCCGGGGGGCGGCCCGCGAAACGACACGCGCGCGCGATGCTTCACAGCCGCTTCGACGCCGCCGCCACGCCCGAGGAGGATGACATGGACCATCACCCGCGCGCGCGCTGGCCAGTCGAGGCGCCGTCGCCTGTGGCGTACGCGCCCCCGCCAAGCGCGAGGGGAGGCGCTGCGAAACCCAAGGCGGGCGGCGTGGGCAGGTACGGCCAGCTCGCGTCCGCCGCGGCAGCCGCCGCAGCGGCGGCGAAGAACGTGATTGGGAGCCAGGGCGAGCGGCTTCCCGCCGGGCGCGCGGACGGCGCGTGGAGTAGCGCGTACCGGACCCTGCAAGCCGCGCATTGCAAGCTGCAAAGCAAGTACGACAAGCTGAAAGACACAAAGCTGAACGGTTTGATTGACGAAGCCGAGAGCTACCGCCTCGAGCTCGCGGATCACGGCGCAAAAGCGGAAGAGCTTATTAAGCACTTCAGGGGCGAAGCGGACCGGCAGAAGGAGTTCGCGGCTGGCGCGGAGGGCGCGAGCTCGCGGGTGTACGAGCTGGAACGCGAAAACGCTGAGCTAAAGGAAACCTTGTTGGCGTACCAGGGAAAGATCTTACGCGTGGAACAGGAGTCGGCGACCGCGAGCCAAAGGGCCGCCGAGGCGGCGGCGGCGAGCACGAGCGGGCGGTGGGGTTCGGAGGAACTGGAGGCGTTTATGGGTTTGCGGTGGGACAAACAACGCACCGGTGTTCACCGGTTCACGCACACAGGGACTGGGTTTTCGTTCCAACTCACCGCCGCGGACCAATCACAGTTCGCGGACCGCGCGGATGACGAAGGTACGTGTTGGGTTCCCGAATCCCAAAACTGTTTGCCCATAAAAGACTGACACTTGTTTTTATTCATCGTAAGAAACGCGCGAGCGGAAACGCCGGGAAAGCGACGTGATGTCGGGTAACGGTCACCGCGCCGGCGCCGGCGCGGACGAAGTTTCTTTCACGCCCCTCGAGTTTGGCAAGGCGGAGGGGTATTTGCCCGGGTATTTGTCCGAAGCCATTGAGTTCGAACGGAACGAGATGCCCGAGTTTATCGGCCGGGTGCTGGGGGTGCTTAATCAAGTCGCGGCGGAACACGTCGCGCCGCGGACGTGATGAAAGAGATTTGGGAACACAGAGACACGAGTGTTGTCGTAAACATCTATCACTACATTCAATACTGTCTATGTACAATATTTAGATCTTAACCCAATACTCCACTACTAACACGTTTCAACATCTAATACTGTCTATGTACGATATGTACATCTACCCCCAATTCTCCACTACTAATATGTGTGTATACTCCACTCCTAATGATCTCCAGCACTAACATACACACCACCGCACAACTCCGTTAATACCCCAGCCTGGGCGGCGCGGGTAGCTTGAACCCGCCCCAACCCCCCGGGCTCAGTGCGTCCGCCAAGTCCGCGGGCGACGGCGGTTCGTCCGCTTTGCGAATGCGCACGCAATCCACCTCCATGAGCAAAGGTTCTTCTTTGTGGTTGGAAAGCCGTCTGCCGCTGCCGAACGTGGGCGGCCGAGGCTGCGTTTCGTTATCAATCCACCCCAGCCCCGGGGGAACAAGCACTCGGCGCTTGCCGCCTTGTTTCATCCCCAACAACGCGGGGGAGACCGCCCTGGGTAACGAATTTTTATCGCCAAGCACGAACTTGTACGTCGCCCCGACGTCGTCCTGGCCTTCCGTGCCGTACCCCCGCGCCCACATGAAAATGGGCGTGCCTCCTGAGCTGTACTTGAAATACGCACCGGGGGCGAGTCGGTACACGGTGTACATCACGAACAGGGTGTCGCCTTTTTGCGCCACGACGTCGCCATCCGACTTGCCTTCGTCAAGTTCTCGGTACTGCACGCCGGACGGCAGGGTGACCAACACCCCCGGGTTTGATTCCGCGTCACGCGCGTCTTTTCTTCGTTCCGCGTCTTCCCGCGCAAGTCGGATCTCCTCCTCGGAACGGTACTTGGATTTCTTGGGTGGGGGGGCGTTGCCGAAACCGTACGCCTGCGACGCGGGGGTGGTGAACAACATTACAGATGATAACACGGCACCCGAAGTCAATAAGACGGCGTGCCTTCTACCTGTGCCAGACTCGTCCTCGCGTCGCCGACACGCATCGCACCGCGTGGATCGGGAGACGCGGCGCGAGCGCGCGCTCGGCGCCGAGAACGCGCGAGCCGATACACACGGGGCGGTGGTCGCCATCCCCATCAATGGGACAAGTGCATCCAGCTCAGTCATTTGCCTTTTTTGCCAGGAAACTGGTGGTTACTGATGAGACTGTTTGCTCATACAGTACGACCTCCATGATTTTCTCAAAAGAATTCGACACGCGGCCTCCGCCGCGAGGCCACACACGCGCGCGCGCCTTTGGCCGCGGACGCGAGTTTCGCGTGGAGTTCACGTTACACGTGTTAAACACGTGTATTCGGCAAACGCGGTTTCCAACGGCGCTCGGGAGGCGGTGGTACAACACCTTCGTCTCCGCGAAGAAGTTCCCATTCGTAGATCTCCAAATCACACCACGCCATGAGCTTCGCGGACGCGTACGGAGGCCCTCCCGGCGGGCCCCCTGCCAGCGCCAGCGGCGGTGGCGGTGGCCACAGCAATACGTTCGATGTGACAGACGACCTCGCGAGGCAGGCGAAGAAAGTGTCCGGGTTGATTTTCACGATGACCACGAACGTGGGGTCGTTCAAGCGCATGGTGGATTCGCTCGGTACCGGGAAGGACACCAGGGAGCTTCGCGCCAAACTAAACGCCGCGCGGGAAAACATCGGAGGCATGGCCCGGGAAGCCGCTTCCCACGTGAAACGGCTCGCGAGTGATGGCCATCCGGATGACACCAAGGCGCAAAAGCTGGTGCGAGATTTTCACTCCGTGCTGAAGGAGTTCCAACGCGCGCAGAGACAGTGCGCGGAGCGGGAGCAAACGTTTCTGCCGCAGAGACCGAGCGGAAAAAGCGGGCACGGGTACGGCGCGAACGACGATTACGAAACGGACCGGGAGGCGTACGGCGCGAGTGATTCGGAGCAGCAGAGCTTGCTGATGGCTACGTCGAAAAGGCCGGGCCGGCAGGACCTCGTACGGGACGAGGGCGAGATGGAGTTCAACAACGCTTTGATTGAAGAGCGGGAACACGGGATTTTGGAGATTCAGCAACAGATCGGCGAGGTGAATGAGATTTTCCAGGACCTGGCCGTGCTTGTCAACGAGCAAGGCACGATGATTGACGACATCGAGGCGAACATCGTGAGCACCGCGGTGCGCACCAAAGGTAAGTATTAGGCCTTTCCCAAATCCCGGCCTCCCTGTTTTATCTCTCAGCTGGTGACTGTTGTCCACACATCGCGATATACACTACTGACACTTTTCCTTCACAACGAAAGACGCGCAACGCGAACTCACGAAGGCGGACAAGTCGCAAAAAGCGGCGCGGAACAAGATGGTATGCTTAGCGGTGGTCGTCGCCGCGGTGTTGACCGTGCTGATTTTGTTTCTGCTGAATTGATTTGGGACGGAAGTTTGTGGAAGTCGATACGTCTTGTAATTGCTAAGAGTGCTGCGTTAAGTGTTTAAAAGTTAATGCATCTCACAACTGCTCCACCTACTCCGCCGCCTTTTCCGCTTCTTGCAACGTATCGAACCCGACCGGCACTCGGGGTAGTTTCTCCACGGCTTCGTTGAATTCGGTGATCATGACTCGTAACAGTTCCAGTTTCGATTCCGTTAGCGCGCGCGGGTTGAAAAACGTTTGCAGTTGCAGTCCGGCGTCAGGCGCCCACTCCGGGGGCAAGTCGAGCTTCACGAGCTCGTACGGGCCTTTCTTGTACTGCCCGCCCCCGTACGCGCGTTTGTCGAACACCCAGAGCTTTTTTTCGTTTTGGTCGTATATCTCAGGGCCCCAGGTGTAGTGAAGCAGAAAGGCGTTGAAGTGGAACGTTCCATCGGAAGTTTTCACACCCGCGTCGTCGGCGGGCGGCTGCGCCATTAGCAAGGAGCCCGGCGCGCCTTTGATTTCGTGTTCGATTCCGGCGATCAAAACCGCGGCGTCGTACGCGTACATGTCCCGTAACCACCCCAGGGCCTTTCGTGTTGCCTCAGGGGTCTCCGTGCGCTCCACGAACGTCGCCCACAACGGCGCGGCTTTTCGAAGATCCTCCATGGTTAAACAGGAAGGCGCGTTTCCTGTGCGGGGTAAGGACAAACCGTTTTGCCGCGCGGGGTGGTCTTTTGGGACCGCGTCGAAACCAACTTCACCCAAGTACTCCCTCACCACTCGTAACATGTTAGGCTCCTTCAGCCCGATGTATTGATACTCGAACCCCATCGCGCGGCCTTTGGGAAGCAGAATCGCTGGCGGCGGCGACTTGACGTAGATGTAGTCCGTCTCCACCATCATCACGTGCGAGCACTGCTGGCTGTTCGCTGTACGCGACCACTGCGCCACCGCCAGCGACCGGTCCGCCACGGGGTAGTCGCACCACACGTCGCACTTCACTTGGTTCGGGTCGAACCGCATCGTCGGGACTTCTGACATCAGCTCGTCGTCCCGGCCGCGGTGTAAAATTCGCGTGAACGCTTTCAAGATCGATCCCGGTTCACTCGCGTGCTTCTTGTACGTCTGGTACATTATCCGCGTCTGCCAGTTCATGTAGGCGTTGCCGGATGAGGTTAGCACGGTGTGCAGGCACACAGGCGGCTCTTCCACAACGCGCTTTGAATCATCCGCGGAACGGTCGTCAATCTGCGCGTACGCGACCGTTTTCCCGTGCACTTTCGCAACCAACCCCGACGTCCACGCCACGCCGTCGCCCGATGAGTGCGGCTCCGGGTTCGGGTCGTCGTCGCTTAGGTTGTGAACGAAAAGTGTCAATCTTGTGTGGTCAAACAGTGTGCCTGGATTTGGGAAAGGCCCAATACGTACCTTTTCAACCAGCACTCGTTCGAGGACGGGTGCCACACCCAGACCGTGCACGCGCGTTTCCGGGCACAGCTCTGGCAGCACAAATCTGCTGATGCCATTATATTTTCATCACCACCGCTCACCACCGCGCCCCATAACTCGGTGTGGGGCTTGTATGTAGACGACACGCAGGACTTCAACGCGCGGGCGTCGGAAAAGTCGTCGCTGCCACCGGTGCCGATCGGGCGCAGCGATTTTGGAAACTCTTCCGAGCCGAGTTCGTCCGCGGCCTCGAGGAGGGTTTCGTCACGTCTATTAACCACGTTTTCGGTGTCCTCTTTCACGGACGCAGCATGTGTTCCAAAAACTTCGTCGTTGTCAACGTCCGAACTCGCCTCTTCCTTGCCGCGGGTCTGGTGCGCCCCAACGCCCGCGATCGTGTTTTCCAGGGATCGCGCATCGGAGTACCCGCTCGGGTGGAACGGGTTCACCACCAGGTCTGCGTCCCTACCGCCCGCGGTCGCTACGTCGAGGGAACCCCCGACCCGTGCTTTGAACCCGGCAACGCGTCCGCCAATCCGGGATAGCGCGGTGGGCTCCGAACGCGCGTACCCACGCTCGTGCGCCGTACGGCTCAGGAAATCGAAAGACCCGTCGTGCCTCACAGCCACCGCATCGGGATGCGTGTCTCTAAGAGCCTGGAAAACGGCCAGGCTCACCAAGCACACAACGCCCACGCACGCCACGAGGTGGGCTTTGCCAACGCCACCTCGGCGCAGGCGAGCGGCACCCATCGCACGCCGGAATTCGCCGTCCCCCCACGCGCGCGCCGAAGTAACGACGACAAGTTCCGAGGCTCGAATCTGATGCTTAATCTGAGGGGACCAGACGTTTTGAGAGCAAAGCTCACTCGTCAATTGTTTATCAGCACCAACGCGTCATCGGTCGCCGTCCCACGCCACACCGCCACGCGCGGGCCAAGTGGATTGAAGTGGATTGCTCCGAGGCTCGCGCGAATACTCTAATCCGAGGGGACGTTTTGAAAGCACTCGTCAATTTTTTAACAACACGTCAACACGTCAACACGCTCTCGGTCTATTCTAAGCTCCCCGGCGCCGGCGCGCTCGAGCTCCCCCCCGCGCTGTTGTTCCCTGCCGCGTCCCCCGCGCGCATGCGCCGGTACGCCAGGATGTTCTCCAGGTACTTCCCGTGCGCCTCGATGGCTCTTTGTAGCGACCGCTGCTTCGTGAGCTGCTCGTGCAGCTGCGACTGCATTTCCATCTGCTTCATCAGCGCCTGGCCGACGTCTTTGTCGCCTTCAAACTCAGCGCCGATTTCGAAGGACGCGCCGCTTCCGGCTAAAAGCGGGTCCGCCATGTCGAAGGCGTCCAGTCCGTCCGGCAGCGCATTGGGACTACGCATCGCGGTGGTGAAGGAATACGTGGGAAGGAGCTCGCTGGGCGAGGAGGGGAGCGCCGGTCCTCTCGGCGCGGATGCCGACCCCGGCCCCGCGAGCTTCGCGCCGCCCGCGCTCTTCGCGTAGCACCCTTCTTCGCGAAGCATCCTCGCCTTTTCCTCAGCCGCCCGCGCGCGCGCGGCGCTCCGTTCGCTCGCGGACGGACGGACACGTAACACTCTGCGCTCCTTCCCGCCGCCACTGCCGCCAGCACCCAAATCGCTCTCCGCCGGTCGCTTCTCCCCCTCCGAACTCGGCGACGGTTCGGTTTTTAAAACAGCCGCTTCGGGGTTCCCGGCGCTGTCCTGCAGGCGGTATTTCTGCAGGTGGCTCTTGACGTGCTGGATGCTCATGCCCTCCACGTCCATGAACTGCATGATCCCCTTCGGTGTGGCCAAGTCAAGCCCCCCCAGCAAACGCACCGCTTCAACGAACCGTTTGTGCAGAGAAGGGGTCCAACGCAAACGCTGCTTCCCGTGCGCGCACGCGCCGTCTGCGTTTTGCCCATCGTCCGCCTTGTTGTTTTTCTGCGACCCATCGCTGGGTCGAAACCCACCGGGGTGCTCCTGCGCCACAGTCGGCGTGGTCGCGCCGAGTCCACCATTGAACCCGCTGGCGCCAGAAGGGCCGGCCGAAACAGACATACCTCCGTTCGAACCAACCGGCGCGCCCCCCGGAGTGGCAAGCCGTTCGTCGTTTTCGAACCCGAAACGCCCGGCCGCGGCCACGAACGAAGACGCGTTCCCAATCGTTGTTGCCACGAGCGTCGGGAAACCATGCCCGTGTGCACCGTGTGCGGCAGGCGCTTCCGGGATCCCACCGTGCGTGCCAAACGCCCCGTGATCGTGTAAACGCGGCGTCGACCCGCCGCTGATGCCGATCAAGTGCTCGTTACCGCCGTGCATGCTTCGTTGTCGTCGTTCCGCGTCGTCGCCCTCCATCGTCTCCGCAGCTCCCAACCCGTCATCATCAAGCAAGGCGTTGAGAAGAAACTCATCGACGATGTCCCCGTCCCCTAAGTCCTCGTTGAACCCGGGCCAGAACGCTCCACCATCGGGCAGGCTCGGCATCGCACGTCGCACAGCCTCACACGCACGCCACGCCGTTGACAGTGCAACGCACGGGCACCGAACGCCGCCGCACTCACTGACCGAGTACCAGACGCGGGCGCAGACAACGAGAAGAGACAAATTTATTCCTTTTTCGTTTCGTGCTTTTTGATTTTTTCCCACGTGTTACGGTCAAGGACGTCTTCCGCGTCCCTTTCAAATCGACGCATTACCGGTCAAGCGTGCCTTTCACGCGAGCCCTCACCCCGGTCAAGCTCCACGCTTGCCCAGCAAATCTCGACGAAAGGTTATGTCGCCGAAAATTTCCGTCTTGTGGCATGTGGGCTTGTGGGGACACGGTGTGTCGTGGCTCGTGGCCCCCATTCCTTCAGAGTCGGCAACGCGCGAGGACTGTCGTGGCCGAAGCGGACGTGACACCCATCTCGAGGTCGAGGTGTTTGGAGCTAAAGCTGTTTCTGCTGCACGCGGGAAGCCTGGTGGGGACTCCTTGTAGCCTTTAGTGAGAGAGGAGAGACGAGAAGGGGTGCCCAAATCCCTCCCTTGATCTGCGGGTGACGTCGGTTGAGGTTCCCCAAGGCACGCGGTACAGACCGCGATGACCACGACGGGAAACCCGATGCATCACTCTGTGTTGCCCTCGCAATCGCAGTCCACCGCCCCTAACTACACCATCGCGTACGATGACTCAGGTGCGTCCCAGTGCCAAACCTGGCACCGTCGCGTTCTGTCGATTTTGAAAAACCAGAAAGCAGTTCGTTACTTTCACAAGTGTTTTTTTCGCTCCTCTGACACACGTTCCCGCCCTCCCCATCACGCCTGTGTCTCTTTCCCGCATGCGGAACACGCTACCGCAGATTTGCGCACGGAGATTCTCGACGCCCCGGAAACCGACGATGCCGGTGTTTCGTCCGCGCCCCCAAGCGCCCGCCGATCCGCGCCCGCGGGCGACGCGACTAAGATGACCTTCTCCGCGCTTAGAGGGCTTCGCGCGGACGTGCTCGCCGCCGCGGAGGCCGCGCACGCCGGCGACGAAGTCGCGTGTGTTTCCGCGATGGTCACGGCGACGGAGACGGCGGCGGTTAGGGAGGCGACACGAGATGTCATCATGAGGTCGATGGACGCAATGGGCGACCGGGAAACCAACCAAACAACAACGGAAGAAGCGGGGAAAGCGACGCTCGCGGTTGTTTTCGGCGCGCGGCGAACGTTGGGTTTGGAAGTCGGCGAACTTCCGTCAACTGACGTGTTCGGAGTGCGCTCGGGGTCTGTGTCAACGCCCGGCGGTGCGTCATCAGGCGGCGCGCCCTCGTCGTGGCCCGACTCCGCATCCGCGCTCGCTGCGGTGGGGTACTCGGAGGGCGGGTGGGAAAGTTTGGGCACGCGCGACGCGGCGGCGACGGCGACTCCGAATCCGAATCCCGGGGCTGGCCCGTCCCCGCTTTCCGTGCCCGTCCCGGGTGACGCCGCGAGCCAGCTCGTGACGAGTTCCACGGTGCACGTGTTTACCAACGCGGGTGGTACGGTGCACCGCGTTTCGCCAACGCATGGACGGTCGGAGGACGAAGCGGCGACGCCGAAGGGTTACGATTTAGAATCAGACGAAATGATGGAGCAGGATCTAACAGGCGGGACGCAAATCATTCCAGGCGACGAAGACGAGGAAATCATCGAAGACGTTGGAGGGACGCAGGTTGAACCTGAAGATGCAGTTGAACCTGAAGTCGAACCTGAAGATGACACGCCGCGCGCTGCGGTGGCACCAAAACCGTCGCCCCGATCACAAGCACGGTCGCCGGTGGGCGCACCGCCCTCGTTTCTTCGATTAGTCTCGCGACCCGCCGCGACGCTTCGAAAACGCTTATCAATGGACGCGCCGTATGAAATCGCGCCTGGCGGGGATATCCCCGCGACGATCCCTGGAGGAGACGCCCCCCCTGGGGATATCCCCGGAAACACTCCCATGGCAAACCCAACGGACACCGTCCCGAAAGAAACCCCCCGGTCGCTGTGGACGGCGGCGGCGGCGACGTCGGGGTTCAAAACGCCGCCGGGCGACGCGACGACCACCGTCGTCGTTGACGGGACGTCCCCGTTTCCCCTGTCCGCGCATGTCCCCAATGTGGGGACGGAAGCAGATGGTACCGGGGTAACTCAACCCATGGAGATCATCCCGGAGACCGCCGCGGCGGCTTTCGAAACGGAAAAGACCGAAGAAGCGGAGCCTTTGCGTTGTTCCGGGGACGCGCGCCCGACGGCGGACCCGTCATTCCCGTTTGCACCGTCCAGCACACCCGCGGAGGTGATGTGCTCGTACATCCCGAGCACGTTCCCACACACGTCAAAGATGACGTTCACGGAGTCCACGGCGGGGGGGTCCGCCGCGGGCGTGCACGCCGTGGCGGCGGCGGCGGCGGAGGAGGCGGACGAAGAGCTCCTGCCGCTCACGGAAATGCCCATGACGGAAGTGCCGTCCTCCGTGGCGCCGTCGCCGGGCGCCGGCCCGCCCCAGCGCGCCACCGGCGGCGCGCTGGCGGCGGCGATGCACGCGCGGCGCCGGCGAGACGAGCTCGGCGCCGCGGGCGCGAGTCTGTCGCTGGGGCCGCCCGCGGACGACGCGGAGGCGGACGAGACCTTCGCCGTTACGAAGGAGCGTAACCGCCGCGAAGAGGTGCCCGTGTTCGACGCGAGCCAGCCCGAACCGTTTTCGCGCTCGGCGGTTTCGCACGGAGCAATCAACACCACAAATCAAAATCAGCACCACACTTTCACGCCGTTCGACTTGACCGTCCCGGAGGTCGGTGACGACGAGGAAACCAACCACGGGGACGGGGACGGGGACGACGACTTACCCGTACCTGACGACGACGTACCCAATCCCCGCGTTCCACGCGACCCGGCGACGTCTGGGTTTTTCCATCTCGAATCGGTACCGGCGGAAACCTTTCCGCCGCGCGGCGACGGGTGGGCAGGCGGGTGGGGTCGCGTCGCCGGTGACCGACGAGGCGATCGCGCGGCTCCGCCGAAAGACGTAAACACGGCTAAACAAAAAGAAGACCCGACCCAGGAGTCCCCTCCTGAGGAGGAGGAGGAGGATGCGGAGCCCCCCGCGTCGCCGGACTTTTTCTTGATGCTTTCGCAGCAGGTGCGCGACATCGTGGCGAGCGCGGCGGCGGACGCGCCGTCGCAGAGCATGGTGCCGCCGCCTCCGCGGCGACCGTCCACGTCGGCCGCTGCTACCGGTCCGCCCACGCGCAGGAACTCGTCCATCGCGGCGCAGGCGAACATGCAGCGTTTGTGGGACGCGAAGGAAGCGCGCGACGCGGCGGATTCCCAGGCGCGTCGTTCGGGCCGCGACCGGGTTCCTCGAAAGTTTTTCGGGGACAGCCAGTTCCCGTCGCAGTCACAAGGGGACTCGGATGTGCAAGAGGAAGATGGGGCGAGCGACGAGGAGGACGGGGACGACGTGAGTGACCCGGAATCAAAGGAAGCCAAAGCGACGCAAGAAACGGGTACGACGCCGTTAGCCAGGCGAAGGGCTCCGCGGCGAAAGAAGCCTCGAAAGTTTTTCGGCGATAGCCAATACCCGTCGCAGTCGCAGGGGGACTCGGAGATGCGAGATGCTGCGCCGGATGAGCCTGATACGAACTCCGACGAAAACGACGATGACGAGGATGCGGACGACGACAACGGGACGCTCGAAATCTGCGAAAGCGACGAAGACGAAGCGCCGTGGTACGTGGGCGGCACGCAGGCGGTACCGGAGACGGGTGGCTGGTCGGACGACGACGATTCCGACGAGGAGGCGCCGCCGCCGATGGACGACGACGACGACGAAAACGGCGACGAAGCTTCCGACGAAGAAGAAGAAGACGTACCGGCGCCCTTACCTGCGAAGCGCGCTCGACGCGCGTCCGCGCGCGTCCCCGGAAGCGCGGCGCCAAAAACCGCGAAGCTTGTGGAGAAGACGTCGGCGGCGACGCTCGCGGGTATTCCGAAACCGAAAGGACAAACGAAATCGAAAGGAAACGGACACACGAAAGGATACCAAAACTGGAAAGGTCCTCTTCCAATCTTTGGGTGTCCCAAGTGCAGGCACGCGCAAAACGGGTGCGGGCGGTGCAAAGCGATTCGCGCGCACGCCGAGTTCGGGACGCCGCTTCCGTGGCGTTTAAAAACGGTGGGCGGCAGTTGCGGGTCGGGAGGTGCGGGGCTTTCCCAATCACCACGTTCCGCCTCCCTGATCGGCCCGATTACCCTGACTGTTTGCTCATACACATTACGAGAGACTGACGTTTTCTTTTTTATCGTATCAGGCCGCGTCTTACCGAGCTCGGCGCCGGCGGCGCTTGGCGTAAAAAAGTGCAAAGTTCGGTTCCACGACGAAAACGTTTCCGAGGGGGCGAAAAAGGGATCCGGGTCCTTCGGTTCCGTTGGCACGAAGCGACGGCGGACCTCTGCTGTGGCGGTGCGGTCGTCCATCTCGTCATTACCTACCGCCGCTACCGGATCCGCGAAGAAACGTAAGTCGCACTTTGAGTCGAAAGTCTCAAACGAAACGCCCGACGTCGTCCGGCGCCGCGCGCCACGCGCGTCCTTCGTTTTCCACGGCCTGACTTTTCTCATATCAGGCCTTCCCTCGAAACAAGCCGTGGATGACCTGACCGACCTAATCGAGACGCACGGGGGGGTGGTGCGAATTGACGTGCCTCCCCCCGCCGCGACGCGGCAAATCGCACCGGAGAACGCGTACCAGCCCTCGCAGGACGTCGGCGCGCCGATGGTGGACGGGCGCCGTACTGCGCCTGGACGAAACACGCGGGTGATCACCCCAGCCGCGGGCCGCACGCTCAAGTGTCTGTACGCCGCGGCGGTGGGCGCGCCGTTGCTGACCCCGGACTGGGTCAGGGACAGCGTGGATACCGGGTCGTGTATGGCGCTAGGTGAGTACCGAGTGGATCACGATGACGACGACGACGACGCAAGCGTCGGCGGTTTGTTCGACGGCGTAGTCGTGTCGCTGAGCGGCGACGTGACCTACGTCCGGCAGTTTGGGTTGTTGCTTCGCCACGCAGGCGCCGAGGTCGTGCCGGTCGCGGACTTGGTCAGCACCGTCGGGGAGAACGTCGCGATGGGCGAGGGCCCGTGCGACTACGTGCTGGTGCAGGTGGCGGCGAGCGACACAAAGACCAGGGTCGAGGGTGGCGTCCAACGCGCGTCGAAGCGCTTGGGGGTTCCGTGCGTTAGTCACGAGTGGGCGGTGGATTCGTTGCTCGCGAACAAACTGGCCGCTGTGGATGGGAGGTACCGCGTGAAGTGAGGAAGACCAAAAGAAGGTATCATGATTTAAACGAAAGAAGGTATCAGTGTATCATGATTTAATAGCAGCACACGTGGTATCACATCACACGTGGTGTCGCGCATTACCCAAATAGCCCCAAATAGCCCCGCATCACACGGTCTCTGCGAATTCGTAAAAACAGTACCCGGCTCTCGCGCCGCCGCGTCGTTCGCGGTCAAACTGATCGATCTGCTCTTTCCGAACTTCGGCCACCACGCCGGGCGCGTCGCTTGTTTTGCGCTTCACACGTTTGTTTCGGTCGGTCGGCGTTGAGTCCTCCCTTGCACTCCGGAGTGTACACCTCAGAAGCGCCACGAGTGCGCACGCCTCCACTACGGCGACCACCGAGAGTACGATGCACGCGATGCGCCAGCCTCGCAAGGAGTGGTACGGATCTTCATCAGAAGAAGAAGAAGAAGAAGAAGAAGAAGAAGAAGAAGAAGAAGCAAAACTCGTCGCCGTTTCAAGTTTCACCGCCTCGGCGACGCAGTTCGCGCACCGGAGCGTCAGGGTTATCCACCGCCTTGATCGTTGTCCTTTCGCGAACTCCAGGACAGCTACGTGGTCGTCCGCATCCGAAAAGCGCGCCACCGCGAGCTCGGCGTGTGACACTTTTGCTTCAGAGGCGTTTGGCGCGAGTTCGTAAAACGCGCAGTCCAGAATTTTGTCGTCAGGTTTTATCTCGCCGAGTGCAAAGTCCCCGAGGTCCACGCGCGTTGCGACGGTGCGGTTCGGGGCGTGAATCACGGGAAGCGTGCCCGCGAGCCGAGTTTCGCCGGAAGAGCCTTTGGCGTGACACCGGACGTACCACGAGCTGTTGATCTCCTGAAACACGTCGTCGTTGTGGTCGGAACTAGGCTGCACTAAAAGACTTGTCGCCACGACGAGTCGACCGTCCGAGGTTTTTTGGCCGCCGAGGCGTGGTGGTCCGGACACCGCGAGCGCGGCTTCCGGTCTCGCGGCGACGAGCACAAAGAACACCACGCACAGTGCGAGCGCCATGAACGCGCGAGGAAACATCGCGCGCGCGAGTGCGACGCGCGCGCCGAGCAAGTCGCGGGAGGGAGCCGCGTCCTGGTCAACGTTTTGGCAAACCAAAAAGTCAGGGGTAAAAAAAAAAGGGGGACGAACGACGAGTGCCGTCTCGGAAAGTCAACATCTCTCGGAGGCGACGACGCCCTCGTTGCATTGGCGCGTGCACCGATTCAGTCGGGCCACGCGCCTGTGGAAGATCGCTCCGGTTCTGCGATGGGGTGTGCGTCGAGTGCGCAGGTGCGCCCCCGCGAGTGGGACGGGTCGTCCCCCGGTTTGGCTTCTCGACCCGCATCCGCGTTGGTGTCCACGAGCGGCAGGACGGCCGGACGTTTCGGCGCATCCCCACGGCGCCAGACGCTTCAAGCCACTACCCCACCGGGCTCGCCGCCCGGTTTCTGCAACGCAGCGTCGACGAGGCTTGTGTTCGCGGGCGCTGGTGACAGCGGGTTTCAAGCAGCACGCTCGCCTCCTATGAGTCCAGGCCAGGCGGTGACCGAGGGGATGTTTTCGACGACGAAATCGAGAAAAGATGGAGAAAAGAAAACAGCCCCCGCCGCGGCGGGTGCTTCCGTGAGACCTGCTGCAGCGGGAGCGACCACCGCTGCCACGACAACGCAAGCACAAACACCACCACCTAAAAAGAAACTCACCGCGTCGCAGCAGCAAGACGCGGACCGCGAACGCCTCCGGGCGAAACTCCACGAGGTTGACGATTTGATGTTCAAAGGTACGTCTACTTCGGATTTGGGAAAGGCCCTGTACGTTTGACACACTGTTTGCGTCAGAAGTTCTACATTCACCTCTGGTTTGCGTATACTCCTGACACTCCTGACCCTTTTCTTTCTCAATCAAAGCTTCGCAAAAGTCAATCGCGCTCGCGACGATGGAGGAGAGTTTGATTCGGCTTTCGCACGCGGTGACCGTGGAACGGGACGGGCGCGTGGTGGCGGAACTCGCGAGCGACACGGAACGAACCGCACGCCAGCGCGCTGAGGAAAAGATTCAACTTGAAATCGAACAGAGGCACGATTTAATTTCAAGACTGGACAGGGCGAACGACGTCGCGCGGCACGCGGAGAACGAAGCGAGAGACCTCCGACTCGGGGCGAAATTCAGGGACGCCGAGATCGACCGTAGCGCGCAGGAGAAGATCCTGGAACACGACCTGGCGCTGTGCAAAAGGACCTTGGCGGAAACCGTGGCGAAACACGCGGAGGAGCGCGTGGTGAAGGATCTAGAGACGCGCATGATCGAGGAACGCCCGCGGTTGGACGAAGACAGTGAAAGAACCAGGGTGGAGCGGCGAATAAAAGAAGCCGTCCAGATGGCGCTCGCCAAGCACGAAAGGGAAGCGAGCATGGGATTGATGAAAGCCAGCGAAGACAAGGTCCGGGCGTTGGAAGTCGCGTCCGTGCAGCGCAGGCAGGCCATGGAGACGCAACAGCGACTTCACGAGGAAGAGCTGCGGCGAGTGCAGGAAGCGTCCGCGCGGGATTTGGAGTTGATTCGCGAAGAGATGAGGCCCACGCGGTGGGAAATTGAAAAGCTGCAGGAGGACCGGATAAGAGACCAGCTGGAGCACGCGGAGTCCCGGAAACTCGCCCTTGTACAGGCGAACCAGGAGTACGAAGCCAACTTGGAAAAAATAAAACTCTCGCACGCGTTTGAGCTGGCGACGTTGCGTGGGGCTAACGAGGACCGGCTGGCGGTTTACGAGCGCGAACGGGTTCGACACGAAACCAAGTTCTCGGTGTTAACCAGCGGGTTGCAGGAGGAGTTGGCGGATTACAAGGCCAAGTTCGAACGCGAGCGGGAGCTGCGGCGCGTGGCGGAGGACTCTTCGAAACTCGATTTGGCGAAAAAGGTCGCCGCGGAGGCGGAGTTTGAGGATTTGCGGTTGAAGCGAAGGGAGGCGCTTGATTTGGTTTCCGAAGCGAGAAGGGCGAGGGACACGGCGGAGAGGCGAACGAAAGAGACGTACCTGGAAATCGAGCGCGCCAAGGTTGCGGGGGATAAACGGCGGTTCCTTCATTCGGACGAAGCGTTGAGCCAACGCCCGTCGACCGCGGAGCGCGCAGTTGAATCATTGCCTGGTGCGCTTGGTTTACTGTTCGTGGACGACCTCATCGCGGACGTGGCGACCGCCAGGGCGGAGGTTCACGACCTGACCGCGCCGAAACGGCTCGCGGATCTGGAGCTACAGGTACGTATTGGGCCTTTCCCAAATCCCATCACTGCTTGCCCATAGAAGACTGACAATTTTCTTTTACAATCGCAGAAGTACCGAAGCGCCGGCGGGACGGACGCGAGTTACGTGGAAGCGATGAGCGCGAACGCGTACCAGAAAACGGCCGCGCTTGAAAGGGCTTGTGCTGGGTTAGAAGCGGCGCTGACAAGTTTATGGAACCGCAAGGCTGGCGAGGTGAGGGAAATCGGGGACGAACGAAGTGCGCTGCGGCGGGGAGCGTTGGGGGAGAGCGACGAGTGGGAGACGCGGAGGCGCGAAAGAAACGGCACGAAAGAAAGCGCGCCCGAGTCCTCCGGCGGCGAGACCGACACCGGGAGTGACAGCGACGACCAGGACGACCGGAAAGCGCCTTCTTTCTCCCGGTTTCCGCACTCCAGAGCCGACCACAACGGTGACTCCTCAACGGCCAAGCCGGGTGATACGAAAGCCGATTTCAAGTCTCCGGGCAAGGAGAATAAAAAAGAATACGCTGAGCCGGTTGTCGAGAGTAAGACGCCTCCGTCGTCGCCGCCGCCGCGTGAGGAATTTGAAAAGAGACCTAACGGCAACAGGAATGGAAAAGCGTCGGGAACGAACACGTTGACCTTGTCACCAGCCAAGCCCAACGTGAAAGAGTTCAAGTTCACGCCGCTGGAGTGGTGAGCGGAGTTTGCGTCTGGGATGGGTGTCGGTGTAATAAATAAAGCACGCCTCGCTCTAAAACTGGCCAAAACACATCTTCTCGTGACGTCGACGTTTTCGAGCATACGTCTCCGCGCGTTGGACCCGTTCCCCTTCCGCGTCGGCTTGACTCGCATCCGCGCGATGGGTCTCCCCAAACGCCTGCGCCACGACGGCCCGTTCAGCATGGACCTGTTGCACGACCCGCGCGGGTGGTCACTGAGCCTTTTGAAAAACGCGTTGGTTTGGGAGATCCCGCGGCAGTGCATCACGTTTTTCGTCAAGAGCCGGTGCGCCCCCCCCAAAGGCGTGGCCCCCACTCCGAAGCAAAAAGAGTTCATGGACTGCGCGAGCTCGTACGTGGTGAGCGCGGTGCACGCGGTGGTGACCACCGGGTTGGGCATACGGATCATGGCCACGCTGTGGAACGCGCCGACGTATGACAAGTTCTACGTCAACGAATTCACCACAGATTTCGCGGTGGTGGACTTGATAGAGCGCACGAACTGGCTTTTCTTCGGGTACATGATGGATGACCTGGCGCACGTGCTTGTGCAGTACCCCAAGCTAGGCAAGATGGACATGGTGGCGCACCACCTGGTTTTCATAACAGCCGCCGTGCTGGCGGGCGGCGCGCAAATCTACATGTTTCAGTTTTCCTGGCTCATCGTAGGCGAAGCCAGCACGCCTTTGCTCACGGTGAAGTGGTTCATGAGACAGGCGTCCAGTGCGAACTCACCTGCGCTTGTGAGGGTCGCGACGGCGCTACGTTTAGGCAACCACACGACCTGCGCCTCCGCTGCGGCGGCGCTGGAGCTGTTCGTGGCGAAGATCTTCATTGTTGTTTTTTTCCTGGTCCGCGTCGTGGCGTACGGTGGCGGCTTGGCGCACACCGCGCGGCACATGTGGCGCGGCGACTTCCGCGAGATTCCAACAACACCCACACACGTGGTGTTCGGCATAATCCTGGCAGGCGCGGGACTCAACGCGATGTGGTTCCGGCTGATGATGATGAAGGCGCTGGGGCTGGGGAAGTACCGGGCGAAGACGGAGTGAGGATGAGGAGGGGCGCAATGAGCGGAGAGATTGTGTATTTTCCGACGAACGATGACGTGATGTGGAACGTAGTTTTAGATGTAACGATAATGATGATGACCGAAAATCCTAAATATATCCAGTAGTTTTACCTCACCAGGTACCCAATGTACCAAACACACCAACTCGGAATAACTAGCACTCCACGTTGAGTGAAATGTCAAGCGCGGCGACGCTGTGCGTCAGCGCTCCGGACGAGACGAAGGTCACGCCGGTTTGGCCGATTTCGCGCACCGTGTGCAACGTCACATTCCCGCTCGCTTCGGTTTCGATGTGCGACAATCCGTTATCCGCGAAGAGTCGAACCGCGGCCCGCATGTCCTCGAGGGTCATGTTATCCAGCATCACCCGAGTAACCGCGCTGGTGTCCGTGTCTTTGTCTGTTAATAAAGCAATGACCTGCGCCACCTCCGCCATGTTCCGCGTTTCGACTTCAATCGAGGCGGGTGATTTGTGGAGGGTCAAGTACCCCTGCGCGTTTATCACCGCGTTTTCCATACCACCACTCGCCGCGATGTGGTTGTCCTTGATCATGACCATGTCGAACAAACCCATGCGGTGGTTCTTGCCGCCGCCTATAAGCACGGCCCACTTATCAATCAGCCGTAGCCCGGGAACCGTTTTCCGGGTTTCCAACATCACCGCGGGCGCCGCCGCAGCCGCCATTTCCTGTGTCAGCGTCGCGATGCCGGACATGCGCTGCATGAAGTTCAGCACCACGCGTTCCGCCCGTAAAATGCTGTGCGCGCTGCCTTTGATTTCGCAGAAAATCTCGCCGTACGCTACGCTGTCGCCGTCGCGTTTCGTCCAGTGCACGGTCAACTCGGGATCCACCGCGGCTAAGATTTGGTTCGCCAAGTGCTGGCCCGCCAAAACGCCGTTCGCTTTGGCCAAGAGCGTGGCGACGGATTCGGTTTCGAGTGGGATGGTGGACAAGCAGCTGATGTCACCCACGTCAGCGATGTCCTCCTCCAGCGCCGCGGCTATCGCGCGCGCGATGCTGTAGGTGGGGTGACTGGGGGGGGCGATCGCGGGCGGAAGAAGCGCCGCGTCCGCGACACGCATCATGCCGGTCGACGCAGGCGCGGTGGCGCGGGTGACGTGGGAGGCGCCGCGAGAACGACGCGTGCGAAGAGGCGCGGCGCGGACGAAGGACGCGCCGAGAGCGCAGGCGGCGGCGGACATGCCGCGCGCGTCGGAGAATGGGAGGCTTCTGTCTGTCGTGTCGACGCCTTCGAAGCTCGGAAGTCGGCAGTTTGTAGACGTCGCCTTCAAGAGCTGCCAGGCTTATGGAAGGCTGGTATCGTTCGTCTGGGAATATTCAAAAGTTGCTCATCAGCCTCACCTGCTCGCACGTCCCGTGTCTCCTCGCGCCATTCCGTCGCGCGCGACGCCGTCCCTCGCGTCTGCTCGACACGTATTGCGGCCGCGCCGGTACGCGTATGACCACGATGGACGCGCAGGAAGCGAAGCGGCGTAAGCTCGAGGCGAAGATGGGAGGCGGTCCGCCCCCCAGCTTTCCCTCCGCCGTTCCGATGCCCGCGCCGACTGCCGCGACGAAGCCCCCCAAGCCGTCCGCCCCCACTGCTCCCAAACCCGCGGCGGCGGAAGCCGATGAGGCGAACCCGTTCGTGTGCGACGCGAACGAGTCGGTTGTTTTCCGGTTAGTACAAACCGCTGGGGATATGCATACCGCGGAGACGTTCGAACCCGAGTTCACGCATCAGGTGTTTCGTGATGACGAAACGATCTTCGGGTACCGGGGGCTTCTGATTGAGATCTTTTGCCAAGCCAGTCTGTTCAAAACCTTCGTCAGGGTGACGTACACGGAAAAGGTGAAGAGCACGTTGAGTCCCGCGGATGACGTGCTTGGTATGCTCCGGAAACACTTCGGGGATGAGATGTTTGTTGATGAGACGAAATTTTTGCAGACTCTGGAAAAGGACAAAAGCGCGCGTGTCCCGGGGAACGGCGGCGTCGTCGTGGCCACGATGGACTCGTCCCTTTCGAACGGCGACAAATCAGTCGACGTGGTTCGGTCGTTCCGACTCTCGCAAAAAGACGTGTACCCGTGGCACGCCCGTTTCGAGCCCCTGATTTTGTTTTACATCGACGGCGCCTCAGCGGTCGATAGCGAAGACGACAAGTGGTGAGTATTCCCAATCACCGCGTTCCGCCGGTCGCGATTGCCCATACTCGTACCAGAAGGGACGGTTATTACCTCTGCCCTGACTGTTTACGTAATACACATTACGAGAGACTGACAGTTTCGGCTTTTATCGTACAAGGACGTTACTCGCGGTCACCCGGCACGCGCTCGGCGCGAGCGGCGACACCAAATCGGAAATCGTGGCCAACGAGACCGACGGCCAGAGTTGGTCCCTATGCGCCTTCGCCACCGTGTACGAGTTCTTCCAGTACCCCGACCAAAGGCGAGCCCGGCTTTCGCAGATCGTGGTTTTGCCGCCTTTCCAGAGACAAGGCCTCGGGGCGTCCGTGTTGGAAGCCACGCGGACGTTCGCGGTGAACAACAACCTAAAAGACGTCACCGTGGAGGACCCCACCGCGCAGCTTTCGCGTTTGCGGGACGTGTCGGACGTACGCGCGCTAGCGACACGGCCGGCCGTGATGCTGCATGTGAAACTAGCCGCGATGCGCGCGGCGGCGCTAAAAAAAGACGACCCGAATCCCAGCGCCGCGCTGCGCTTGCCGAAACAAGTCGCCGAGGAGGCCCGGGAGTTCCTGAAACTATCCGCGCCGCAAATCAAGCGGTGCTGGGAAGCGCTGCTTTACATCTTCGCCAAAAGCAGCGGCGCGAGCGACGTCGGCGTGGCCGCAGGAGCGTTCACGGAGCTCGTGGTGAACAGACTCCGGAAGGCGCACTGCGGCGACTACGAAAGAGACGCCGGCGCGAAACGGATGTACGACTCAAACACCAACTTGTTCGCGGCGTACGGTAAGTATTTGTATTTCCCAATCACCACGCGGACGCCGGTACCTGATTGCCCACACTCGTCCTTCCGAAGGGACGGTGGTACCTCTGCCCATCGCCACGACTGTGGAGGCTCGACCCCCGGGTTCCCTGTTTACGTAATACCAATCCCGGATATACCCATCACGACCGACTGACCCTTTCGGCCCTCACAATCAGGCCAAAACGCGCATCTGGAACACGAAAAGGCGTTCGTGATGACCAAGTCGTTGAAAGGCAGGGAGGGGGGGGTCGCGCCCTCGATGGAGGAAGGCGATGACACCAAAGACCTGACCGAGGTATTGGCGGAGTACTTTCACGAAACGATGTCCAACCTGGCGTGGCTCGCGAGCGCGGCAAAGATTTAAGAACAAGTTTTGGCTTTTTTTCATTTCGTCGACTGCACAACTGCTCGCCTCCCTGCTCCCAACTCCCGATTCGCTCCATCCCTTCAAATCCCGGACGCGATGCCATCTCCTCGGCACTTCTCCTCGCGTCGGCTCGATTCCTTGAACCCGTCCCGCTCATGAAGCTCACCATCGTGAGCCGCTCCGGCCGCGACCTGGTTGCCGGCGGCCTCACCGTGCCCGACGGCGCCACCGTGGACGACCTGAAGGCCGCGTTCCACGCCGCGAAGCCGAAGTTTTACCCCAGCCGGCAGCGATTCACGCTGCCCGTCCCACACGGCGCTCCCCCCAAAACCAGGGGCGTCGCCCTGGAGAATGGCAAGTCCCTTTCCAAAGACCTCGGTTTGAACGCCGGGGACACGGTCGTTTTCAAGGACCTCGGTACGCAGGTTCCGTACGCGGTGGTTTTCCTGGCGGAGTACGCGGGGCCGATGTTGGCGTACCTCCCGTTTTACGCGTGCCGATCGGAAATCTACGGCGATTTGTTGCACATGAAAGGCGCCACGAAACCCATGCTCACGGTGCAAACAATCGCCACCGTGGTGCACACCGCGCACTACCTGAAACGCATCCTTGAAACAGTGTTCGTGCACCACTTCTCGCACGCCACCATGCCTGTTGTCAACCTGTTCAGGAACTGTTCCTACTACTGGGGCTTCGCCGCGTTTATGAGCTACTTCATCAACCACCCCCAGTACACGCCCGTCGGTCACAACCAAATGCTCATAGGGTTCGCAGTGAGCACCCTAGCGCAACTAGGCAACCTGCACTGCCACGTGTACCAAGCCTCCCTGCGCGCGGACGGCTCGAAGGCGTACAAGGAACCGAAACGCGGGCTGTTCGCGTACGTCACTTGCGCCAACTACGCGTGCGAGATTTACCAGTGGGTCGGGTTCAACGTCGCCACGCAGTCCGCGTGCGGGTGGTTCTTCGTGCTGTGCGGAGGATTCCAGATGTTCGACTGGGCGAACGCGAAACACGCGCGGTTACGGAAACTGTTCCCGGGGTTCAAACGACAATGGAAATTGTTGCCGCCGTTTTATTAAGTTACTTAAAGGTGTGAGATGATGAGTAGCGTCGGAGAGTGTGTCGATTGTTTCTCGAAGGTATTAAATACTTCGTATTATTACTGCATACCTTCACCTTTCATACCTACATGTACAGTATCACACTCGTCCTAGTCTCCCGTGTCGTAATAGCCGTGGATGTTGAACGGCTCTTCCTTGATCTCGGGCTCGGGCTTGAGTTTCGGCTCGGGCTTGGTCGGCGGCGAACTCGCCTGAACAGCGCGCGCCAGCTTATACGCCGCGCACGTGTATTTCAGCTTGCCGTGAGGGCAAGGGCTGCAGTCCACACACTTGAGTTTCAACATGCCGTGCGGACAGGGTTTGCACGTCGCGCAGTTGCGTTTCACCTTGCCGTGAGGGCAGGGGGTGCATAACGTGCATTCGTGTTTCCGCTTGCCGTGAGGGCAGGAGGTGCACACCGCGCAGCTTTGTTTCAGCTTGCCGTGAGGGCAAGGGTTGCAGTCCACGCACTGGCGTTTCACCCTGCCACGAGGACAGTCGCTGCACTCCGCGCAGCTGTTTGTCACCTTGCCGTGAGGGCACGGGTTGCAATCCGCGCAGCTGCCTTTCAGCTTGCCGTGGGGGCACGGGTTGCACTCCGCGCAGTTGCTTTTACGCTTACCGTGGGGGCACGGGTTGCACTCCGCGCACCTGTATTTCACCTTGCCGTGAGGGCACCCATTGCACTCCGCGCAGCTGCTTTTCCGTTTGCCGTGGGGGCAAGGGTTGCACTCCGCACAGTTTCTTTTCAGCTTCGCGTGCGAACACCGATTGTTCCCCATGATTCGCGCGCGTCCCCCCCGTCGCCTTCCTGTTCGCACAGCGCCCTCTTGCGCTCCGCGCACACGTCTCTGGGAAGGAGCGACGATTGGGGGTCCTTTTCCTTGGAAAAATCGCGCTGGAGTGGCAGCGTGAGATAGTAGACCGGATTATGAAAAAAACTCAACCTTTCTCTAAAAATCGTCATTTTGGTTTTTGGACATCATCAGGCCGCAAATCCATCCATCGCAGTTACACGCGTGCACCACGACCGCGCGGTCTTCGCGGATGCGTGCTCGTGAGTTCGTCGTGGTTCGGACACTTCCGTCCGGACCGCGCGGACCGCCGTGACGGAGTTTATCCACCGCGCTTCCCATCGACCCGCCCCAACACGCCTCTCTTCCCGCCACGCGACCACGATCGTTGCCGCTGCCATGCGCCGTGCGCTTTTCGCGGCCTGCGTCGTCGCGCTGTTCGCCGGTGCCCCCGCGTTGGACAGGAGCGAGGCGTTCATCGGGTACAGCGAGCGTACCCCGACACCGGCGCGAACGTGTTTGGTCATGAAAACCCGCGTGGGAGATGTGGTTGTTCAGTTGCGGGACGACTTGTCCCCCGATACTACGAGTTACTTCCGCGCGTTCGCGAAAAGGCACGGCGCGAAGTGCGCGGGGTGCGCGTTCCACCGCGCGGAGAACATACCGCCCGAAGGCGCGATTGATATTTACGGAGGCCCGGGGCCGCCGTACGCATTAGTGCAAGGCCGACTCGGGGATGGCGCTCGTGACGATTTGCGGAAAGAATCCGCACCGCTCGTGGAACGCGGCGACGTGTGCGTGGTGGGCGGCGGGCCCGATTTCTTCATCGCCACGACAGGTCACCACGAGTGGGGCGGAGGGCACACCGTTTTCGGCAAAGTCACGGAGCGGGACATGGCAATCGTGGAGGAAATCACAAAGTTGCCGAAGCTCACTCAGGTTTGGGGGGAAACCCACGTCACCGCGTTGGCCACGAAACTGCACTTCACTTTGGAAATCGCAGACGCGGGCGCGCGCGGGAGTGGGTTGACTGATACCGGGCCGAGGGCGTCCATGCTACGAGGCAACGGGTGATGATTGAGTTTCAGAACGGGTGATGATTGAATTGCGTGAAATACTCCACACATCATATCATAAATAAGTTCAACTCGCGCATCATAAAATACCGCTACGTAAAATTCAACTCGCCGGCGTCACGCATCCTCCGTTTTTCTGCGCCACCAACACATCAATCGGGGTCTGTCCTTTTTTCTTTGCAAACGCGTCCAGCCTGGCGAAAAACCCGCTCGTCTCCAACAACGCCGTTTGCGCTAGCCGCAAATCGTTGTTATCCTGGACCTTAATGCGTAACAATGAACGCAGTTCCTTGACCCCGATGACCATCGCGTGGACGCCTTCGTGACCTAAACACTCGGAAAGCGGCAACGTTCGCGACTCGCGGTCCACGGGCAACCCCAAACGGTGCAGCACGTGCCCGTACACGTGTTGGGGCTCGCACCGCAAGTGCGCGGCGCACTTGGTGACGTCATCAAGTAACACGCGCATGCGTGTTACCGCTTGCCGTGCCGAACCCAGCGTCTGTTCATCCGCCAAAGACCCGACCCGTAACACCATCTCCGCCTCGTCCATACCGCTCACCCGTAACTCGGCTTCCCGGGCCGCAGCTTCCTTCGCCGCCGCCACCGCGGACGCCTTCGCCGCTTCCGCTTCCGCGGCAGCCTTCGCGAACGCGGCGGCGTGCTCCGCTCTGCGCGCGGCGTCCGCGGCTTTCTTCTCGAGCGCGGCGGCTCGTTTCTGTTTCTTTTCTTCGTCCGTGACTGCGTGACTGCCGGTCGCAGCAGAAGCGTTTCCGGAACCCCGGGGTTTGTGCGTCGCGCGCACGCTTCCCAGCTTCGCCGCCCCCCGCTTCGCCGAGGAAGCCGCGTCGGCGTGGGCGTGGCCGCCGGTGGCCTGCGTCGACACAGCGGCCACGGGCACCGCGGTGACACGCACGCCCGGCACCGCCTGCACCGGGGTAGGCGCGCCGACCAACACCGAACCTGAAACCCCACCCATGGAGCGGCGTTGTCGCGACCCGCGCAGACGCGCGCGCGCTTCCTCCGCTTTCGTTTTCACGAAAGCGGCAGGCGTTTCTTCCTTCTTTTCACGAGGCTCGCCGACGGCGACACCGCCGCTCGGCGAAGGAAGCTTCGTGGGAGTCACGGAAGGCGTGGGGGCGTCGGCGGCGGCGGGGTGTTCACTGGGGGCGGTTTTCGAGGTACCAGCGGTCCCAGCGCCTACCCCCCCACCGGACGGCGGTTTCGAAACCGCCGGTTTCGGTTTGCCCACCTCGGGCGTCTTTATTTTTTCGCCGCCCGGCTTCGCGACTTTTTGCGGCTTCCCGGCGGTTCCCAACGCCCCGACCACGACGCCGGGCACGTCCTTAACGACGCGAGGTGCTGAGATGGGCGCAGGCACAGCCGTTACCGTACTCCCCGCGGCGGCGGCTGAAGGCGCGATCTCCTTTCGTGTCGCCCTCGTTCCTTTAGGACTCACCCTACCCGGAGCCGGGGGAAGCTTCGAGGCGCGCCGCGCGCCGGGCTTGTTGAGCGCGTTTCTTGTTGCCCGAGTCGCTGTCGGCAAAGCCAAGTCCGTTACCGAAGACTTTGGGGACTGCGTGTAAGTGTGTTCCAGGAGTGTTCCCGTTCCCGTATCCTGTTTCCCCCCCGTTCCGTCGCCTATCGGTGCCCCTAAATCCCCCGCGGCGCTTCGCGAAACCCCGATTCCGAAGGGCGGCGCCGGTATCCGCGACCGCCGCCGGTGCCGCCGCGGCGACGACTTCGACGCGTTTGTGTTTGCGTTTCCAACCCCCGGCAAAACCCCGTACGCCGCGACCGTTTCCGACTTGAGTTGGGTAAACATTTCCCTCGGGGAAGACGATCGCGAGCCCTGGTTCGATCCTCGTGGAGAGGTGCTTAACGACTCTGGTCTTGACCCGGTAGTTTTAACCTGCGGCAAGGAAAACCGCCCGCCGCGTGTCTGGTCGGCCAAGGCGGTGTTTTTTAACCCGCTCTCGCGAAGCGGAACGACGGAGACGGAGTGTTGTCCTCGAGTCATCGACTCATCAACAACCGTTATTCCCTGTTGTTTTCGACCCCCCGCGCTGGCCGCGTTGGCCGCGCACACCGTCTCCGCGTCCCGCATGGTTCGCCGCAGAAAAAACAGGGACTCCGGACCGTACTCTTCGTCGTCACTCGGCGAGGTGTGCGTGAGGTCGGTACGAGTGCGCACGGCGGCGACGGATTCGGGTAGGTAGTTTTCATCCGCGGAGGGCGGCGAAGCCGCGAAAGGCGAAGCCGTCAAAGCATATACCGCTGCCGTGAGCGGGCTCGTGTCGAGCGCGGCAGTGGCAGTAGTGCCAGTGAGTAACGGACTTTCCGGAAGCAACGGTACGCTTTCTTTGTTTGTTGGGACGTCAGTCGTCGTCGACACAAACCCGTTAACGAGCCCCAGCACGTCCTCCGCGAACAACTTGTCGCTGAGCAAATCGTCGTCCTCGTCGTCCACGGCGACCAAGTCGTTTTCGTCGGAGTTTGGTCCGTCGTTTTCGTTTGGACCGTCGTTTCCGTCCGCGCGCGCCGGCTCGCGTTTCATCCGTTCCAAGGACGGCGGTGAGTCGAGACGCACGGAATCGCTGGAATATGGACTACCCCCGGGATCCGGGGACCCAGGCAGGGACATGCCCCAAGCCTCCAGTTCAAGCTCCAGCGGCGATTTGTTTTTGGGGGCGGTTTCGGTGGGAACAGGAACCGCTTCGATTTCGTTATCCCCTGACGCTGTCGCAACCGTCTCCCAAGACGCGGTCGCAACCGTATCCGGAAAAGTCTCGTCGTTTGCGAAAACAGCCGGCTTCAACGGCGACGACTGAGTTTTTGCCACCAATCGCGACGGCGGAGGCGGCATCCGGACGGTTGTTTCTCGTGACACCGGTCGCGGTTGCGGCCCCGAGGAAAACGCGTTTATTCGTAAGCGCGGCGGAGGAAGAACGCCGGGGGGACGCGTTTCCGTTGGATTTTTTAACAGCAAATCCAAATTCGTTTCACGTTTTTCCGGATCCACCGATGCGCCGGACACGATTTCGGTGTCGGTGGACACAAAATCCGCCGCTTCCGCTTCCAACGCGTCGCTCGCCCTCGCCGTGTATTCGCGTCGCATCGCGTCACTGACTGACTCGTGTTGTGTGTTTTCGTTTCCTCCCGAGTCGCGACTCCCCGAATCGTCAACACGCGTCGTCCGTTCCCCGAACCGCGCGCGCTCGCGCGCCATCGCAAGGGTTTCCTCGGGTTCGTCGTCGGATGAGATGGAGCCTAACAGCGCGTCTTCGTCGTCGTCGCCCCCCGCGTGGAAGGAAAACAAACCCAAGTCCAAATCGATTTCCGAATTCGCGCCCCGGCTCGGAAACGCGTTTTCAATCGGTGCCGATTTTGTGACCAAAACGGAGACCGCGGCTTCCTCGGACTGTTTGCCCGAACCGTCCGAGCGTTTTCCCGTACCGCCTTTCGCATCACCCACACCCCCGCGGCTCATCGCGTGCATCACCTCCGCAGCAGTGAGCTTGGTCTGGGTCTCGTTTGAGTTTTGGTCCACTGCCTTGGCGCGGCTTTCCGGGCGGCTGCCCATCGGCTTTAGTTTCTTCAAACCCAGCCTCGAACCCAAACCAGCAACCGCCGCGGCGCTTTGGTTTGAAACGTTCCCGGGTGAACTCTTCGGTGAACTCACCGGGGGTACGCGCACAGAAGTGACAGTGCCGTCCACGTTGTACACCAAAACGGACTCGCTTTCCGTTTTGTTCGGGTGGGTTTTGCGCGGCTTGCGCGTCGCGGCTGCGGCGTCTTTTTGCCACCCATCGCCATCGGACAAAAAAACGGGTCGCCTCGGATCTGTGTGTAAATCTGCGGTCCCCTCGGGGTCCAAAGGAGGCGGCCACACGTCCTGGCCTTGAGTCATCGCGGAGAGGTGCCTCGCGCTGCTGCTGCTTCCGCTCGTCGCGGGTTGCTCCAAAAAGGCGGCCGCCTCCCGGCTTTCAACCGTACCGTCCGACGTAACACGCGCCAGCGGGCTTGGACGCGAAGCCGAGGGTCGCGATGCGTCATGGCTCACCACTCTTCGGTCGTACGGCGTGACCGGGCGTTCGGGGGAAGGCGTGGGTGGCCTTCTTTTGCTTGACGATGTGCGTACCAACTCAACTGCGGCGGGGTCCATGGGAGCCGCAGAACCCGAACCTTCCTGCGGCATCGACCCCACCTCACCAGGCTTGGACGAACAGCTGCCCATCACAACGCGGCCTTTGACCAAAGGCCTTCCGTGCGCGCCAAACGAAAAACGTTTGGCGTTTCACAGGTGTGGTGCCGTCCTCCGCAAACGCCCGCGCTAAGGACGCGCCTCTGGTGCGGAAACGGGACGGGGACGCGGACCCCGGGGAGACGCCGCGACCGACACCGAGTCCGGACTCCAGGCGGTGCGCGGGGGCGGTGGAATGGGACGGCACCGATTCTTCCAACGTTTATCTTTTTCCGACGCGGGTCGCGTCAGCTTGGTCGTCAGCATGAAAAACGCCAAGTGTCAAATTCAACTTTTCCAGCCGAGAGAGAAGTAGCCTACGCGCGGCGTCCGAGTCTTTAGTTAGGACAGAGGGCATATAAACTACTTAGTGTTGTGTGTGTTCGCACTTTCCACGCACGTATCTCCCTCTGGACCTTCTTTTAACTCCTGACTGACGTGGCTGATAAGGGCTAGGATCTAGTCGACTTCCTTAGCTCGTTGTTGAAGAAAAAAGAAATAGTGTTGTGTGTGTTCACTTCGTGTATTATTCACTTCGTGTGTCCCCACCGTCATCACGGCTTTAACGAACCACCGATATCCTCCTCCTCGCCCGGTTCCCGGATATCCACGATTTCAAACAGTTTCCGGATGTCGTCCATGCGTTTTTCCGTAGCCACGTCCTCCGGGTCGTCCAACTCTTCCGTGTCCCATTCCAGGGTATCGCTTCCACCGAACACGTCCTCCAACGCGTTCACCGCTTCCGCCTGCGCGTCCACTAGGTAGAACAAGTCATTCAGCGCCGCCGCGGTCAGCGCGCGCTCTTCTTGTTCCGCCAACGTGGATTCGCTCTCCTTGGCGAAAGGCGTGTCTTCCGCAGGCCACTCCCCGAAATTTTCCGAAGCCACTTCAAACGCAGCCTCCGTGGCGCGCGCGGTGACACTCGGCTCGTTTATCTGTTCCTCCAACAGTTCCCAGTCCCCGATTTCGAGGTCCACCATGGTCTGGTCCAGAACGGACTCCTCCTCGCTGGTCACCACGCTGGTCACCACCCCCGTCGTGGTCGCGCCAAGGCGCCCGCACCGCCCCGCGCGGTGCAAGTAGCTCGCCGCCGTGCTCGGCGCGTCCAGGGAGTACACATAATCAACTCCGGGCATATCAAGGCCGCGCTCTACTTCAGGGGTGCACAACAGCAGGGTGGCTTTTTGGTTCTTGAAATCCTGCATCACACGCACGGCTTCCTTGCCGTCCGGAAGAAGCACCGCGAGCTTGTGTTTTCCCCACAGGCTTTTCCGCAACGGCCCGGCGGCGGCTTGCGCGGCGGCGGCGCTTGGTACGAACACGATTGTCCGCGGCGGGGGCGCGTCTTCCCCCGCGTTCGCCAAGTCCGCCCGAATTTGTCTCGCCAGGGCTACTAATTTACGCACACGAGGTGACACCAACCGCCGGTGTTTCACGCTCGGCGGCACGCGGCCGGGGTTGCCCATCGCGATTTCAAGCGGCGCTTGTTTGAAGTGCCCCCTGGTCACGCACAGCTGCACCACCTCGCGCGGCACGTGCACGCCGCAAAGCACGATTTGCCGGTCCTCCATAACAGGCGCGAACGGCGACGGCGCCAAAAGTTCGTTCATTTCCTCAGGGTACATCTCGAACAACTGGTCCGCTTCGTCCGCGACGATCGTGGTGGCGAGGTCCACTTCCAACATCCCGCTCTTCTTCATGCGCGCCAGGGCGTCGGGGACGCCGATCACGATCTCCGCGACGTTCGCGAAGTTCTCCCGAGTTTCGTGGTCAGCCTCGAACACCCCAACCACCTTCACGCCCTGCGGTCCTTTGTAGTTGAACATGTTATCCGCCGCACCCGGTACGCCCACGTTTACGTTCCCGCCGAACAGCCGGAACGCGGTCATCACGGTTTGAATGGTAAGTTCTCGGGACGGCACGATGATCACTACTTGTAGAATTTTCCTCGCCACGAAATCCAGGTTGTCCACAGTGGGCATCAAATACGCCAGGGTCTTGCCACTGCCGGTCTGTGCCTGGATCACGATGTCCCGCTTTTTAAAGAAAGCAAGCGCGCTTACGATAATTAAAAGAAAGTGTCAGTCTTGAGTCTAACTGTATGGGCAAACAGTCTACTTGTGATGTACGTAGTAAACCGTAATTACGGGCGGACAATCGGCAGAGGTAATGCGCCCTTCTGGTACGAGTATATCGCGATGTATGGACAACAGTCACCAGCTGAGAGGTAAAACAGGGAGGCGGGATTTGGGAAATGCGGGGACGTACCTTCGCCGCTGCACCGCGGTCGGATAGCGGTACCCCAACAGCTCGGCGCGGTCGCACAGCCACTCCGCCATGCCCATCGCTCTCCAGTCCAGAATCTCACCAGCGGGCTCGCCGGATGCGCCTTGCAGTTGCTTTAGCTTGGCACTTACCAAGCCTGCGACTTCGTAGTCCTCAACAGCGATGCTCCGCGACAACGCCGTGGTCAGCACGTTTTCGTCGCCCGAACTTAACAGGATCACGAGCTCGGCGTCGCTGAGACCCAGGCCTATCATCGGTGCTGGCGTTTCGCCGTCCAACCCGGTGCTGTCGTCACTCAACGCGTTAGTCGCGATGCTGGTAATGCTGGTAGTGCGAAAGCCATGAAAGCCGCGTGCGGTGGGCAAGGCCGCGCGCCCGGCGACGCGCCGATGAAGGGCCGCCGACTTTTCCGATGAAGAAGTTCCCGAACCCCCGCCGCGTTTCACGTGCGAGGCGCGCGTGAAACACACTCGGGGCGCGGAGAGAGACGACATCCTCGTCGCGACCACGGGTCGAAGTCCGGAAGGATGACGAACGAGTAGAGACGTGTGTTACTGGAGCGCGGGGGCGGGTGACGTGGTGGGAGGCCACGACGACGCGTTTTGTGAACGAGTTTCTGGCGAGAAAGCAAATTTTTGTGAAAATCGACGTGTCAAGGGGTCAAGAAGAACCCGAAAACAAAATGAACGTGCATCGCAAGCGAGTTACCCGCATCCGCTGCCTCCCCCCCCCTTGGGCCCCCTGTTTTTCTCTTCGTAGTCCCCCCGGGCCCACTTTTTGAACTCCGCGTACATCTGCTTCGGTTTGTTCGGCAAGTTCTCGATGGCGTCGAAGATCTCGAGGAGATCGGCGTTCGGGTCTTCCATGCCTTGCTTTGTGGGGATGCCTCGAATCGGCGCGAGCCGGCGCCGCACCGCGTTCGTCGTGGCGTTCATCAGTTTCTTCTCCTGCAGTCGAACCCTGGCGGCGGTGTAAGCCCTGGAGCTTAATCCTTTTTCCTTCAGCTGCAGCAGCTCAAACTCTTCACTCGAGTTCTCGTACTCCCCCAAAAACTCCCTCGCGTCGCCCATCAGGAGCTGTAAGACTTCGTACTCGTTCATGGGCGACACGATTCTGTCTTCTTCAAAGGAAACCGTCATCAGCTCGCTCGGCTCTTTCACGCGCGCGAACCGCAGGTACGCGAGCATTTGAAGAGGCATCCGGTCCGCAAACACGGGAAACGCTTGGGAGTCAGCGGACATGCCCATGCCTTCCAGGATTTGCCTTTTCGCGTCGAAAAGCTTATCCGTGTTCACAGTGGACGCGGTCATCACTAAGAAATCGCCGACATGGGTCTGGTCCACCACGCCCGTCGCTAGGAATAAATCGCTGCAGTTGCGCCCGAGCGAATCAATCGCAACCACCGGCACGGTCTGCCGCGCCTCGTTCGCACACGTCACCGTGACGCACTCGGTGGCGACGTCGTAGTCCACGATACCGGCGGCTTTTGAAAGCCCTGTTTTTCCCGCGGCTTCGCCGCCAGCCGCGAGCTTCGGCGACACCCCCGGCGGCGGCGCGCCCACGATGGGCAGCAAATCCACCAGCGGCACCATCGCGTACACGTTCGCGGCGTTGAGCCACTGCGCCCTTGCGACGACGACTGACAGGGCGTCGATGAAGCTTACTTCAGTGAGGAACTCGTAAGCTTCTTGGGGGTATGACTTGGTGTCACCGGCGATCATTTGCCGAATGGCAGCAAACTCCGCCTTCGCGTCCGCCGCACGCGACACGGCTTCGTTTTTAATCGGGCTGCCTTGTAACAATTTGAGTAGCTCGGCTTCGGTCCACTTCAACGGGTGGTCATCACCCGCGCTCGGTAACGTCGCGACGTAAGGCGCCCACTCGGATAAAGCTCCCTTGGCTCTTTCGTGGCACAGCCATAAGGCGAGGCCAATAAGCTCCCCGCGCCCGAGCGCCAGGCCCGCGACGATTGGCGAATCCTGCACATCCACCGCGGTGACGCACAAGTTTTGCGGAATCGCAATAAGCGGCTCCCCCGCCCGCGCGTCACTCACCAACGTAGCCACCCCGTTCTCGCCGAAACTCACCTGCGACGACGCCTCGTACGGCAAACCCTTCTCCACGGTGAGCCACGCCACGAGCTCGCGGGCCAAAGCCTTGTCCACGCCCGCAACAAAGGGCGCGGCGAACGCGGTGGCAGCGCACACGGGCGTCACGCGATTGGCGCGGCCTGGAAACGCACGGCCGGGGTGGCGCGAGCGGTTGTGCCGCGCGCCAAACGCGGAACGCGCGTGCACCGAACAAGGCGCCGCGCACGAAAGCATCGACGCCATCGCGGCAGGGGGAAGGCGCGAGGGGAAGTGTCGGGAACGGGCGAATGGATCTGGAGAAAAAGCCAACAAGGCGTGTCAGAAAAGATCTTCTTGTGTGAAACGGCAGCTCCAAAAATTATAACCTATCGCGCCCCTCCTCTGGCTCGCGCGCACCTACCGCAGTCGCACTTGAACCCGAAACACGCCAAGGTCGCCGCTCGTAACTGTGCCATGCGTGTCACGTCCACGTACGCGTGCGTCAGCTCGTCCCCCGTGACGATATCACGCGTCGCTACTATTCGCGCTTTCGGCGAGGGTGCACTTTTTTGTCCTTTTTCTTTTGCCAAAAAAAAAAAACAACGCTCATCCGCGTCGAACCGCACCTCAGAGTTTGGCTCGCAGCTGTGGTTCATGAGACAGGTCAGGGGGAACAGGGCTGCGCCGTCGTAGGCGCTTGGCTGCTCTGGCAACACGCTTGACTGATCTGGAAACACGCAGTTTTTTACGCCAGCGCGTTCCACAACCACGGCGACTTGATTCCTGGTCACCAAACTCGCGAGTTCCGCGACGCCGCGCGGAGCGCTCAGGGCGTTGACCACGGCGTTTACTCTTTTAGTATCAGTTTCTGCGTATTTTCCTTCTTCGCGTTCGTCTCTTTCTTTTCCTTGTTCCCTTGACCTTCCCAGGAGCAGTTTAGGGAACCGCGTCGCGCGCGCTTCCACCGCCGCCGCCAACGCCGCGGCCAGGAGCGTTGCGATTTCCGCGCACCGTTCTTTGCGCGCAGAACTAAGTGTGGAGTCAGCAGGCTGCGTGTCCCACCAAGCGCCTCTCACGAACCAGTGCAGGTCCACTCGTGTCAGCGCTTGCGTCATACACACTCCGTCGCCGGCCGCGTCTTGTTTTTCGTCTCCTTCGTCTCCTTTTCCCTCTTCTCCTTCTTCGTCTTCCCTCGCCGCCGCGTGTACCAGCCTCGCGGCGGCTTCTGTAAGCACGGCGAGGAGCCCGTCGTTTTCGTCGTCCTTCGCGGCTGCCATGCGCAGCGCCGCGATCGGGTGGTCCCAGCTCGTCAGCGGGCCGACGCAAAAGACCAAGTGGCCGAGTTCCGAGACGTGCGCCTCAGCGCACGCCTCGTCGCAGTACGGAACGCCGCATCCCCACGCGCAGTGTACCGTGGGTGCCGACTCCGGGACCGTCGTCGTTCCGTCCGCCCCGTCCCCACTTGTTTCAGGAGGAAGCAGGGCTTGGCAACACCCGCACGCCCTCACCACAGCGCGGTTCCGCGGGTCCTGCACCAGCAACACAGGGGACTCTTCGAAGATGGTGCTTCCCTTTGCGATGTTGTTAACCGCGAACAAACCCCTTCCTCCGCCGTCCAAATCCCCAGAGGGACCGCACCGCACCGCGTTCCCGACAGCAAAACACAGCCCAGAGAAATCCTCCGCCCTCGGAAGCGGGGCGTCCCACCAATCCTGCGATGCCGGTTTCGGCGACGACATCGCGCCACGACGGTCTGACTGCTGACGCGGCGGTCGTACGTGAAGCTTCATTCATCGATCCCGTGGTCGGTCGTTCCGAGAAAAACGCGCGAAGGCTGTCATCGTTCAATTTCAAAAGTCTCGGGGCGTACAACAGGTGTCCTGCCACCGCACTTCGCGTGCGCCTCGCGGCGCGCCCGCGTGCGACGCCGTCGTGGTGCCAGGCATCGCGGACGTTCCTAACTCCAGAAGCTACGTCGCGAAGGTCGCGTCATTTCGCGTTTGGCGAGTCAAGCGCTTGCCACCCGCGGCGCGTGAAAAAACATGGCAAAGATGTTCGACCCTCACTGGAACAAAGGAGACAAGCGCGTTTCCCAGTTCTTTGAGAAGCAGGCTTCTAAGGAGCAGGATGCCCCGCCCGCGGCGCCGAAGGCCGCGTCTGAGAGTTTGTTGCTTACACACGTGTGCGACCGAGAATCGACGGGGTACAAGGTGAAGACCGCGGATGGGCTTCGGCGTAATGAAAAAACTACGTTTTCGCCCACGCTCGGCATGGGCCACCCCCCGCCGAGACCTCCCGCGAACACTCCGAAAGTCGCGGTCCCGGTCACCGTGCACCCGAGTCCGTTGGCGCGCACGTCACAGCCTGAGACACACAACACCGGGCCGGTGGTGAGCGGCGCGCAACGAACGCCAGCGCAGAACGAACAGAACAAAAGGGAGGCTATACGACGGGCTCTCGCGCGAACGCTGCAGACGGAAACTAAACCCTAAACCCACACTAAACCCAAAACCCGTTTCGGGACCCCGCGTCCCAGACCCTGCTCAGGTGCGCCCCCCTGCTGAGACCCCGAAACCGAGGGAAAAAGCGAAACTCGCCACGAAACAAACCTTCGCGCAATTCGGCGTGTCCCGCGATACCGAGGGCCGGCGCGTTCCGTCCGGCGGCGCGGCGTGGGACGACAGAAAAAAACCCAACCAGGTTTTCAACGTGGAGTTGTGTCTCGCGAGCGAGTCCACCTTCGATGGTTCCTCTGAGGCGTTCGATCACCTGCTCGTGCGCGCGAATACGTTCCCGGGGTACCCAGGGCACAAGGTGCTGCAATTCATCACGTCGCCGGCGGGGAAGTGGCTCGTGGCGAAGGGCCAAGTCGCGACTTGGCGGGTCACCCCCGCGACGTCGTACCACGCGCTGGTGCTCAGGGCACAGCAGGAACCGCTTCTGTTGGTGGATGACCAGGTCGGCCACCGCATGGCGCGGTCGAAGGATGCCCTGGAGCGCGCGGAAGCCGCCTTGGGCGGAGCGGAGGACAAGTGCGCGTCGCTAGGCGCGGCCGTGTCGGGCGAGCTCGCGGCGCTGGTCCGTTCCGCGCGACACAAGGAAGACGAGGCACCGCGCACGAAGGCGGCAAAAGCCAAGACAGTCGGGGGTGATGTGCTGGGTACTACGAGTAGGGGAAAACAAAAGACAGACTCAGGCGGACGCGGTGCAGGTGGCGGACGGGAAAAAGAAAACAAACACGAACCCGTTTCGCTTCCGAGGTTCGACAAACCGGCGTGGGAATCGGATCGGACGACGACGAGTACCTCTGAAACGTTGCACGGTTTTGACGAAAAAGAGCTCGCCAGCTGTATTCTCGCGGCGGTACAGTCCCTGCCGGGCCCGGCAAAGGTCTCGCCCGCCACCGCGACCGCGAGCGATCTTCTCGGCGTGTTGCGTCTGGCGCAGAAACAGCACTCGTTGCATCTCGGCGTTCCGACGCGCGTACGCGATCAACACGAAACCGACGAAGCCTGCATCGGTTCGCTCCCATTGCTGGTCCTGAAAGTGGTTAAGCGATGTGGGTTCCCAGGGGACTTCCAACAAAGATCCTCGACACTCGCCAAGGCGACCGGGGGGGCGCCCGTGCCGAAGAAACCGCCGCCCACTCTGACTGTTTGCCCATACGGCGCCGGCAACGCTTCACGAACCCAAACGCGACCATCCGACGATTCCGACGCGATAGACCTTTGCGACGACGACGACGACTCCGACGACGACGTGGTGGTGATTGACGATGACGACGACGGAACCACGTTCGTAACAGAAACACGTGAATCCGGACAAAGAACGCAAAGTGCGACCCCCTTTATCCGTTCGCGACCGACTGCCCGTTCGACGCCCGACGACGTCGACGCGGCGAAGAAAACAGCCGCGGCTTCTTCCGCGTTTTTCGTAAATCCCGCCGCGCTCGACGCCGCGCTCGGGGGGCTTCGCGCCGCCGCGGAGACCCTGATCACGGCGCGGTTTGAGTTTCAGTTAGTGCGTTTGGCGACACGGGCGGTGGTGAAGCGGAAACGAGGAAATTCGTTGGGTCCGAGCGAGGCCGACGGTTACCACGGCGGGGGCGGTCGCGGTCGCGGTCGCGGAGAGTTCGGAACCACGGATTTCAACACGGGCGAGGGGGTCGGGTGGAAGGCTCGGGTACGGGGTCGATGGGTTTTGACGTCCGCAGTCTTTTAGCGTAACGGTGGGGCATACGCGTTTGGCGCGCGACGGGACGGTAGTCTGTGTGGTATGTATGATACTGATACGTAGTTCAAGAAATACGACACGAGAAAATACGAAATCGATTTTGTTCAAAGTGCTTTCAATTTGATCACAACGTAAACTCGTTTATGTGCCCTGGGGAGTCGCGCGTCGCCAAAGGCGCCGGTCGTGCTCCCTCAAGATCTACCCAGGGGTCATGTCGAAACAGGGTTACTCCGTGCGGTTGCACGGGGAAACGCTGTTCACGCCACGACGTACCGATTAGTAGAAGCCGAAGCCGGACGCCGCGTTGGTGAGGACGTTGGCGTGGACGGGGTCCGCGACGTGCGCCTGCCAGTTGGCAATGGGCCCTTCCTGGGTGGCGAGGCCTTGCATGATGCAGCCCAACCACGCGAACATGGAGAGACGGCAGTGCTTGAGCTCCTTGATCTTGAGTTCCTCGAGGTCACCGGACTCGGCGAGGCCGAGGGGGTCGAAGCGGCCACCGGGGGACACGTCGCCG
>Ga0209502_10000030_pt1 | contig 150463 bp, 151 predicted proteins | sample ArcticOcean_MG_C_10_FD_187442 | JGI IMG/M metagenome (GOLD analysis project Ga0209502, IMG submission 187442) | Marine microbial communities from western Arctic Ocean - ArcticOcean_MG_CB11_90 (SPAdes) (version 2) | ecosystem: Environmental > Aquatic > Marine > Oceanic | place: Arctic Ocean... | reverse complement strand
GCTCGCTCCGCCGCCGCCGCCTTCGCCGCCGCCCCCCGGAGCTTCCAGTGCGGATTGGTTTTGGTCAACCCCGTTGTTGTCGGTGTCGCCATTTTCGAAATCGCCGGCGTCATCGAACCCGGGCGCTGGTTTCGCACGCGCGTCAGCGAGGGTGGTTTCCTCCCCCTCGCCCTCCGCACCAGCGCCGACGTCACCGCCTTGGTCGCCGTTGTCCTGTTTCGCGGCGTCGTCATCGTCTTCGCCTACTCCACCGCCCGTGCCGGCGCCGGACGGGCCGCCCTGAACCCCCTCGTCATCCTCACCGATATTTCCGGTATCGTCCTCAGCCGCGCCACCTGCGTTTTCATCTTCCTCGGCTTTTTCGTCGTCATCGCCACCGTCAACCTTTTCCATGACCTGGTCCAACTCGCCGCCCCCATTTTCGTCCTCGGCGTTGGTTTCGTTGCGGTCGTCGTCGCCGGCGTCGCCGTTTTCACCCGCGCCGTCGTCCACGTCATCATCCATTTTTTCACCGTCGGAATTTTTATCGTCACCTTCCGCGTCCTCACCAGCCCCTCCCTCGTCCTCGCCGTCCAGCTGCATGTCATCGGGAAGCTCCAAGTCGTCGTCCGCGCCGTTTTCGTCGTCCCCGTTCTCCTCGGCGCCCTTGGGCGCGATCCCGTGGTTCTCCTCGATCTCTTCTTGATTCACCCCGTCGTTTTCATCCTTCGGGTCTTCGTTTTCGTTTTTGTCCTCAGGAGGGTTCTCGTCGTTTTCAGCATCCTTCTGGTCCTCCTTCTTGTCCTCCTTGTCATCCTTCGCGTCCCGGTCGGTATCCTTGCGGTCATCCTTGTCCGTCTCATCCGCGGCGCGCGTTTCTGTTTCGCCGGCGTCTTTCTGTTTAACCGTGCTGCCCTTTTCGTCTGCGAGTGTAAAAAGAAAGTGTCAGTCTAGAGTCTTGGAGTGTACTGTATGGGCAAACAGTCTACTTGTGATGTATGCAGTAACTTCCATATAATGACTAGTGTAGTCACAGAGGGACGGTAAACAGTCTTGGGATTTGGGAAAGCCCCAATACGTACACTTGTCCTGTTCTTTCTGTTTTTCATCCTCGGGTTTGTCTTTTTCTTCCTCGTCGTCTTCTTGGTCCCACACCTTTTCATCCACAACCTCCGCATTGTCGTCGTCCTCGCCCTGTCCCATCTCTTTCTCGATGTCGTCGCCGTTTTCGGACTTTTCCTGGTCGTCCTGGTCGTCGTCGTCGTCGTCTTTTTCGTCGTCCGACAAATTCTTAGCGTCCGCTTCGAAATCGTTTTGCATCTCGATTCCCTTGTCGTCGTTCTTGTCGCCACCGTCTTCGTCGTCCTTCTCGTCCTGTTTCTCCATGTCCTCCTGCCCCAGAATCTGCTCTTCGTCTTCGATCTCGTCGCTGACGTCCTTTTTGCCCTCGCCCTCGCCCATCCCCGTGCCGCCCACGTCGTCCATCATCTTCCCGCCCTCCGCGCCGTCCTCGCCGTCTTGTTCATCCGGCCGGGCGCAGAATCCTTCTAGACAAACCCCAACCGCGAGGCTGGATAGTACGGCTTCCAGTTTCGCGGAGGATCGGTGGAAAGCGATGTACTCGCCGAAGGCACGGCGGTACGCGTCACGCAACAACAACAAAAGAGGCGCCAGCTCCGCCGCGCGAGCCGCGGCGGCGGCGATGACTTGAGTCGTTTCGGCGGTCTTTTCGGCAGTATTTTCAGCACTTTGCGCGTCGTACGCGGCGTCGGTCATCGCGGACAGCGCGTCGCACGCCTCCCTGGCGTGGCGCGCGCACTTGGCGAGCTTACCGAGACTCATCGCGCCTTGTAACGTCTGTTCCGCGCCGACCAGCGTGGGAACCGGTTCCGCGTTTTTGACGGACTCATCTCCATTCTCTTTCGTCGTCTCCGCACTACCCGAAATCTCCTCCCCGTTCTCGCTCGCGCGCTTCACACTCTGCGCCCAGACCAAACCGGCGCCGACGCAGCGTTCCACGGCGGTGGAAAACGCGTTGGCGTGTGCGTAAACAGTCTGAGCTTTATCCGTGTCGCTCCGTGCGTTCTCCTCGGAAATACGATCACCCTGGAGTGACTGCTGGAACCCAGCCGCATCGCTCACGCCGTTTTCCAGTAACCCCCGTAACGGCTCCCACCCCGGAAGCGGGGTCCAAGCTTTTTGGAAATCGCCGGTTCCGCTCGGCGCCTTCGCGCGCTCGGCGCTTTTCACGGCGCCCAGGTAAACAGTCTGGACTTTCTGCGCCGCTTCCGTGATCCAGGCGTAGTTGTCACCCAACAGCTCACTCAGCCGTTTCGTGGCGAAAAAGGCGTTACGTGTGGTCCACGCGTTTTCGTGCGTTTCGTGTGACTCGCGTCGCGACTTCAACGAAGGCACCAGCGTTTTCGCGAGCGTAGTTCGCTTTTCCTCAATTTCTTTTTCCAGGTTCAAAAGAGTCGACGACGTGTTCGACACGTCCCCGCCAGGTCGCAACTCGGCAAGGGACTCACAGTGGGAAACCGCTTTGTGCACCAACATGGCGGCTTTGGTGCTCGCGAGAAGTTTGTCAAGCAACGAGCGCTGGCGCAGGGTCCACAAACGCGTGGCGGCTTGCCGTGGAGGCGGGTGGCAAACGTTTTCCAAAGATTTTTGGGAATCGTTTGTAACCGTAACATCCGCCAGTACCCCGCGCAGCGCTTCGCAAACTTCGTGGAACTCGGTCTCCACGCCGTTCGCAAGACGCACCACCCGTCGTTGTTTCCGAAGAAGAAACAGCAGGTGCTCCACGGATCCCGTGACGGTTTCGATTTCCCGTGAGGTTAAATCGCCGTTCGCGGTAACCCTGGTTTCCCGCAAACGCGACGTCCGCGCCATGCTCTGCGATTTTGTAAAAGAAAAAAGGTCAGTTATGTATGGGCAAACAGTCTACTTGTGATGTATGTAGTAAACAGTAAATAGTCACAGAGGGGCAGTAAACAGTGTCGGGATTTGGGAAAGCCCTAAAAAGTACCTTGTAGTAGTACGAATCCGCGGCGTCGAAGGCTTCGGCGATCACGGGCGCTAGTTTTGGTAAACACCCCGGCCGTTCCATGGGCGGTTCCCTGAACCAGGACTCGGCGTTTCTTTGAGATTCGGGCACCGCTTTCCGAACGCTACGGATACCAAGCTCAGGCAACGCTTTAAGAAGATCAACGAAGGCTTTCTTTTTCGTGTTCTTCTTCGCCGTGGCGTCGTCCCGTAACGAAACGCACCGCGCCGCGACTGAGCTGGCGAAGGCGTCGACGTCCACGCCGCCGCGCGCGAACGTAGTGACGGAGGGAACGAACGCGTCGTCTGTTTCTTCATCCATTTGATCGTGAGTAGCTTCATCGTTTCGAACGGAAGAATCATCATCCAGTTTCGTAAACGCGCTTCCCAACACGCTCGCCACGCGCTTCGTTAGAGACTCCAGCTTTGTTTGATACAACGAGACGTCGTCAAGGCGAAGAGAAGAATGTAGCGGTACGAGCCGTGTTCCGTGTTGTTCCCCAGACTCGACGCCCATACCTTCTTTGATGCGCGTCTCCATACCCAACGCCATCCTCGTCTTGATTTGTGTCAACACCGACTTTGCGTTCGACGCCCCAACCGTGGCCGCCAGCCCCAGGTTTTTCCACTTCGACGAAAACTCAACCAGCTCGTCTAAACGCGCGCTCGCTTTTAGCGCCTCCGCCGAGTCAAACGCGACTCGCGAAGCCTCCGCGATTGCCTTTTTCCGATCCGCCTCCAACGTCTTTTGCAGAATAACCTCCGCGGCTTCCTCCGCCACGACCCGCCGCGCCCTGTCTTTGTTGGTCTCGCCCGCGCTGGAAAGCTTGTGCTCTCGGCGTTCGTTTTCCGCCGCGGAGTTCTTCGCCACGGTCGCGGCATTTTTGGTTTCCTTCGCAGTTTGCGCCGCCGTCGCCGCCGTCGCCGCGCGGTCCGCGGCGCTGCGCTCGTTTTGCAAATCCCCAAACCCGGTGGTGTTGTTCGCCAGCTGCAGCGCCGGGAGCGCCAGGGCATTTAGACTGGTGTCGAACGCCCGGACGAACTTGTGCATGGAGCGCTGGTTCGATTCCCCGGAAGTTTTCATCGCGTGGTAACCCCGGTCCTCCCACTTCGCGAGCTTAGCGTGGTCCCGCAACTTCTTCGCAGCGGGTTGCCTTGCCGCTTCGACCCGGCGCTGCATGCTCGGCAGAAACTGCGCGTAGTACCGCCAGGTGTTGTACAAAACGCACGCAAGCGCGGTTTCCCGGGCGCCCAGTTTGTGTTGCGAGTGGTAAGACTGGTAAGACTCTTTGTTAAGGTCAGTGTCCGGTTCGATTCCTGGGTGCGTTGTCGTTTTTTCACCGCACACTTCCCTCGCCGCGCCGTCGCGGCCGTCGCGTTCCATTCGCATCACCGCGGCTTCCACGAAGAGGTCGGCGTGGAACTGCGATTGTTACACGAAAAGGGTCAGTCTCTTCCGTCTTGAGTATACGCAAACAGTCACAGAGTTGGATTCTAATCAGTGCACTTGTTACGGCCGTAGTGCGCTCGACCAGGGGCAGTAAACAGTGTGCCACCTGAACTGGGGGAAAAGAAGAGTAAAAAAAGAAATACGCACCTGCCACAGCAAATCCAGCCGCGCGCGGAACTCGCCAATCGTGCTTCCCTGCACGAACTCCTCAAGCGCGATTGTTACTTGCCTTAAGCCTTCCCTTTCGCTTTGCGTTAAACCAGACGCGTCGATTCCTAGGAGGTTTGAAGGGTCGTCCTTGGTGATGTCGTCGTTTTCCGCAGAATGTTTGCTCACCTCAACCGCCACCACGGCGCCGGAATTTCCATCCGAAGGCGGCCGCAACAGCCGGTGCAACGCGAACCAGGCTCGGTGCGCTCGCGTGACGTGCCTTTCCTGCGCTCGCGCTAGCAGCCGGGGCCACGTTCGTAACTCCCTTTGCCTCCACTTCAACGCGAGCTGCGCACAAAGCGCGAGTTGGTCCTGATTGTAAAAAAAGAAATGTCAGTCTTCTATGGGCAATCAGGGAGGCGGTGTGTGGGAATTGGGAAATACGTACCTTCAACGAAACGTGCGCCGCCGCGCCTTCTTCCCACGTTTGCGCTCGCGCCAGTAACAACTCAAGACCGGTAAGCGCCTGTTTCAGAGGCGACAGCAACGGCAACTGCAGCACGCGGTTGCAAATCTCGGCGAGCTGTGTGAGGAGGGGGTGGTCGGGCCACTCGGTTAAAAGCTCGGTGATTCTTTTCAAAGTCGCAGCAACCGGTGCCACCACAAGACCCATCTCCCCAGCGCACCCGCCTTGGTTGAGATCCGCGCCCAGCGCGTCCGCGGCGGCGTCCGCGGACGGGTCGTGCTTCTCCACAATCGTGGCGTCGTCGTCGTCGCCGAAATCGCCGTCGCCGCCCGCCAGCGCGTTCGCCGATTTCTCGTCAGCGCTGTTTCCAATAAGATGCACCATCGGCGCGGCGGCGTCCTCCGCGGGGGTAATCGCGGGCCGCGACGCACACGCGTGCTCCAGCGCCGCGCGCAGCAGCAAACCGGTGGCAACGACTTGGTCGATTTGGGACCCGCAATTCTCCGCGCCCACCGCGATTGAAATCCGGACCCCCGCGTCGTGTGCTTTTTCAAACTGCTCCGCGCGAACGGCTGAGATGGGATAAAACAAAGTGTCAGTCCTGTATATCGCGATGTATGGACAACAGTCACCAGCTTTGGTAAAACAGTCATGGGAGTTGGGAACTGGGGAAATACAAAGGGATTTTTCTGTAAAAAGAAACACAGCACGTACCTTCGTCGGGTGATAGCACTTTGCCGTACTTCTGCGGCGACGGCTTGGCGCCCGATACGGCCCACCACCCGGACGGGTCTTTTTGCGCTGAAAGATAAAAAAAAAGTGTCAGTCTCGTATGGGCAATCAGGGAGGTGGAATATGGTAAATGGAAATACTTACCCGCCATTTGCGTTGCGGGGTCCACGGACCCAGACGTGGGCGGCGGCGGCGGCGCGGGCGGACCTAACAAGCCACCAAGCAGTCTTCGGTGCGCGCTGACGACTTCTTCCAACAAATCACCCTCCAACAAACCCGCGAGCTTGGCGGCGTGCACGCGCGCTTTGGTTTCGTCGTCTGTTTCGTTGTCGTCGTCTGAATCGTCGTCATCGTCTGAATCGCCGCCGGTGCCACTCCGTAACGCTTTCCGTAACGCCTTCTTCTTGATAAGTTCGTCGTTCACGTCGTCGTCGTCCCCGAGTTGTTCAACGCCGTCGGGAGCGATTTGCAGATCTGCGAACATCTCGGCGTGGCGGCCAAATGCCCTTTCATACGCCAACTCCTCCGAGACCTCGTCGTCCCCCTCAAGCGTCTCAGCCGCGGTGGCGCCCTTGGTGCGTGTTTTGAACAAAGCGTGCGCCTCCGCGGTCGCTTCTGCCTCAGCGTCCCTGGAGTGCGCCCACAGGGAGGAGAGGGAGGTGAAGATTTGCGAACACCGGCGCCAATGCGCGGGTGAGAGGGAACCGGCCGCGCGCGCTTCCTCCTCCACCGCCGCGAGCGCGGCTCTCAAGGCGGCGACCCGCAGCTTAGCCGCGCTTATGATCGCGCTCGTGTTGACACTCTGTCCGTCGTTCCCACCGCCATCCACCCTCGCGTTCGCGTCGTCAACCGCGGCGAGCCTTTCCAAGCAACTTAAGGCTTTTTGCGCGGAAGCCGACGCCAAGGCAACCGCCGAGCTACTCACTTCGCCTGACGACGAAAACGTACCGCCCGTGACTGTTTGCCCGTACGAAACCGGCGGCAACGGCGCCGTCAGCGCCAGGGGCGGATACGCCATGAGATGCGCCGCGGTCGCGGACGCGGTGGCTCGGTGGTGCGATGCGACGTGTTTGTTCCTGTTGAACGTTTCAACCCCCGAAGTCTTTTTGGACGTCTTCTTTTTCTCCGCCAGGTCGGCGACTTCCACGAGCCGCGCGTCCTCGGCTGGATCGGCGCAAGACGCCTGAGTAGTAAAAGAAAAGTGTCAGTCGAGTATTGGGCGATGTATGGGCAAACAGTCACCAGCTGAGAGGTAAATCAGTGGTCGTTGGATTTGGGAAAGGTCCAACACGTACCAGCGCCAGGGAAACGCCGCGTCTGATTTCGCAAACCGCCAGCCGCAACGGCTCGGTGGCGTCCCGGTATCCCCGGAACGAAATCTCAAGCCGCTCTTCCCACGCGGCTGAGGCGTCGAGCCAGGCTTTGGCTTCGGCACGCGCGCGTTGCAGGGTCGGGCCGTCGATTGATTTTCTTTTTGAGTTTTCGTCGGAGGACAACTCTGACGAAAACCGTGAAAACTCGTCGTCGTCGTGGTCGTGGTCGTCGTCCGCCACGCCCACGCTCAACACGCCGACCACGCCCAGCACCCGCGCCACGCCCCCCAGGTGGTCTCGGAACTTCCCCTGCTCAAGCATAAGCGATGCCCACTTCGGGATCCGTGGCCGTTGCGCCCAACGGTTTTGCAACCGCGCTACGTCGTTTGCTGAACCTTTTTCGTCCTCCTGGAAAAGAGCCACGACAAATTCGTTCGGCGCAGACGCCGCGGGGGTTTCCGCTTGCCAAACAAGCGCCGCAGCTCCCGGCTTGATTTCGTTTGCAATCTTGGCAAAAGCCAAGCGCACTCGCGCCTCGGTAGCGGCCGCGGGGTCGGGCGTGCCGTCCGGTAACAAAAGGCCGAGGCGCGCTAAACCAAGAAACGCCCACGCCGCGCCGCGGTTGAAGCGGTCGCGTTTCTCGGCCATACTCGCGGAGAGCGCGGCGTCGCCGTTCGCAAACGCGCGACGCGCGTTTCGCGGCTGTTCGTGACTAATTGCTCCTACAGTACTGGTCGACACGTCGAAAGTACGTGTCAACGCACGGCGTTTGAACCTATTCACCCCAGTCAACACCGCTTTCACCAGCGGCACCAACAAGGTTTGAAGGGCGTTTTGGAACGTGACGTGTCGCACCGAGTGCGCGTCTTTTTCGAACCGGGCGACCAACTCGGACGCCGCGGCGGCGCGTGTTTCCAATTGCAAATCGGTTTTTTGACACTCGTCTTTTTCGAGGTGCTTCACCTCAAACGAACAGTGTTCCAGGATCGCTGCGCACGTTTTGCGCAGAGACTGGTGGTCTTTTTCGTCACCGTCCGTGACGTGCGCCAGGACGATTTGCACGGTAAGCGCGCCGAGGCTTTGCCACTCGTGTTGCGACGTCTCGATCAACGGCGGGCGCCGCAAACGCAACGCCCGCGACGCGAGTCGCAGCTGTAGCATGCGCGCCGCCCGGAACGCAACGCCGCTCGGCGCGCCCGCCAGGATTGCCGCCGCCAGAGTAGTCACGACGGCGCCTTCACACCGAGCCGGCCCAACACTCTCCAGCCAGTGCTTCACCACGTGGCTTCGTGCGACGTCCGTGTCGTAATACACACTCGCGTTGTTCACGTCCACTCGCTCCGCACGGCTTTTCCGGCGACGAGTTGACAAAGCCGCGGTCACGTACGGGTCGTTCAAAGCGCCGCCCCAGGACGCGACGTGCCAGGCTCGCCAGGACGAGAGCACCAGCGCTGGGAGCGCGTTTTGCCATTTCGCGTCGTTCATGTCCCGCGTTTCCTCACCCGAACCGGCTGCCCCAGTTTCCGCCAGCCACAGCACGTGTCTGTGCGCCATGAAGTCCGCGGGGTCTCGCGGTGAGTTCTCCACGCCGAACTTTAAACCGGCGGCGATCGCGAGAAGCGCGGCTTGCGACGGCGACGATGAAGGTTGTTTATCCGCCCCTTGGCAAACCCCAGACACCACCAAGCCCATCAAGTCGGTGAGCACGGAAAACTGCGTTGCCACGGAGTGCACCTCTAGTAACGGCATCAACGCGTCGTGCGCGGCAGCGCAGATGGGCCACTTCCGCGACCACGCGGGGAACCCCAAGGGCGGGCCGCGCGTGGGAGAATTTTGTTGCGTGCCACTTTTTGAAATTTGGGAAGTAACCTCCGTTTGATCCGCCGACCGCAGCAACGCGTTGCTTGGCAGTGAGTACGCGGGCGGGACGTACTGCGTTTTGTGGACGTCAGTTCCGTCCGTCTCCACGCCGTCAACAGGCGACGACGTGACCGCCATCGCGGTATCGTCATCCTGGGGAGTATCTTCAACAGAAAAAGCGGTGTCTTGTGTCTCCGGTTCCCGCAAAGCCCGTCCCGCCTCGGCGAGCGCGAAGCACTCCTTGGCGAGCGTGCTTGGAATCGCCCCGGCTTCGCGTTCCAGAAACGCGGACGCGTCGCTTCCCTTGGCGCCCGCGTTGGCCGAATCGATTTGCGGCGCTGAAGTTTGATTACCCACATCGCGTGCGTGCGTCCACGCGAAGAAACACAGTCCCTCCAGCGCCGCGGAACGAAGCGCCGCCCCCGCGGGGGTCCCCACCGCCGCCCTCGCCGCGGAACTCGCGAAGGTCAGGTCGTTCAGAACGTCTTGGCGCGACATTCCGCGATCCTCTCCCTCTTCATCCGCCAAGGACGACGCTTGCGCCGCGAGAGCCGCGACGGACCCTAAACCGGGGCGCAGCGCAGCGCACAGCGCCCGGGTTCTGTCCTCCGCGACTCGCAAGGTTTCGAAACGAGGCATCGAAGGTCGGCCGGCTCTGCGCCACAGCAACGGCGGCGGCGGGTCTCCGGGGGGAACCCCGAGCGCGGTGTCCGCCCTGGACGACGCACGGTGCCACTGATCCCAGGCCAGCGCGGGGGAGGTTCTGATATCCGCTGTGCGTTTACTAGATGCTTTCTTACTCGTTCTCGTCTTCTTGCTCGCTTTCCTGGAACAAGCAGGTTCAGTCGGCTCGGTGATGTCTACACCAGTCTGTTCCGCCAACACGTCCACGAAGACGGTTTCGCATCCGCCCGCGTTCGCGGCGGCGACCGCGGTGCCCGCCTTGGCGAACGCGGCCCTCGTGAGGTGGTACGTCGTGGCGAATCGCTGCACCGTCGCCGCGTCGGGCGGCGACCCGTTTTCGCCAGCGCGCATGGCGCGCGACGGCGTGCCGCACGCAAGGCTCTCAAGACGGAGCCTCCAGTCCTGCGCCTCCGCTAAACACGTGACCGCGTGCGTGATGTTTTTTTTGCAAGCATCCTCTTTTTCGCAGTCGGATTGCTCGCCGTTTCCGTTTTCCTTCGCCGCCTTTCCTAAAACAACGCCAAGCGCGCTCACCGAGACTTGTTCGAACCGGAACGCGCTTTCCAAAACAGGCGCCAGGGCGTCCACCAACGCGTGCGCTCTTTGGCCCCGGTCCTTCGCGTCCGGGTGTTTGGTGAACCAAACCCCCAGCTGCGCGACGGACGCGACGTCCGCGGCGACCGCGGTTCCCGAGGTTCGCAAATCGCAGTGGATTTTATTTCGCGCCGCGCAAATCAAACCCCGGGTCGTGATTTGAAGTAGTTTGGTGGCGCAGGTTCCGGGTAATTGCCCATACGGGGCGTTTCGAGTCGTCGAGTTCACAGCACAAGTTGCCGTGTGTGTCACAGCAGCAAGTGCCGCCAGCGCATCCGCGGCGACGGCCAGGGAAATCAATTCGAATGACACCCCTAGGCCGTCCGTTCCGGGATTGGGAGACGGTTTCGTGGGTACCACGGAAACTGGGCTGTTTTCGGTTGTCACGTCCGTAGACGAATTTACGTAAGAAAACCTCACCGCGAGCCGTCGCAGCCACGCCGCGGCGTCCGCGAGTTGATCGCAATCGAGTCCACGCGACGACCCAAACGCGGTGCCGGTGAGCAACGCGTGGCCTGACGCGCGTAGCCCGAGGGTTAACCCCACGATTTCGGCGGAGGCCGGGTTTGCTTTTACGGAGGCGACGTTTTCAGCTTCGGTGTCCATAGCCTCCTCCGTGTCGTCCGGCGACGACACAGCACTCGAAAACGTTTCCAGTCCCATTCGTCGCTGCAGCGCAAACAAGGGCAACCCGACCGCGGCTAGGGCGGTGAGTTCCGTTTCACTATACTCACTACCCGAATCTTGATGCGTGGAAGACACTCCAAGCTCCCTGCCGAACAAAACCCCCGCGATGGTTTCAACAAGAGCGCCCGCGCGTTTTGTGGCGTGTTCGGTTCCGCCAAAGCGCGTCAGCGACGAAGCCGTGAGTTTGTCGGGCCAACCCGCCGGTTCCACTAACACGGAGTGGGAGGTGATGGAGGCTGGCGTATTAGAGGCATCAGACGCTTTCCTCAGCGACAACAGGTACGGCCCCACCGCGTTTACAAACGCAAAGGCACACGCCCCGCGCGCGCGTTCCGACGCCTCGCCCCTTGAGTACACGTGGTCCCACGCCGTTCGCAGCGCGCTCGCCGCGCTCGCGCCCCTCGCGAGCAGCTCAACGGTTAATTTGCCCCACACGGACGCCTCCCTTACCGTGATTTGCGCGAAGTGCGCCACCGCGAAGGCTCGCGATTCCGCTTTTTCCTTCGCGGTTCTTTCGGTAGTCGTTTGAACCGACCGTACCCGCGAATCGACGGGGAGTACCCCGAAATCCAAATCCGGTGACTCTTCCGAGAGGAACACGAAATCGCCCCGGATCAGCGATAGGTGCGCCTCCGCCATCGCCAAACGCACAGCGCCCGCCGGGACACCCGACGCGGCCAACACTCCTAACAGGGTTTCCTTCGTTTGGTCTTTGTCCGAACCGAGGGCGTGGAGGGGTGACGGGAGGGTTTCCGAATTTGAACCAATCGAGCTCGATTTGACCGCGAGTTTTTCGGAGAGTTCTTTTTCGGAACCGCCGACTCCACTTTTCTCGCCCCCCGCCATGAACACCTCGACCCCGCGGTTGCGCATCGCCCTGGAGACTTCGCCTCTTCTCGGATCGAGCGCCAAAAACAACCTGAAGTTTGCATGCGCCCGGACCACTCGCGGTTGCCCATCACGCATCCCGCACTCGCTGACCAGCAAAGACCCGCCTTGCTCAAGCAAAGGGTTCAAACGGTCAAGCACCGTGGGCGAACACAAGTTGGCGTTTTCGAGTAACACCCACTCCCCGCGCGTCGCCGCTCTTAGTAAAACCCCGTCCACCCACTCGAACCTTCCCGCGCTCGTCGCCGCGCCTCCCCAGGCGTCGTGGCCCAGTTGGGATGCCCTTTCCAGACACGAACTAGAGAGTTGCGAATCCGTGGTTGTATCTTCAGTCGTCTCGCCGTCAACCGACATCGCGTCGCTCGCGTCGAGGCTTCGCGAGCTTTTCGAAATTTCCAATTTCGTCGCCGCCAAGGCTAAAATCAACGCGAGCAGCGCTTCTCTCGCGCCCGCCGCGTCCGTGGCGGTGGCCGTTCGCGCCGCGCACTGTTCGCAAAGGTTCTGGTATTTGGACCACATCTGCCACACGTGTTCCACCGAAACAAGTAAGTGTGTGTTGTGGCCGTTTTTGTGTGTCGAATCAACATCAAGCGCCCTCGACGCGACTTCCCGGAGCTGTGACAAAACCTCATCTTCAAGAGACGCCCGGTCCCGCGCCGGTTCTTTTTGCTGATACGATGAAAAAGAAAGTGTCAGTCTCGTATGCGCAGTCAGGGAGGCGGAATGTGGTGATTGGGAAAGGCCCTTACCTCAAAGCTCCCGAGCAGCTCGCTGGTGTCCGTCGCCGCGGTCAGGGCGACTCGTCGTAGCGTGCGCCCTGATAGGTCCGCCAAAGTTTTTGCAACGGAAGTTTTGCCCGAACTCGCAGGGCCCACCAAAATGGTCATCCACCCCCGCGCCGCGCAGTAACACGCCGCTTCCAGCGCGGCGGTTTGCGATTTCAGCACCGCGGGGGAATCCGCGACGGAAAAGACGGTGGTACCTCCAACAAATCGAGGCAGTCGGGCGTTGCCCACGTGAAGCGTGTTGTTCACAACAGTCACGGACGGTGGGGGGTAATTAGCACCGGAGGTTATGGAAGGTCTTCCGAACGCATTCGCGAACAACGCAGCGCACGTCGCTCGATCGGACGCGACCCGGAGCCTCTGCGAAAACAACACGCGGTGCGTTACGTCGAGCGCCGACGTGATTTTGTCAACGTCAAAAGGTGACCCGTCTTCGGTATCATCAGGGCCAGTATCAACAGTATCATCTGAATCACCATTATCATCACCTCGACTCAAGTTAACAACCCCCAACTCCAGCCACCGCAACACGTCTCGCAGGTTAAACTCCCACGGCGAACCGGTTCGTGCGAAGCAAGACCCGGGCGCTTTGCTTTCGTTCGCGAGCGACGTGACGAACGTGATCGCGTTTTCCACGACACGAAGTGGGACTTTTTATTGGAAAAGAAAAGGATCAGTCTTTCGGGCCATGTTACGTGAGTAATTACGGGCGGACAATCGGCAAACAGTGTGTCCCCGGATTTGGGAAAGCCCCAAGGCCGTACCTTTAGGGAACAACGAACGCACGATGTGCGTCATGTCCTCAAATTCCATCGCCTCGACGTGTACCCTGGTGAAGCGGTTCAGGAAGGACTTTGGGAGGCCTTTTCTACCGCCGCCCTCTGCAACAGGGTTCTGGCACGCGAACACGCGGAACGTTGGCGGGCACCGGAACGTCTCGCCCAGTTCTGGAACGAAAACTTCTGCCCGGTGATCCAGCGCCGCGTTGAGGCCTGAAATTTATGAAAGAAAGTGTCAGTAATGTATTGGGCGATGTATGGACAAACAGTCATCAGCTTCGGTAAAACAGTGTGTCAGGATTTGGGAAAGCCCCAACACGTACCTTCCAGCACGGGCTGCGGCGCCAAGTTGAGTTCGTCAAGCAGCACCCAGTCGCCTCGGCGCAGGGCGCTTAAAAACGCGCCGTCCGCCCAGCGAAACTCCCCGGCGGCGCCTCCGTCCGCGGGCAGATCCGCACCGAGCAGGTCCATCATGTCCGTCTGTTCCGATAGGTTGATCCGGGTCAGGCGGTGCCCGGACGCCTTCGCAAGCGCGCTGATTAAGGATGTTTTGCCTACTCCCGGGCTTCCTTCCAACAGGATGGGTTTCGTGAGCTGCATCGCCCGTAAAACCCGCGCCGCGTTTCGGGTAGCGCTCGGCGCGTTCAAGTCAAACTCCACGTTCACCGTCCCAATCGCGTCCCTGGAAAGAAGCCCTCGTGGAATCACGAAAGGGACGACCCCGAAGGTTTGGTCGTCGTCCACGAAGCAGCCGTCAGGCGTAACGTCTGACATGCCCGCGAGCTTCTTCGTGCTTCTGGAGGCTCCGACTAATTGCTCATTGGCGTCGACGGCGCCGTCCCGTCCGCGCGGTGTCCCGCCGGGGTTGCTCGCGGCGTCGACGGCGTAGTGAGACTGGAGTGAGACGAAAGAAAAGGTGTACGTGAAAGGAGTAGTCGTAAAAGGGGTAAACGGAGTCAGCATACGTGGACAAGGTACGCGGTGAGCAATTAGTCACAGACACAGAGAACAACGGTGACACGATGAAACTTGGAACTTTGGCGGACCACGCGGGCGGTACCGCCGGGCGGGGTTTCGGGTTTCTTCTTTTCGGTTCGGCCTTCTCGGATTGAACGCTGTCCTCCGACTAATTGCCCATACAGACTCCTTCTTCCCGGTTGTACCACGCTCCGCGGCTCAGGTTGCATTTTTTTGTCAATCACAGAATTCTGAAACTTACCAGGTACAACGAGACATCAAGGCCGAGAGGTGGTATTACTACTACCACGAAAACAACGAAGGACGGTTGGAATAGCATCCGTTGAAAAAACATTCCACGAAAAGAAAAACCAAAAACGAAACACCAGAAAAAAACCAAACTTACCTCCTTCGGCAGTTGTCGCCGCAGAAACCCCTCGCACTCGTTCGCCAGGTGCTTCGCGGTTTCCTCGGGGAGCCCCAGCCCTAAACCGAGGCCGTCTAACAACGTCAAATACGCGCCGTGCACGTACGCCTCTTCGGGAGTCAGACGGCGAGGCGGCGAGACGGACGGTTGTTGGTCGGTTGCATTCGTGGAGCCTCCTCCGACTGGATGCTCACTGGAGCCGCCGTCGCCGACCACCGACGCGCGCATGAACTGCGCCCATGCCACCAGGTCCCTTGTCAAAAGCGCCCCCCGCGCGGCGCCTCGCCCGGCGGCTTCGCGGTAGAAGCTCCAGAACTCCGCGAGCCGCGACGAGTACGGTGCCAATTCAGGCTCGGGAATTCGCTGCGCGGTGATCATCGCCATTTCCCGTTCCGAGTTACTCGCCCCGATCCAGATTTCGCAAAAGCGGTTGCGAAGCGCCGGTGACAATTCTTTTTTCCCGAAATCGCCCCCAGGGTTCATCGTGCCTATGATCCGAAAGTTCGGGTGCGCCACCAACTCTTCGACTTCGGCGCCGCCTTTTTCGGGTAACGTTAGGGTTCGCCCGGGTTCCAAAACGCTGTTCAAGCGCTCCAAAACGCTGTCCTCCGCGAGGGACAGCTCGTCCACCAACAAAATATCCCCGTGCTTCATCGCCAACACCAAAGGGCCGTCCTCCCACGCGAACGGGAGCTTGTTTTGGTTTTGGGTTTCTTTTTCGGTTTCGTTTTCGTCGCTTTCTTCGTCAATCCCGTTGTCGCCTCCGACTAATTGCTCACCCGCGCTTCTCCGCGTCGGGCGGAACCCGCCCAGGAAGTCCCCGGTTTCCGTGTGCTGGTGGCAGTTTAGAATCCGTAGCTTCTGGCCGCGAAGCAGGCTGAGCAACTGCACGATGGATGTTTTCCCGCACCCGGTTTCGCCCACAAGAAGCGCGGGCTCCTTGTGCTCCAAGCAAGTTTCCTTGATTGAAAAAGAAAAGAAAAGTGTCAGTCTTGTATGGGAAAACAGTCTTTCTTGGAATTAGGGATTTGGGGGAAATGCAAATACGCACCACCAGGGAAAACAAACGTTTCGCGGCGGGCGTCCACGCCATCGCATCGGACAACGCCGCCGCGTCTTCCGCGTCTCGTCGCGCCTGCGACGCTTCCGCTTTCGCGAGCGGACTGGTTGCGTTAACTTCGGCGTCGTTTGCGGAGGCATTCGCACCAGCCGCGGCGTCGTGTAGCCTCAACTTAAGCGCGTCGCCATCCGCGGCGACGTACATTTTTGTTTCACTCAACACAGAAAAATCTTTGACTTTCAAAACGTCAATCAAAGTTTGTTTCAAAGCGTCTCTTTCCTCTTCCGACCGAACGCGTTCGCCCAAAACGCGAAACCCATCCTGGGCCAGCTCCTCGTACCCGTTGGACTTTCGGTTCGCCCACCGGAAAAGGTCCCTCGCGGTGACGAAACCGTCCTTCCCCGCGAAAGCCCGCGACGCGGCGCGTCGGCGCTGTAAATCCTGTTTTTGTGAACGAAAACGGTCAGTCTTGTGTTGGGCGATGTATGGACAAACAGTGCACTCTGGACAATCGGCAAACGTAGGTGCCTGGGCTTGGGAAACGCGCGATACGTACCCGCATCACCTCCACGATTTTTGACGCGTACGAAGGCGCGACGCCGCAGCGTTTGTTCAGAATCACGCGAAGCTCGTCATCGGGAATATCCCCGACGTGAATTTCCATGAAACGGTTTCGAAAGGCTTTGGACAGGACTTTCCGGCCGCCGTAGGTCACGCCAGGCGGGTTCTGCGTCGCGAACAACGCGAAGTGCGGGTGCGGCTTGATTGTTTCTTGAAGCTCGGGGACGAAAAGTTCCCGGTTATCGTCCAACAACCGGTTCAGCGCTTCCAACACGTCACTCGGCGCTAAGTTAAGCTCGTCAAGCACGATCCACCACCCCTTGCGCACGGCTTGCACCAAGGCGCCCTCCTGGAAAGTCAGTTTGCCTGTGTTTTTTGATTTTTGTGACGGGGTTGTTAGTGTGATTGGTAGTGTTACAGGAGATTGGAAGTGATTGGTAGTCATCGTAAGCGTGGGTGTTCGTGTTAGTGTGGCTCTTTATTCGAGCGACAAAAAGTGACGAAAAAAAAAAAGACAAAAAGAATGCTCCCCTCAAAAGAATGTGCCCCTCCGTTTCCGCGCGCGTTTGACGCGACCCCGGGTCTTACCCCGGGCTCGCCGGTTAGGCGCGTTGAAACGGGTGGTCGAATCTCCGGCAACCTTCCAGCTCTACTACGCCCATTAAGGGGGCGCGCGAGTAACGAACGGAAGCCGTTTTTTTTTCAAAAAAAAACCAAAAAACAGCACCCGAAACAAAGTAAAACGTACCTTCCGCGTCTGTGACGTAGCTCCCTAAATACTCCTGCAAATCCGTGTGTTCGTGGTTGTTAATGCGGACGAACCTGTGTCCGGTTCGCTGCGCGAGGTACTCCACTAAGGACGTCTTGCCGGACGAAGTAGGGCCTTGTAACAGAATGGGGTGTCTGCGCAAAAGACAGGCGCGCGCCAGCGCCGACAGGTGCGCCCGCACGTTCGGCGTGACGATGTACCGCCCGCTACTTTCGGGGTCCACCCGGTCACCCTCACCCGCCGCGACCCAGTACTGCTCAACAAGCACGTGCCCGTCCCCGGGCGGGGAAGCGGGGGCTTTGAAAATAGCCTACCGGGAGGGTAAGGGAACGAGGTAAAAGTAGAGGTCAGCGCTGTCCGGTAAACGAGCGATCCAGAGCGCTCTCCGCGGGATTTATGAATAATAACTCAAGCAAGACCTTTCCGCAAAAAAAACGAGTTATGCGGCGCCGCTCTTCTCGCGCGCTCAGCGTCACTTTTCAGTGTCGCGCGGAGAATAGGTATGGACCCCGGCAGTGAATGTACCACCCCAATCAGGACCATGACGAGTCCATAAGAAGGACCCCACGGGCTGGAGGAGTGGCCTTCTTTTGGGAAGAAGTATCCGATAGGAAGTAAAAAAGAAAAGAAAAACTTTTGCGAAATACGAAAAAAGAAAAGGAGAATCGTTGGAAACTCCAGAAAAAGAAACGTACCTTCAGCGCGACGCCCCTTAACAAGTGATTGACCATCAGTTTTTCCAGCTCTTCGTACGAGGTTCTTTTTAACAGGGTTTGAAACGACATCGCGAAGCCGTCGTAGAGTGCTCTTTGGATGCCGTATACTGGGGCGGCGTGCCTGACGTACTCCATGGCTCGGGTTAGCGTTCGCAGCGAGTACTGCGGTTTCTGGTCCGCGCTGTCGTTTAGGGTTCGACGAGCCGCGAGCCTCGCGGCTAAGTAAAAATCAACAACCGCGTCCACCGGTGCGGCAGGTACCCCCCGCAAGCCGTTACTCACCAACAAGCTCAAGTCCTCCCGACCCTCGCACTCGCCGCAAAACACCTCCGTGAACCTGTGTTTCAAGGCCGCGGGTAGGTCTCTTTTCCCGACGTCGGTGGCCGGGTTCATGGCGCCGAAAACACGAAACCTGCGATTGGTACAGAAAAAAGAAAAAGGTCAGTCTCTTCCGTATGAGCAAACAGTCACCCGAGTTGGATTGTGCAAGTGCACTTGTTCCAGTAGTACACTCAAAGAGGGTCCGTTAACGGTGTGCCGCCTGATTTGGGAAACCCCAAACGGCCGTACCGTGGGTGTCGCTTAATAGCGTGGCCGTCGCCGCGTTCGCTCAGCACCAGCGATCCTTTCGCGGATTCCAAAACCCCGCTCAACCGCTCCAGCGTCTCCGCCGGCGCCAGGTTGATTTCGTCAAGCAAAATCCAGTGCCCTTCCCGGAGCGCGGTGACCAACGCGCCCTCTACGAACGCGAAAACGGGCCCGCTCTTCGTGCTCGCCAAGGCTCTTTCGGCAACCGACAACTCTTTGTCGAACGAATGCCATGCCGCGATTGTGGAATCGGGCAACGCCTTTTTTTTCCGGCGCTTGTTCGAGGCGCTCGTCGGCGCTGTGACCTTCACAGCACCCGGGTCTTCGTGACCTTCGTCAACACTGGTGACCTTCTTGCCCTTTCTTCTTGTCACTCGTTTCAGGTGCGTAGCAAGGGAGGGCTCTTCGGTTGGCGTCGTCGTCTCTTTTTCCACCGCCGACTTGTTAGTCTCGGAGTCGTCGTCCAAAATCGTGTCAAACTCGTTCGCCAGCTTCGCCACGCGCTCCACGCCCACCCGGAACGCGTGTAGCAGGTGCGTCCACTTTCTTTTTTCCGCGTACCGGTTGACCCGTGTCAAAAACTCGTCGTTGTGTCCGTTACTGAAGGTTGCTTGAAAACAAGCACGGAACCTCGGCAACAACGGCAAGCACAAGTGCCGCGCCCCGGCGGGTTTGAACCCGCCTAAAAAATCGGACGACTCGCTTTGGTTGGAAAGGTTCACCACGGTGAGCGGCGCGCCCGTGAGGGACGAGAGCTGCTGCACCAGCGCGGTTTTTCCCGTACCCGTCTCCCCGACAAGCAAAACAGGCTCCACGCACTGCACCGCAGTGGCGACCCGCTCCAGAATACGCAACGCGTGCCCGGTGTTTGACCACCGGGTCGCCGCGTTTGCGTTCTTTGCGTTCATCCCGTCGTGTTCGTCCGCGGAGCGTTCAGCGGGCAGCGTGGCTCGGCCGACCCCGATCGCGCCGTTGCCCTCGCGTAAAGAAGGCTTGCAAACCGCGTCGCGGTGCCACACGTCATCGGCGGTGATTCCCCAGATCCTCCCGACCGCGTTTAGGATCTTTCCGCGACCCGAACCGCTCGGTAACATCCCGCTTACGAAAATAAAAAGAAAGTGTCAGTCTCGCATCGGCAAACAGGGAGGTGGATTTGGGAAACGCGATACGTACCACAAAACGTCAACCGCCTCTTCGTACGCCGCAGCTTTTACTTTCGGAGGCAGGTTGTCTGTTTTCGAGATTCCCGGTCTTAGCAGAGAGAGCTCAGCGGCGTGTAAGCGCTCTATCCGTCGCGCCCATCGCAGCAAATCACGCAACGTGAACGCGCGTCCCGCGTGCGCGCGCGCCACTCCGGGCGCGGTATCGGGGTTCACGTCGTCTGTTGCTGCCTGAATTTGTTGTTGTTGCGTCGTCGTCTCGTCAATCCCGCCAGTACTAACTTCCACGTCCAACGCCACGTACCCTCCCGGCGCCGCCGCCCCTCCACCAACGCCGCACATGCGCTGCACCACGTTCAGGGTTTCAAGCATCAGGGGCGCCAGTGGTTCTAAATTCGGGTGCGCGCCTGTTAACACCAGCGCGGGTTCATCACCAACCGGCGGCTCAACCGCGACCCTCGCCCACAACCCGGCGAGCGGGTCTTGGCGACCGCTCGCCGCGCCCAGCCCCCCCGCTCTGCCCGCGCCGGTGGTGGCCGTGCCGAACAGCTGAAACCCCTCGTGTGCGCCGATACTCTCCCCCCGTCCCGGGATGTACAGCTTCCTTTCCTCTAACAGAGGAATCAGCGCCGCTAGCACCTCAAACGGAGCCTGGTCCACGTCTTCGATCACCACCCACCGGCCTTCCCGAACGGCTTGCGTCAGCGCCCCGGGTTTCCAGTTGAACTCCCCGGGCGTGCTCCCCACGACGTACGTGCCTAACAGGCTTTTCGAGTCGCTCTGTGCGTCCAAGTGCAGAACCACGAAGTCTAGAGTTAAAAGCCGAAAGGGTCAGTCTCTCGTAATGTGTATATCCGGGATTGGTATGAGGGATTGGAAAGGGTATACTGTACTCCATAGTATGAGGGATTGGAATAACCGTCCCTTCTGGTACGCGTATGGGCAATCGCAGAGACGGAATGTGGTGATTGGAAAATAGAGTCCAACTTTCTGACTGTTTGCTCATACAAGTACGTACCGTCGTTGTGCGTGCGCGCCGCGACTTCCTCTAAAACGGAACTCTTCCCGCACCCCGCCGGGCCTTCCAGGAGCAACGGCCGGTTCTGGCAAAGCGCGAGCGCGGTGGCTTCCACGTTTCGCGTAGAGGAGGGCGTGCGTACCATCGGCGGGCCTCTTCGAGTTTGTTTGGTGGCAGCCGCGGTGGCGGTTTCGGTTTCAGTCAAACCGCGATCACCTCCGTTCGCCTCTGCGTTTGGTGACCTCTCGTCGTCGTCACGAAGGCGCAAGCGCACCTCGACGCCGCCCACCCGCGCGTGGCCCGGCGCGGCGGGAAGCGCGTGCCCGGGCAATTGAGGACAGCTTTCTGTGTCGTCATCAAAGTCTTCATCACCACCACCAATTGAAACCTCCCCGGGGTCCAGAAACGCGCTGGCGCGTTCCAGCTCGATGGACGCGGTTATTTCGGTCCAGGTTTCGGTGAACCCGTGTTTTTTGGAAACGTCGGTGGCGTGGCTTCCCTGCAACCGCGACGCGACGTTCGGGGGTAACCCGAAAACAACCTCCAAGGCCATACACACGGTCCACCGAATTTCGCAATCGGCGTGCGAAAGCAAACGAACCATTGAGGCTAGGTCCCACTTTCGTAAAGGCGACGCCGCGTTTGCGCCGGGCGCGGTTTTCGCGTGTTCCGCGGTTTCGTCGGCGTCGTTCTCGTTCGCGCTGTTTGCGGAAGTTTGAGACTCGTTCACCGACCCTCCCCCCGCGTTGTCGCCGTGGAACTGCCGTAACAGACGCACGGAGGCTCTCGTTACGAGCAACACGTGGTCCCGTGCCTCAACCGCGGGGTCGGTTGGGGCTTGAGATTCGCAAACCCCAGACGCGCCGCCGCCGTTAATCTCAATCTCGGTGCACTCGTGGCCACCCCTGGTGGGAACCGCGAAACGCACCACCCTTGCAAACGGAGCCGCCGTGACCCGAAGGTACCGCGCCACAACCGGCTTGATGTGCGGCAACAGCTCCAGAAGCAAAGCGAGCGCCGCACACGCGCGCTCGTGCGTTGTCGCGGATGTCATCAAGGTTTCGTCGTCGGTGTCCGTCGCGCTAGCCTTGGATCCGCCACCCTTGTTGCGCGCTTTTCCCTCCGCGGTTCCCTCCGCCGCCGCGCGCCCTTTGCTCGCGCCAGTTGCCGCGGACGCGAGCAGGGCGTCCAGGCCGTGCGCCAGCGCGTGCATCACGGCTGGCCGTAAACACCCCCCCGCGGCTACCGCGAAATCGGGGTTCACCAGCACAGCGCCTGCCGCCGCGAGCAGGTCGTCATCGGTGGCGCCTTTGCGAATCTGACGCGAGGTGGTTTGACGCTCAGATTTCGCGCCAGCTTTCGTTGGCTTGTCGAACACCGCATCCAGCGCCAAGTTCGCCTGGAACGCATCCGGTCTGCGTCGCACCAAGCGCTCCAGACCCACGCGGAGCACCTCCGCGAGCGGGCTCATCGGAACCCGGCGTCTTCGTAACCGAGAAGCGCCGCGTGTTGTGGGCCGGCGATGGAAAACGAGCAAAGAGCCGCCGCCTGCTTGGGAAAGCGCTTGGCGGCGGTCGGGTGGAGAGATGGAGTCGTCGTCGATTGGGTTGAAAGGGAGCCGGCTTTAGAACCAGGTAATTGACACATAGAAAATGCTTGAAACACTTTATTGAAGGGTAATCCCTTTCAAGCAAAAGTGCTGCAAAAGTCACGCGACTTTCGCAATCTGGAAAACGGCATTCACGCGAGAGTTTATCTTCACTCTCCCCACGCTCTCCCGACACCATGCCGATGCCTTCCCTTTCCACCGTGTGCAAAGTCATGTGCCTGCCCACCGCGGGTGCGGCGATGCAGATGCTCGCCATTGGCGTTGGATTGCTTGCCGCTGACGCGGACCAGATGCAGATGGTAACATTTTGGAGCACCCTCGCGGGCGTCACAATCCCCACAAAGCTTTTCTTCGGGTTCATCGCAGTCGGAAAGCTCATCGGTACCGCCGCGCTGTGGGGGTACCTGCCCAAGGTATGGAGGCTCGGGTCACTGACACCGATGGCGTGTGCGGCTTGGATGCACGCTCAGGACGTGCCTTTGGGGTCCGCGGCGATGGCGGTAAGTGTTTCCCATTTACCACATTCCGCCGACTGATCGGCCCGATTACCCTGGCTGTTTACTAGTCATAGTGTTACCATAGTACTGTTACCTTTCCAATCCCTCATACACATTACGAGAAATTGACACAACCCTAAACCCTTTCTTTTCTTTTCTTCCCCCAGCCGTTCCCCGCGGTGTTGGCCGCGGCGGTGTTGTACACCATCTACGCCGACCCCGAGGACGGCATGAAGAAAAAGAAAAAGGCTTGAAGAAAGTGATGCGTGCTGTAGTCGATACCGCGGTTGCTAGCGAGCGGCTTCTACTAGTTGGCAAACCGTAGTCTCTTTCCTCAACCGCCTGCTCTGAATCGTTTGAAGATCGTAGCTAGTAGTCTAGGTAGTCTACGTAGTCTATGGTCTAGAGTCTAGAAGTAGTAGCCCAGGTGGTCTCCCCCTTGTAATTCGGACCTGTACATTCGTCCCCGAAAGTTCTTCGCTGAAATGCACAAATTTTTGCCTCCACCCGTCAACCCGCCAACTTGCACTGTCCACCGCGCATGCAGGCCATCGACCGCGCGACGGCACGCGTCTCGTGCGCGGTATCGCGACGCCTCGGGTCGCGCAGTCGCGTGGTACGCCATGTGTTGGCGCGCCATCGACCGCATACTGCAATAACCACTGCAATACCCCACACCACACCAGTCGTGGTTGTTTGCCCCCACCGAAATGGAAATGTCTCGAAATGGGTAGCCTCTCCCGTGCGACGCAACGCGGTTTCTTCGCCGGATAGCACACCGCTTTCCACACCGCGCGTCGCGGTGGTGGTGGGCGCGGGCCCGGCAGGTACGCTCACCGCGCTTTATCTTGTGCGGCTTGGGTGGCGAGTTATGGTTTTCGATGAAAAACCTGCTGCCATCGAAATTGAGCGCTCGGCAAACGTCCTGCTTTCCAGACGCGGCTTAGGCGTGCTTCGCGACGCCCGCGTGGTCCTCGACCCTGACTGCGCAATTACCCTGGAAGGCGCGGTGCAGCACAGCGTCACGCCAAGCCAAGGTCGCCAGGTGGAATCCAGTCAGGAAAATGGCCACACGGTTTCCATGACCAGCACGCGGTACAAAGGATCCGTGGTTATAGAAAAAACCAACTTGGTGCAGGCGATTAAAAAAAGTATCGCGGGCGAAAAAAACGGGACGGTTTCCTTCGCGTACGACTCGTCGCTCGCCGAGATCGACTTTGAGGGTAAAACCGCCGTGTTCCGTGGCACGGCTGGGAGTCGATCTGGAGACGGCACTGATGATAAGCCAGTAACTACCCACCCGCAAAAAGTTCCGTATGACCTTTTAGTCGGCGCGGATGGCGCGAACAGCGCGACGCGTCGTTTGATGCGCTTGGGTAAATTTTTACGGGTCGAACAAAACGCCGACGGACTGATTACGAAACGAATCCCGACGGTTCTACCTTCGTTGGTTACGGAAAGTAAAAAAGAGCACCACCACGCGTATCTCCACGGAATACGAAGCGTCACGTCAACCCCGAATCACGACGGCACGTTCCAACTCAACGTGGTGTTGCCGGGGAAGAGCGAGGCGCGCGGGACGGGCAGGGGGAAACGAAGCGCTCGCGATGACGATGGTACAAGTGTCAATGATGGTACAAGTGCTTCTGACGGCAGTACTAAAACCACGAAAAAACAGTGGACTTGGAGCGACGTTCTCCGCGAAAAAGACGCGAGCGATATGCTTCACGACTTGGCACCAGGTTTTGTGAATGACGGCGTATCACTCGGTGATACTACCCACGGTGCGTCGTTGCTTACCCGCGCCTCGACACCTCACGGCATGAGCACGAACTGTTCGCGTCTTACGAACGCAAACGGCGACGTCGCGTTGGTGGGCTCGGCGGGGCACACGCACTGGCCGTCGTTGACGAGCCAAACCAACGCCTCGCTGGAAACCGCGCAGTACCTCGGCGCGGCTTTGGAAGAGGCGTTTGGGAGGGAGGAGGGCGGTGCTACTGAAACAGGAGTTACCGGTGATGTTCGTGATGTCAAGAACTCTGGACTGAATACCCCCGAGGTTCGCCAGAAAAACGCTCTAACTTACTTTGAAAAAGTTCGCAAACCTCAAGTGGATTCCCTTCGCCGGCTCAGCGAGCGCGGATTCGGAAGCGGCGATTTCGGGTGGCGACGACGTGTGGAGAACGTTTTGTTTTTTTGGAAACTGTTTGTGCTGACGGGTTTACACAGGCTGGCACCATTCGTTTTCGACCCGCCTGTTTTACACAAAATAAACGACCCTGAGTGGTCCTTCGAGGATATCGAAAACGAAACCAAAAACGAAACGGGGGTTTTGTTTTCGGTTTTTTTTTCACTTTTTGCGATCGTCATCGCGGTTACCCGTTTCGGCGTTTACGACACCTTTGACGTCATTCGTAACGTGGTCAAAGCCGTCGTGGTGGGTGACACAAAAGGGGAAGGCGTCGCGGTCGCGGCGTTCGGTTTCGTTGCCTTAATAACCGCGGCGTTTCGGTTTCTACAAAAGCGAAACTTGAAAAAACGAAACTCGAGAAAGGGAAACGTGAGAGAAACGAATTCTTCGTGAGGTTAGGACGTTAGGTACCTTCGGCAACTAAAGGTTTATTTTCGGTTGGAATTCCCTACTCATCACTCTCGCTGGAGTCCGAATCGGACGACGAATCCCCCGCGTCTTTCCGCCGGCGTTTCTTTGCTTTCTTCTCCGCTTTCTTCTCGCGCCGCTGCGCTTTTTTCTCCTTTTTTTTCTCCCTCTTCTTCTCCTTGCGTTTGTTTTTCGAGGATTCCTTGGGTTCTTTGTCTTTGCCGGATTCGAACTCGGGTGGTCGGCCAAACAAGGCTGGCGTGTTAGCCACGCGCGGTACAGGCGGTAGGTCGGGGTCACCCAAAAGCACCGACTCTTCCTGGCGCGCGCGTTTCAAAGTCGCCGGCGGAGGGACGAGTGGGTCATTTCTAAACCCTCGTTCTTGAGGTATGCGATGATTTGGCGTTTCATGACGAACGTTTTCGGTATCCGCCGTCTGGGTGTACTGTATGGGCAAACAGGGCAAATGTGATGTATTTGTGTGCGGCCGCGGCGGCGGCGGAGGAGGAACTTCCACTCGCCGAAGGTCTTCTCGGTCCGCCCGTAACTCCGCTTCCGCTTCGTCGTCCGAATCCTCGAAGATGGTTTTCTTGAAGAACAAGCCTTGCAGAAAGTTTTCCGCCTCGTCGCTGATTTGCGGCGGGACGACGTCGTCCGATTGCGGGTGAGAGACGACGTCGTCCGACGTATCGGAGGGCTTATTTATTTCAGCGTGTGTTTTGTCATCCGCCTTGTTCACGTTGAGAAACTTCGGCCGTTCCGCTTCCGCTTTTTGGTTCGTTTCAGTCAACTCGACGTTTTCCGAACGAAACGTGGTCTTTACCGTCGCCGGCCTCACCCGACCGTCCCCATACTCGAACGGATCGCCAATTGCGAACCGTTTGCAAAGCAAACTCGCGGGCGCCCAATCTTGTGCAGTGCGAATCGATCGCATGGGTTGTTTGAGCTCGCGCTCTTTTCGTTGTAACTGCTCAGCGGCTTCGCAAGCGGCGGCTTTCGCCCTGGCAACTTCGTTGCGCGCGGCGAGGGACGACGCGGCGGTGAGACCGGCAGGTAGGGCTTGACCAGGGTCAGTGCCGCCAGCACCTCCTTCAACTGACCCGGAGGTAAACGCACTTGAAAGCGCCAACCGAAGCTTCGACGCGTCGCCCGTAGCGATGCCGCCGACGTTTATAAAATTCGGCGTTTTTTGTGAACTCGGTTGCGTCACCTTCAACTGCGTCTCTCCAAGCGCTTTCGCTCGGTCATCCGCATCAAGCGGTCGTGCCCGAGTGCTCTGCTGCTCGACACTACGGTGGCTGTTTGCCCATACGGACGCGTCGCCTGTGTTTTTCTCAATCTCGTCCTTTGCTTTTCCCAGCCGCCACTTGTAATACGCCGCGCCGTCGCCGTTTCGAAGAAACGAAAATTTACCCTCGTCTTTCTGTTTCTCCCGGACCATCTGTTCGAACCACTCGCCGTTTTTCGCTACGAAAAAAGAAGTGGTGTCGATGAACTTTCTCGTTTCTTGATCTCGAGGAGGGGGGGGGGGCGGGACACTCGGTTGTTTTTCAACAGGAACGCCGCCAAGCCCGGAGCCGGGCGCCTGTCCGAACCCGGGTTTTCGTTCCAAAGATTTTTCCAAAGATTTTTGCAAACGCGTCGTCGGCGGCGCCGGCGCGCAATTTTCATCCGGAAACACGTGCCGCCGGTCGAACAATAAAGGCACGTCCGGCGCTGCGTACCAGTTACTCGGCGCGAGCGTGTGCTTGGAAAGGACGAAGCCGTTGACCGCTATGGGTTCGATTCCGGCGGAGGTTCGATTCCTTCCGGAAGAATCACCCCCCGGTGTTTTTTGCGTCGGCGCGTCATTCGTTACCCTCAAACTTCCGCGCGACGACCCCAGTCTCGCCGCGACGGCGCGACTGGCGTTTGCGTTTACTTCGTGTCCGTCGTCGGAGCCCGAGTCACTATCAGGCATCTCGAAGAAGTGCCCTACCTCGTCGCCCCTGTTTCCGGGTTCGTCTTCCGGGTCGCTCTCCTCGAAAACGCCGACGCCGAACGCGTCCCCTCGCGAGGTTTGAACCGAGGACTGCATTCCCCGGGGATCCGCGTCTAGCCGTTTCTTTCTCAAAGCCGCGACCTTTCGAAACTCCTCCGCGCCAAGAAACGGGTCATACCCAACCCCATGTCTGTTAAGTTTCGGGGTCACGGAAACCGGGACCAGGGTATCGTCCAGAAGCTCCAGTCGCTCGGAAGGCGTGTCGTCGGCTTCAACCGCACTGCTGTCTCTTTCAAGAGAAGCGTTGCCGGTTTCAACCGCACTGCTTTCTCTTTCAACAGAAGTGTTACCCAGAGTATTCACTCGTTCCTCACCGCCCTCGCCGCGGTTCCTACCGGTTTGCTTCCGCCCCACCCCCTTCCCCGGGCGCCATCCCATCAAGCGCAGCAACCGAACCGCGGCCGGGCTGGCTTTGGCGACGACCAAGTCTGTCGGAACCGGACCGGGGATCAGTCCCCCGCCTCCCGTGTTTCTGTCCGGCCCCGCCGCGGAGGCATGCTGCCGCTGCGCCTTGCGCCGCGCGCCCTCACCGAAGGTGTCGAAATCGTCCGTGGCTTGTAACATGTTCGCAAGCAACGCCTCGCGCTCGTCGTCGTCCATGTACGTTTCCGCTTTGTTCAGATGAGCATCCTGCGAAGCGCGGTCGGTTCGCGTGGATCGAAACTCCGACGGGGTCCATCCTTCCTTGGATCCAACGGTGTTGTGGTACCCAGCGCTGAAGCCGCCCTCGAACGCGCCGTGGAACCGCCTGCGGCCCTCGGCATCGGTGGGGACCTGCAGATGCGCGGGCAGCGCCTTGGTGGTCGCCAGAGGCTTTACTTTCTGGCGGTACGACTGAGATTTAGACTCGCGTTCGAAGGACGTGCCAATCACCACGAAATCCTCGGAATCCGAATCCATCGCGAGCGGGTCTACCCTTACACCCGCACACAAACACCCGCGGTGCGCGTCCCAACGCGCGCCGCGACTCGGCCGCCCCGTGCGGGCAACAGTGCACAAGAGAGAAGGGCTCTTTCGAAAAAACAAATATTTGAGGCCGTTCCGTCGGTTTTTTCAGTCTCATCACAACCTTCGGCGCTGAGGCAAGAGCCGCGCGTGCAGTTTCTGCGATGCTGTTGTCGCTAGAGCGCTATGACAAACGGTACACGCAAACGGTGTTCACATGGTAAATTCAAATCTAATTGCGTGGCGTGTAACCCCTGTCCTCACGGCAAGTTGAAATACAACTGCGCAGAATGCGGTGGGTGTCCTCACGGCAGGGTGAAACGCAACTGCGCGGACTGCGACCCCTGCCCTCACGGCAAGCTGAAAAGAAACTGTGCGGAGTGCAACCCCTGCCCTCACGGCAAGCTGAAATACAACTGCGCGGACTAAACGCCCTGCCCTCACGGCAAGCTAAAAGACAACTGCGCGGAGTGCAACCCCTGCCCTCACGGCAAGGTGAAACACAGCTGCGCGGAGTGCAACCCCTGCCCCCACGGCAATCGGAAAAGCAACTGCGCGGCGTGTAAGCATTCGTAGACTTTGTGATGGATTGAATAGTCTGTCCCGTTTGTCCCGATAAAAATCACACTACCGATCTACCCAGTCACCCGGTCGCTCTCGTCGTCCGTTTCCTGCGAAGGCGTATTTGTCTCCTCCCTAGCGTCCACAACGACTTCCTCGGCGATCAAGTCACGCACGGCGGCTTCGCGTTTCGCGAGCGTCGCGTTGCGCCGCGCGAAATCCACGGCGACCGTTTCCTTTTCCTGTTCTTTCTGCAAAACCTCGCCAATCGCGGTTCTGCCCGGCCTTGGAACCGCCGCCGAGGAGCTCGTTGCCTCAATTTCTTCCATTTCCTCCATTTCAAAGTCCAACGTGGGTTCCACCGCGCTTCCGACGAAGAAAAAAACGTTCGCGATCGTTTTCCGGCGTAAATCACGAACCATATCCACGAACGCGCGCGCGCCGTCGATGCGGTACTCCTCCATCGGGTCGAGCTGTCCAAACGCGCGGACGTTGACTGAGTTCCTAAGAACCTGCATTTCCACCAAGTGCCGTTGCCACCGCTCGTCAATCGCCCTTAGGACCCAGATCCGTTCCACGGCTTCCAGCTCGCTTCGGTCGTAGTTCCTGTTTAACCTGGCGAACCGGTCGAAGTACATCGCAAGCGCCGCTTCCGAGAGGTACGTTCGAAGAATCCGCGAGGACTCGGAATTTATTCCCCTGTTTTTCTGCGAGTTCTCAAGTGACGCGGCGCCTTTTTCCCGGAACATCTGTGATTGTTACAACGAAAAGTGTTAGTCTTTCGGGCCATGTGTATGAGTAAACAGTCACCCGTAATCGGGCCTCCACAGTGTGTGGCGGATTTGGGAAAAGCCCAAATACGTACCCGTTTCTCGACTCGTTTCTGAATTTCGCGCGTCGAGGCTTCCGGTTCGGTGTCCGACACGGACGCGCTCTTCTTCTTCCTTTTTTGAAAATCACTTCGCATATCGACAATGTCCACCCCCGAAATCGCCGCGGCTACGAGCTCGGGCGGCGTTTCTAAGGATGGCATTTTTATTCCAGTCGGCATGTCACCTTTTTCCAACAGCGCCTTTTTAATGTCAGCCGCGGTGACGCCGGGCAGAAAGTGCGGATGCACACCCGTTTCACGCGCGCTTTCGCGCAACCACTGGTCGCGTCTGCTGCTGAAAATACTTCGCAAATCCTCCAACAAATCGTCCACTTGCCAGGATTGGATGCTTCGTCGCCCGTCGATGCGCGCGGCATCACACGCGTCGTCCACGATCCACTCCACGTACCTAACCAGCCTTTCACGCAACGGGCCTTGGCCGTTTTCTAAAACCTTGCGCCTCACGTTGTATATCGCCTCGCGCTGGCCGTCCAAAATCAAATCTGACTCAAACGTCGACGCGCGGTGCGTGGCGTGGAAATCCTCGATTTGTTTCTGGATCTGCGCGAGTTGGTCGTCCACGACTTTCGAGTACAGGGGCGTGTCGTCGTCCATCCCACTCCAGTCCCACACCGAATTGGACGCCCAGCCGGGGCAGTAAATACGCATCAAGTCATCCTGCATGGAGAGACAGAAAATCGTGCTCCCCGGGTCGCCCTGGCGCCCGGCGCGTCCCCGCAGCTGGCTATCCACCCTCCGACTGTCGTGCAGCGCGGTGCCTATGACTTGCAACCCCCCGATTTCCCGGACCAGCGAAGCTTCGTTGTCGCACTGCGTTTCGCAATCCCCCAAAACGTCAATCGCGGCCAGGCGCAACAGGTTCACCACCGGGTTCGGGGCGCCTTGTTTCTTTTCCTGTTCCCTAGCGGCCAACTCCGCGGCGGCCTTGCGATAGGTAAAACAAAGTGTCAGTCTTGAGACGGCGAGTGTGGGTGTACTGTATGAGCAAACCGTCTCCTTGTGATGTATGTATTATCTCCTTTTAATGACTGGTGGACGTCAAAGGGCTTGAAACAGTCGGAGGGATTTGGGAAAGACAATACGTACCTTCACCGCTCCGCCCCGCCCGACGTTCTCCGCGTACTCCACCGCGCCGTTGATCAGTTCGAAAACGCTTTCCGGGTCCACGGGCAGGGCTTTGTCCGCTTCCGCCACGACGCGCGCCATACCCACCGCCGCTCTTGCTGCCGCTTCCGATTTCGAACTCAAAGTGACGTGCGCCATCGGATCCGGTTGTGACAGAAAAATCGCCTCTTCCGATCCCGGCGAGAGCCGCGGTAACAGCAACCGCGCGAGGTACGAACGACACAACCCAACCGGGTTACCCCCCAACACGATATCCGTACCTCGCCCGGCCATGTTCGTGGCGATGGTAACCGCGTTGGCTCGGCCGGCTTGGCTCACGATATCAGCCTCCTTCGCCGCTAAACGAGGGCGCGCGTTTAGAAGCTTGTGCGGCACGCCGGTCACCAACGTCCCGTCCTGCGCGCGCCACCGGTACTCACTGAGCATCTTGGACAGGACCTCAGAGTTCTCCACACTAGTCGTGCCGACTAAAACAGGCCGTCCTTCCCAGTGACAAGACGTCACTAGATCCGCCACCGCGTTCCACCGGCTTTCCGCGGTTCGGAACATGGCGTGCGGCTTGTCCGCGCGCGCGCTCGGCTTGTGCGTCGGCACCGGCACGACTTGATTGTGAAAAAGAAAGTGTCAGTCTGGTATGGGCAATCGCAGAGGCGGAACGTGTTGGGTGGGAAACACGTACCTTGCAAACCGTACGTGGTGAACAGCTCTTCCGATTCGGTGGACGCGGTGCCGGTCATGCCGGAGAGTTTTTTGTAAAGCTTAAAAAGGCACTGGTACGAAACACTGGCCACCGTGGCGTTTTCGCGCTTGATCTCCACGCCCTCCTTCGCCTCCACCGCTTGGTGGATGTTGTCGTTCCACCGGCGGTTTTGCTGTACCCGACCGGTGCTTTCATCAACGATCATCACCGAGCCTTGCGATGGGTAAAACAAAGTGTCAATCTTGAGTCTTACTGTATGAGCAAACAGTGTGGTTATATTCCTACTTTACGGGGCGGCAGAAACCGTGGCCGTTGGATTTGGGAAAGCCCAGCCACGCGTACCTTCCCTCACGATGTACTGCACGTCTCTTAGATACAGCGCCTTGGCTTTCACCGCGAGTAACAGGTACCGCCCCCACGGGTCGTACGTGTCCCACACATCCGCGACGCCCAGCAACTGCTCCGCGACCATCATCCCGCGCTCCGTGAGGTCCACGGTTTTCTGTTTGAAATCCACGACGTAGTCCAAGTTCTGCCGCAGCTGTTCCGCCACGTCGCTCGCGATTGAGTACTTGGTCATCTCCTCGTCCCCCCCCCCACTGCCCGGCCCCGTGATTAACAACGGGTTCCTCCCCTCGTCAATCAACACGGAATCCACCTCGTCCACGATCGCGAAGTTGAACCGCCGTTGCATCACGAGGTCGCCCACCTCGGACGCCATGTTATCGCGAAGGTAATCGAAACCAACCTCCTGGTTCGTGACATAGGTGACGTCGCAGGCGTACGCTTCTTTCCGTTCATCAGGGGTGCTGTCGCTCTGCACCACGCCTACTGTTAGCCCAAGGCTCCGGTGCACCCGTCCCATCCACTCCGCGTCCCTTTTCGCGAGGTAGTCGTTCACGGTCACTACGTGCACGCCCTCGCCGGCCAGGGCGTTTAGGTACGCCGGAAGCGTCGCGGTGAGCGTCTTGCCCTCCCCCGTGGCCATCTCCGCGATCTTCCCGTCGTGCAACAGCGCACCGCCCACGAGCTGTACGTCGAAGTGCCTCATGTTCAGCTCGCGCCTCGCGGCCTCGCGGACCACCGCGAACGCCTCGACCATTAACGTGTCAACCGCGTCAGCTCCGTTCGCTAAGCGTTCCTTAAACTCGTTTGTTTTTTCCTTCAACTGCTCCGAGGTGTACTCCCTGTATAAAGCGTCTAAACGGTTACACGGAATCACGACATTTTCCACGATATCGTCGATAGTTTTCGACGCCCCGGTGGGTATTAAGTACGTCACGTCCTTAACAAACCGGAGCGGGTTTTTAACCACGTCCTTGACCCTCGGGCGCCGCGTCGTTCGGTCGCGAACGAACCCGGGGCGCTCGTCGTTTTTTGTTTGTTTTTTCTCGGATGACGAAGCCCCGTTTGGCGACGTCACGACCGGGTTTGCGGTTTCGGCAACCTCGACGCTGTCATCGTTCGTGGCGGCGTGCGCGGTGACTAACCGGTTTTGGGACCGTCTTGAAACGCACGTGCGTATGGGCACATGTGTTCCACATGCTTTGACCGATCGACACACCACTCCGTGTTTTTTCCCCTGGCTTCGAATCTCACCGCGACGCGTCCCCGCGCGCGACCCGAAACCCGCGTTCGCGACAAGCTCACGGCAATGACTCGCACTCGTAACCGCGGTGGACATGTTTCCACAAGCGCGCCGCCGACCGCGAACAACCGGACGTGGACCCGCGGGTCGGTATGAGAACGGTTGGGACGCGACAGAACCTCGGCGCCTCTGTTCGGGCGGCGGAGGAAAAAGCGAAAAGATTTTGGTACACAGTTCGTCACGCCGAAAGGGAAGGGCAAAGAGGGACTCACCCGCCAGCACCCAGCAAGCGCGATCCGAACAACCCTAAGGGCTCCGCTCGGTCGAGTAAATCGACCCGAGTCAAGTCAACGCGCGCGCCGTCCACGCGCGTGTCTCTGTGCCGTGCTCTCACGACCCGCGAGATTTGGCGAGCCCGCGAAATAATCAGCCTCGAGAACGGCACCAAAAAACAGATTGGTAGCAAACTGTTTACCCATACAACCCAATCCAAAAAGTGCATCATTTTCAGACTTGTTCAGCCTCCATTTCTGTCGACGCAAAAAGTACGGCCCGTCACACGCCACAACGACTCGTGCCTTCACGTCGGACGCGACCCCTGTATCACGAAGCCCGCGACTCAAGCTCGTGCGGACTTAAAAAAGCACAACAAGCAAGGGTAAGCGCGTTGTTTACCGCCCGCCCCGCGCTTCAAAAGCGCGGGGTACGGGGGGTTGGGTTCTTACCGTTTCGCGGCACCTCAAACCGCCTCTTCTCGAGTCGACGACCGCTGCACGACAGCCGACGCCACCGCGCCACCCCAGTCGACCGCGTACTCGTCCTCCTCTCTGAGCCCCGCTATACGATCGCTACACGGCGGGTCACCAGCAAACACTGCCTTCTAGCGAAGATGTGCCAGCGACCCACCCGTCGCCAAGGCGTGTACGTCGTCAACCTCGAGAAATTTTCAAAGCGCCTGACTGACAACCACACACACCCCACAACAGTACCACAGTAGTATCCGTCGACGCGCCAGTTGAAAAGGCCGTGACTGCGACGATACGGTCGCCTAACCAGCAGATAAGGTATGTCGTCGTGTCGTTCTTCTGCGATACGCGCGTCGCGCCCAAGGCTGAAACGAACGGAAACGTTTCTGGGACTATTCAAATTCGGGGTTGGATTTTTCTCTGCGTTTTCTGTCTTCCCAAGACCCCGCACGTCGCACGCCGCGGTTTGTCCACGGTTGTCCGTCGTTTCCTAACCCCAATCCTACCTTTCCTCCATATGTGCCGCAGGCTCCATCCCCGTGACCATGTCTTCGAAGAAACTAAAACTGAGCACGGCCGCGGCGAACGCCGGCGATGCGCACTCGCCGACACGAGTAATGGATCGAAAAAAACCGTCTCTGTCTGCGGTTGCTTCGCCGGCGGTTGCTTCGCCGCGGTCTTCATCGCAGGCGATGGATTCCACGCACGATTCGCCGTCCGCGGACCCTTCGACGAGCTCACCCTCGGAGGGCGAAATCGCTGGAAACGAAAACCACACCCCCAACGTCGGCAGTGCGATGTCGCCGCCGAATCATTCGGAAGCGTACCACTACAAAAGCCACCTGGACCTCGGTTTACGAGAAGTCGTACACAGATCACGCCTGGAGACGACTGCTCTCGCTTACTGAATTTATTACTAAACCGTGATATGAGGAATTTGTTGCTTGCAGGCGTCGGCGAGGTTGGGTACCAAACGACACTCGCTTTTGCAGGCGCGCATTTGCGGGCGTCGAGTCTTGCCCGAAATTGGCGACTCGTTTTCGTGCCCGGAACACGTGGTGGTGTTTTCAAAGGCTTCGGTGACGTAGGGCTAATGCCTGGCATGCTGTTTGATACTGTGATGCGACTTGCAAATACCTCGCAGCAAAATGATTTCGTCGGGCACACTTTTCACGTCGCTGCCAAGGGGAACTGCGTTACGATTTTCGCGAACGAGCACGTCACGATGACGGACATCGCGTTGAACGGCAAGTCCAAAGGCAATGGATGCAACGCGTCTTCGCACTATGCGCACGACGATGCCATTGAGAAATGGTTACGCTTCCGTGGGTAAAAAAAAACGGTTTTGCTCCTGACCCGGATTTACTACTTTTCCGAATCATTTTGACCACTACGACGTTCGCCCGCGCCCAGACGCGCTTGAAAAAGCTGGGAAAGTCTTCAAGTTGATCGACACCCTAAGAAACGCCGGTGTACTGTTGATAAAACCGTGTGCGCTTTTCCCTTCGGCGTGCGGTTCAATTTTGATCGTGCCTGGGACAATACTCGTACGTTACAAGGGACACGCAGTCGAAGTAACCTTCCCTGATGGTCGAAAAGAATACTTCGCGACCTCGACGATCCTGGCCATTTACTGCAAACCCGAACACGTTTGTGACATTGCCGCGGCGATTGCGACTGAGTTTTACGCGGAGACAAAAATCGTGGCAAAGCGCTGGTTAGACGAGAAGGTACCGGTTCCCGAGATCAAAGAACTCAAACACGACGGTTTGGTGGGAAAAAGTCGGTACCGCGATGTGCAGAAAAACCAAACGGATATCAACAGACTAGCAGTTGAGGCGCAGAAAAGGAAGGATGAGGAGTCGAAAAGACTGGCGAGGGAGCAACACGCGAGGGATGTTGCTGCGAGAAAACTGGCGCTGGAGGACGATAGAAAAAAGACGGCGGAGGCGAAAAGACTGGCGAAGGAGCAACGCGCGAGGGATGCGGCCGCGGAAAAACAGGAGAAGAAAAGGACGAAGGAGGCGAACGCGCTGGCGAAGGACCAACACGCGGCGGAGGTGGCCGCCGCGAAAAAAGGCGTCTCAAGAGAAGCTTGCCTTCTGCCTTGAAAAAGAAGCTCCGTTGTACGAAAAAAAGCGGGAAAGGAGCACAGGAATTGGGGCGGCGGACCTCGACCAGATACGCCAGACGCGTGAAGCACGCATCGGGACGGCGCGGAACAGTGTGCACGCCCAACGCGAAGCCGCGATGGCGAGGGCGAAGGTGGTGCTGGTTGTTGAGACACTTGAGGAGGATGCTGTTAAAGCAAACTATGGCTTCAAAAAAAAAAATGAATGTGGAAATTTCGTTTTGATTTCGGAAGTGGACGCTTTGGTAACGGCTGCTGCTAACGCGTTGAGGGTGCTGGGACTTCCTGAGCTGCCAAACGCGACAAATGTAGACAATTCGTTTCCGTACAGTGTTTTGCGCGTGATGGGCCTTCCACCAGACGTGGTGGATAAGGTTCCAGTTGTCAAAATGCTTCTGCGTATTTTTGGCACAAGTGCTTTGTAATGCTAAGAAGTCGCCTCTCCCTGTAATGTTCGTTTCCGCTTTCTGGCGACTAATTACTCGTACCCACCCCGGAATGGACCAATCAGGTGTCCTCAAAGCCTGGATAGTTTATGGCGATCTCGACTGTGGACGCGACGGCTACGTCACCCGCGTTCCGCAGAACGCGCCGCACGTCCTCGACGTTCACGTTCCCAAACGCACGATGGCGTTCGCCATGTCCGCCATGCCGGCGTCAATCTGCGCGTCGACGCGCCCCACACGAGGCACTTCAACTCGCCGCGCAAGCGCCCTTCCCAAACGCCTGGGCGCCACCGCCGCGCTCGGCGGTGCTTCCCTCCGGGTCGCATCGCTCCGGGGTGTGCGCGTCGCCTCCACCAGAGGCGTTTCCATGACCGTCAAGGCCGAGGCGGGCGACGTCGCGGTGCCTTTGCGGGTCAGCACCGACGCGGTGATGATCGACCCGGTGGTCGGCGCGAAGCGGTTCAGCAACTACTTCTGGGCGGGCGTGGTCACCACGGGCGCGACGGGTTTCTTAATCACGGGCGCGTCGTCCTACGTCGGGCACAACCTTCTTTGGTTCCTAGACGCCACCGACATAAAGTTCTTCCCCCAAGGCCTGGTCATGAGCTTCTACGGCGTCGCCGGGACGTTACTGGCGACTTATCTCTGGTTGACAATCAACTGGGACGTCGGCGCGGGGTACAACGAATTCAACAAAGGTTAGTTTTTTCTTTTTTTAGGTTTCGGTGTACTGGTGATTCGTACGGAGCGCAGTCACACAACAAACCACTCCGTTGTACTACGGCCTCCCTTTCCCGGGTTCGAACCGACAACCCCGGGGGTTCACCACGAACACGCACTAACCACCTCCCCAACTTTATTCCTGACTGTTTGCCCCTGTTACGACTTTCCAAAAAACCAGACGAAGGCATCATGCGCATTTTCCGCTACGGCTTCCCCGGGAAGAACCGGAGGATCAACCTCGTTTCGCAGCTCGCGGACGTGCAGGCGGTAAGGGTCGAGATTTCGGACGGGGTCAACCCGCGAAGAGTAGTCTACGTGCGGTGCAAAGGCAAGAGCGACATCCCCCTTACCCGAATCGGACAACCCATGACCTTAGCGGAGGTCGAGTCGCAAGCCGCGGATCTGGCGAAGTTCCTGGGCGTGCCCATCGAAGGCCTTTAAGGTGTGAGTAAACAGTCGGAAACGTTTGGATGAGTTATAAGTGGTATGGCATCACCATAGGAGAGGGAGTGCGCGATGGTCCCGCAGTCGTACCGTGTCGGGAGGCCCTACTATGTAGTAGACTAGATGTGTTTGCGTAAGCGTATTCTTCGTCTCACTCTTCTTGCCCAGCGCTTTTTCCAATCACATGCGCAAACACCCTCTCCGTCACTGTCCCCAGCGCATGCGTGCGTGTTTGCGGTGCGTGGCGGTCACGGCGCGTGACGCGAGTTGTGCGCGCAGGCACCTCGGGCCGTGGAGACACGTGCGTCGTTGCTGCGGGGGCGTACAACGAGGTTTGCCGATAGTCACGACACGCGGCGTGATGACATCCTCGGAGGAGGCCGTCAAGTCAAAGTCAAAAGAAGCAGCAGCAGATATGATGCGGCCGCCGACGACCCCCCCCTCCGAAACCAACGACACCACGCCGCCGCACGCGAAACCCAAACCCACGCCCATGCGCGGCCTGACCGGCACTAGTCACCCGAGCGTGAACTTACCGCCGTTGCCGTTGCCGAAACACAAACGGAAACCGGGTAACACGACCAGCGCGTTCGGGGTCGCGGACGGGTCCCTGCAAGTCGGCAGGGACTTCAACATAAAAAAGTTCGACCCCGTCGCGAACTGCAAATTCATGGATGACCGCCCGTGGCGCTGTGTGGATTTGTTTTCGCAAAAAATAGTGACTGGTACCGAGTGCCTGTCTTCCTTGAGTACTGGTACGATCGATTTACACAAAGCCCTGGCGTGCGACGGCGAAGGCGTGGATCCTAGTGGCAAGTTCCTGAAGCGCGTACGGGTCGAACCTGTCGGAAAAAAAAAGAGGTTCGCGTACCGCTTTTCGCTGAAATACTTCGGCCCCGGGTTCAACGGCTGGGCGTGGCAAAGCGAGGACCGGGAATGGTTCACGCCACGCACGGTGGATGGTGATCTACTTCCGGAAGAAGGAGTCGTTGGTACAAAAAAAAATAACAAAGCACAGGGCTTGGAATCGAACCCGGGACCAGTCGCGACGGGCGGGGCGTCAACGGTACCCGACGCCGAGAAAAGCGTCTCGTCAAAAGAAATTGCGCAAAACACGGAACCCACGGTGAAAATCTGGAAACCCGGTGTGTTCTCCGTGGTCGCCGCGACGCAAGCGGCGCTGGAGGCTTTGTTTGTTGATGACCCCGGTTTGACTCAAGAAACAGGGTTGGGAAAACTCGTTCAGCAAAACTCGAAAACCCCTCCTCTGTACAGCGCGGGCAGGACGGACAAAGGCGTGCACGGCGCGGCGCAGGTCGTTTCGTTTCACTGCGGTACGTATTCCCTTTCCCAAATCCCAGCACTGATTTCCCATACAAGACTGACACTTTCTTTTATTTATTTCAGCCCACGAGTGGAGCGATTCTGAGTTTGAAAAGTTGGTCAAGCAGCGAGTCGCGGAATCCCCAGCCGGCGTTTTGAACCACCTAAAAGTCGCAAACCACCCGCCTCCGCGTCGCGCGCACGCCAAGTTTCACGCCACGTTCTGCGCGACGTGGCGGCGTTACGTGTACGTGTTCCCGTTACGGCAATCCTTCCACGAACACCGAACTCCGGTCGCGCCGATTGACGTGACTTTGCTGAACGAAATCTTGAACGAACTAGTAACAACAAGCGAAATCAGAGAAACCGGCGACGAACACAGAAACACCGATCACGAGGAGTCACTTGAAAACACGGAAACCGCCGAAACCGCGACCGGCGGCGTGGATTGCTACGCCTTCGCCCGCGACACGATCCACGGGAAAAACTCGCTGGTTACGTTTATGAGAGCGAGGGCGTTTGTCAGTTCCGTGGGTACGGAAAGCACGGAAAACGTCGTCACTGCGGGTACGGAAAACGTCCCCCGTTGTGAGGATACGGGAGATAAAACAGATCAGGGTTCGTTGAGTAATGACTCGAGATGTTTCCTCGAAAGCACGGAAACAAACGCGCGACACGACGACGAGAAAAAAGAGAAAGAAACGACGACTTTGGAACAAGTCGTCGTGATCGAGCTCGTGGCGAATCGATTTTTGCGGAAACTGGTGCGGGTTTTGGTATCCACGGCGGCGCGTGAGGCCGCGACAGGTGCCGCGCCGGACGTTCTTCTAGCAATAGCCGCGACGCGAGAAAGGTGCGGCCGTAGGGGCTTTCCCACATCCAGGCACATTGTTGTACCGAAGCTGGTGACTGTTTGTCCATGCATCGCGATATACAAGACTGACACTTTTCGTTCACAATCACAGGTCCGCCACCGCGTCCCCCGCGCCGGCGAAAGGTTTGTTCTTCGCCGGCGTTGGGTACGGAGACCACGCGGAGTTTGACCGGGAGATACGTTGAGGACGGTGAGGTCATTCGAGGAGGTGGCTCGTCTGTATTAATGTCTGTATTAATAGTATTAATATATATAAGTTAAGGAGGTGTCTGTGTTAAACTCCCGAACCGGACGCTACATTCAACAACACGTAGTACTTATTATTGTACCTTCGAAGGTACGTCTCCGGTCCTGTACGCCTCTAGCTCGGCCGCGGCGTGGGATCATCCGTGGGGTCTCCCCCCCCGATTCCGAACGTGTCGCGCCACCACTCCACCACTATTCGGTTCGGCAAACGCAGCGCGCTGCGCAACGCCCTGCCAAACGGGCCGACCTGGGCTTGCCAGTACTCGCCGGTACTCGCGGTTGTTTTCTCTGCCGCGGACACTTCGGAGGTCGGTTGCGCGTACACCAGGTGCTCGCCGTAAAGGCTCTTGATCCCTCCCAAACCCGTCGAATCAGGCGCGACCGGCGCGTTCGGGTGAAGCACGTCGACGACATCCGCGGTGGCGAGCAAGATCGCTACGGCCATTAAAATGAAACAAAGCGCGCCGACTAGGGGGGAGAGGGTTTTGTACAAACCGCCGGCGAGCGGCTTTTTCGAGCCGTGTGGTTTTCCAACCGTCGAAGGTTCTTCCGAAGGTTTTTCCGAACCCGAGGCTTCCGTTTGGTGTGTCAACCCTGCCAACTCTGTTGTTGTTGGCGGCGTAATCGGTTCCGCAATCGGCGCCGCCAGCACCGGCGGCGACGCTAAATCCAAAGCGGACGGGGTTACGTCGTCGTTTCTTCCGACGGATACTTGCCCACCTAAAGAAGAACCCCCGTCGTCCCCGCGCTCCTCCGCGCCGCCACCGCGAGTCGTCGTCGGCGTCGCCGCCGCCGCCAACTCCCGGTCCAGCCTCTCCACGGTCGCGGATAACGTCCGCCGCTCGGTTTCCAGGGTATCGATTCGGTGCACCAGGGCGCGGCTGCGACTGGTTCGCGATGCCCGCCGCGCCCGCCCCGCGGTGACCACAGTTAGCTGTGACAGAAAGTCCTGATTAGTTGCTGTGGTATAGCTTTCTCGCGGCGACGCAAACGCGGACCCGGAACCGGAGGGGGCGGTCGAGACAAACACCGAAGAACCTCCTCCTCCTCGGTTCGTCGACGCGCTCTCCGCAACGTGCTCTCGAAAACCGTCACGAGCAAGGTCGCTGGGAAACGCGGGCGCCGCGGTTCGGTGGGTGTCGATGATGAACACCCGCGGATGTCCGCCGCGTAGAGACGACGGCCGGGAGCCACGAGCGCGTCTTTCCGAAACCGGAGTATTGTCTGTGGTCACGCTCCTAGATACGGCACGTCCGGATAACTCGGATACCGGACTTCCGTATAAATCGTCCGCGTCCATGGAGACGCTTGGCGAGACCTCTCCGCGCGAGGTACTCGGCGGGGTGTTCGACACACCCCTCCTTTGCGAACCCGACAACGACGTATGCCCGTGTTCTGTTTGGGAAAACATAGCAAGCATGTCCCTAACCCTCGGCGATACCGCGGGTGACTCTTCCGCTCGCGTTTGCGCTTTGTTTGCCGCGACGCTAAGGGGTCGAGGGTTTTGGGACGCGATATGTTCAGGTGGCACTCCATGGGTTGCGGTAGCTACCTGTGGCGCCTGCTGTTCGTCATCGGTTCGTTCCACAACGATCGCCGGTGGCTCTTCCGCAACTTCCGTCGCCGTTTCCTCCGCCACCAAATCTTTGCAACCCTCCCCCCCCTCCACCTCCCGGAACCCCATCCGGTCCACCAGCCGTTCTCGTAACGGGAAAAGGAAGGTTTCGCGGGGAGGGCTTCGGAGGTCGCTTTGGTGGTCGTCGTCGTCTGATTCGTGTAAGAGATCTCCCACCCTCGGCGTCGTTGCGGTGTTTCTTTTCGAAACCGAGTTTCTTTTCAGTTTCACCGCCGACTTCCTCAGCGACTCACGGAACACCTCGTACGCCTTCTCTGGGTCCTTGTGTGAAGATGACGCCGCGCGCTCGACTATGCGCTCCACCACACGCGACGCCGCGTGTGGGTCCAGCCTTTCTCGTTTTTGCGACGTCGAAGCGGAGTTTCTTTCGGCGTCGTTTTCGACATCGTCATACGTCGACATCGAATCCGTGGACCCCGGGTCACTTCCCCTGTGTCTTCGCGCCATGCCTCGCCGTCGCGCAGTCGACCCACTCCCGCCCGATCGGTGCGTAGACACACCTCGTTGGGCGCTGCCGTGATGTCGTCCGGCACTGCTTGACGTGCCTCTTCCGAGGTCTATTAACTCGCCAGCGGGCGCGTCCCACAGATCCTCCCCTGAACTCTCCGAGTCCGCGTAGATTGGGCGCGCGCTGGGGGTGCGATACTGGGTTTGGAAGGGAAACACAACTGACTGGGTCAGGCGTGGGGATGTACCGCGTGGCTGGACGGGTGACGGGAGGTAGGGCCACCATGCAGGTGGGTGGGTGGGTGGGTAGGACCGGGTCTGGCGGGAGGTAGCAATCAAGCGGTCGGTCAGGCGGTAAAGTAAAAAGAAATAATGTCGGACGCACCGTCGCTCGTCTCCCCACGGTCTTGGGTGTCCGCGCCGCGGCAGGAGACACGAGCCCCCCCGGCGGCGAGTCCATGGCCGAACCGTCCATGCGCATCGGCCGCGCGCCGGGCGGCCTCCAAGCGCGCGCGTGACGATGTGTTCAGGAGGACAGGCTTTAAGTTGAACGTTCCATTTGCCGACAAGCTGTCTGTCTGTCTGTCTGTCCGGAACTTTTCGTTCGACATTTCGACAAGTCGGCAAATCGGACGGAGAAAATACGGAGAAATACGTACGCCCGAAAGACGCCAGACTCCTTCCTCACACAGTCGTAGGCACCGCAAATGGCGTACCCCGCCTTGGGGCTGAGTACGCCCCGGGGTTCCTGGGGAGTGTCGTGCGTCGCGCGTGCGTCGTCGTCGTCAGTTTCGCGGCTGAGGACGAAATGCCGCGGTGGTGTGATCCCCATCCGCATCCCCAAAATCCCCAAATCGTGTCTCGTCACGGCGCGGTGTTTGTCGCCATCCTCAAATCCAAATTCCCCGAAACGGGAGGACCCGTTAAACGCCTTCCCCAGCCGCCGACTGGAAGGCTCTGCATCAAAACTGCCGTGCGCGTGGTGCGGTGACACGGGCGCGAGTGAGTGCAAAACCTGCGGCGGCGACGGCGTGTTGTCTCCCGGCGGGTTCCACTTGAAAAACCACGTGGATGTGAAGTGCGTGGTTGGCACGAACTGGCAAGTATTTCCCAGTCACCACATTCCTCCGACTGATTGCCCATACTCGTACCAGAAGGGAATATTACGACCAGAAGGGCGCATTCCCTCGGACTATTACCCTGACTGTTTACTCATACCAATCCCTTATACACGTCACGACCGACTGACACTTTTTCTTTTACACTCAGGACCGCCATGCTTCGCACCCAAGGCTGGCGCCACTTCGAAGCAACGGAGGTGACCGTGAAGAACAAGAAAGACGTGCAGGTCAAACTCACCGCGACCTGTGACAGAAGCATTGATGTGTGGGTTAGTGTTAGTGATTTGAAAAACAGAAACAAGTGGAGCGCGGGGTGGAAACAGAAAGAAGAGCTTTTGTGGACCGGCGACGCGAATTCGGAATATGGCGCGGTCGCGGCGCCCAAGAGCGGGTACGGCCGTTGGGGCTTTCCCAAATCCAGGCACAACGTTTACGGAACGTCTTTGAGTGTTTGCGTGCACTGCCGCTCGTAACAACTGTTACGACTACATACATCACATGTGCACTGTGGAGGCCCGATTACGCCCGACTGTTTGCTCAGGCCACATTACGAAGTACACCCATACTCGAGACGGAAGCGACTGACCCTTTTCGTTACCATTCACAGGAAAAAATGTCCAAAGTGTTTAGGCGACGGTGCGGTGCCTTGCGCGCGGTCTGGGTGTGCTTTCGGGTTGGCGCGGGTGTTGAAAACCAAACAGGTGATCGAAAAAGCGAATGACGCGACAAGAAGGGCCTTGAAAGATGCGCAAAAGAAAGCGCAAAATGGTGACCAGTCGGCGGCGGCGTTTGCGGCGCGCGCGAAGGCGACGCTCCGGGAAACGGCAAAGGCGAAAAAAACGAAACGAGAAAAGCGAAGCGCGCGAAAGAACGACAAAGGCGCTCCAAACAACGGAGAAGAGGACTGGGGCGCGAGGGCGAGAAACGCAAGGGATGATAAACTGGAAGCCTTCGTCAAGGGGGTTGACAGACCGGTTGATAGTACTAGACAATAGAGGACTGAATTAGCGCGCGGGTACTGAATAGCGGACGATAAGAAAATTAATCAAAACTCTTCATTTCCCTCCCCGCGCCCCTGCGTTTTTCGTCACCGCCGTCCCAGTGAGCTTCTCCGCTTCCAAGCGGTGCTGCGCCTGGAGCGTTGCCCAAAACGCGAGCGGGTCCTCGTCCTGCTTGGTGGACGAAGCGGACGAAGCGGTGGTCCGCTCGAGCTCGGCGAGGGACATGGGTTTCGGGGGTTGTGATTGGACCGGTACCGGGACCGGGACTACCGGAACCGGGACGGAAACGATTCGCACGCTACTCGAAACGGGCACGCCCTGCGCTTCCTCCAGCTCCGCCAGCGACACGGGGTTCGGGGCGGCAGGCTGAGAAGGTTTAGGAACAGCCTTAGTGACCGCCTTTGCTACTGGTACTGTGCTATCCTCAGTCTTAGCCGTCGCCTTTGCCTTTGCCGTCGCCTTGGTCTTGGGCGCGGGAGGCACCGTGACCTGTTGTCGGCGTTGCGCAATCGCCCGTGGTTGCGCCGCAGTATTCGCCGGCGCCCCCCCCGCGAGCGCGGTCCAGAACGCCGCCGGGTCGTCCGCGATAGGCGCTGTAGGAGCCGTAGGCGCGGTAAGAGCCGTTACCTCGATTGACGTTTCATTCATTTGCCGTTCCAAATCCGCCAAGCTCAAACCGCCGGTGCCGGTCTTCGCGGCGGGTCCGCCCGAGTTTCGACCGCCCGGCTTCGGCGCTGTTCCGCCTCGGTTCGACCCCACGCCCAGGAGGTTCTTCAAATCCGCGCCCGCGAGCATTGAAGCGAGGTCGGGCCCGGGAGCGGCAACGGCATTGCTGTGTTGTTTAATCCCAGGTACCGACCCGACAATCGCGCCGGGTAACGGTTTGCCCAGAGTGCGGCCGGACAGAGGGAGGCCGCCCAAAAAAGTGCTCGCCACCGACCCTCGGCCTCGGCCCGCGCCTGCCACGAACCCCTGATTGTAAAAAAATAAATTTCAGTCTTGTATGGGCAATCAGGAAGGCGGAATGTGGTGGGTGGAAAATACTTACCTTGCCCGGCACGGGCATCGAAGGCGTCCCGCCCGGTCCGCCCGGCAAGCCCGCCTTCCCCGGAAGCAAAGACGCGGCCATGGCGAGAATCCCTTTCGGGATTGATATCCCGGTTAGATTTGTGGAACCAAGGGTCCCTTTCGCTTTCGGGTCCCACCCCCCGGCGCTGACTTTTCCTTTTTTATCCGCCACCACGCGGTCGGGCGCCGCGTCCCCGAGCTTAGGCATGGCGGGCTGGAGTGTTACGGAAAAGTGTCAGTGTTGTACATCGCGTGTATTGGACGATGGCCTGGTCAACAGTCACCGGCCATCGGTCTGAACAGTCAGGGCAGAGGTAACACGTCCCTTCGCATGACGAGTATATCGCGATGTATGGACAAACAGTCAGGGCACACAGTCGTCCGGGATTTGGGAAAGGCCCGAGACGGACGCACCGGGTGCGACAGGTTCACGAGTTGCGAGCTCGGCAGCATCGCGCCTCGCTTGTCAGGAAGCACGCCGTGCAGGTCGTTCCCCCCCACAAACTCGTGGTCGAACAGAATCTCACACGCCTCGCCGTGAACGGCGACGACGTACCCGCGGGTGCCGAAGCTTGGTGACCCGCCGTCGCCCACCATCGCCACGCGGTCGCCCAGAGAAAAGTCCCCGCCCGCGTACAGGTCCAAGGTCTCGCCGTCCCGCACCGGGCGCATCAGTAAAAGGGGCGTCACCGCTTCTAAAACAGTAGGCAGAACGGTCTTGGTGCTAGGCCCGCCGAGCGTCGCGTGCAGGGCTTTAATAGCAGCCTCCGCGGCGACTTTTGAGAATTTTGACACGAGCGGTTTCTTAGCCGCCTCCGTGCCTTTCAACCACGCTTTGGTGTTTTTCAAAACCTCCAGGCGGTCGCCTGATACGATAAAAGCCGAAAGTATCAGTCTTGAGACTTGAGTATGGGTGTACTGTATGGGGGATTGGGTACAGTAATCGGGCCTAACAGGGCACTTAGAGTAATCGGGCCGAACAGTGCGTATGTGATATAGTCGTAAGAGCCGCGAGTACTGGTAAACGTTACTAGTGTTCCCGTACTTCCGTTGCATGAAACTAGTGGATGTCAAAGAGGGGCTTGAAACAGTCTGTCGTTGGATTTGGGAAACGCGCAAGGCCGTACCTTCCGGGACGTGCGCAAGCGCCGCGTCAAGCTCCAGGCCTTCAAACCCGTTATCAGGATCCGCCATCAGGGCGTGGAACACCCACGGGTGGAGTTTCTTGTACTCCTGAATCAACTTCACCGTGAGTTGCGAAAACTCCCACCCGTTGCCATCCTTGCCCGGGCGCGAGTAATCCGCCACGCAAAGTCCTTTCGCCGCTGATTTCAGGTTCAAACCCAAATCGATTCGGTCGAACCGCCCGCAGTCAGGAGTGGGCGCGACCCACACCGGCCCGGTGAGCTGAGCCGCCGCCCTTGGGTTCAAACCCACTTTCCGCGCGACCGCTCCGATCGGTTCGTACCGGCCGCCTTGCACGCCTTGCAGAATCCTTCGGCCGACGCCGGTGCACGGGGTGATTTGCTCGACTGGTTTTACAAAAAAAAAGTGTCAGTCGGTTTAGGGTTTAGGGTTCGTGATGTGTATATCCGGGATTGGTATTACGTAAACAGTCAGGGTAACAGTCCGAGGGAATGCGCCCTTCTGGTCGTACTAGTCCCTTCGCGGGACGAATATATCGCGATGTATGGACAACAGTCACCAGCTTTGGTAAAACAGGGAGGCGGGATTTGGGAAAGAAACGCGCAAGGCCGTACCTGATACCTCCAAGCCGCGCTCGTCGTTTCCCACGACGCTCGCCACGGCGCCGAAGTGCGACCGGCCCAGGAACAAGGCGAGGTCGCCTTGTTCGAAACCGCCTGAAGGGTCACCGCCGGTCGAATCGCCAACATCAAGCGCGGGTTTCTCGGTCAACCGTGGCGAAGGCGAAGGGTCAACCGCCAACACGAGCTGCGCGGGAACGCCGACGTCGGTTTTCCCGAAACGCTTTTGAAGAGACCCGTCAGGGTGCCGCACCAACCCCTCGCACTGACGGACGTTAATGGTGACGTTGATCGTACCGACATCCACGCCTTTGCTTGTAAGGGTTTCGAAGCTCGTCTTCTGTGCATCCGCGCCCCACTCCGCTGCACCGTGGGGAATTCTTTGGCCTTTCCCTACGATTTTTTCCCTCCGGTCCGCCACCGAGGTCACAGCCGCTTCTTTTAAATACGGCCACCCGATGTGCACGCGCTTGCCGACTAAATGCGCGTAAGACGACGCGTCGCGAGGGTCACGTTCACCTTTCGCATCACCATCACCTTGCAGTAACAAACCAGGGTCTCCTTCCTTGCCCACTCGCAAAACCAAACTCTCCTTCTTCGACGCGGTGCCGAAAACGTTGACGCCCGCGTTTTTTAGCAGTCCAAAACTTTGAAGAGTTGTCATCGTGGGAAACCCGGGCGGTCTTTTGATACCAAGCTGAACCTCAGGCAACAAACTCCCGTGACCCCCGAAACACTTTCTTGATAGGGGAAACTCACCGGGAGGCATCGACTCCAACGCGCGGCTTTTGCACGGATGAAGGCCTGCGAAGACTTTCGGTAACGTCGATGTGACGGAGTCGGTGCCGTCCGGGTAGTGCTGGAAAACAACAAGCGGCCCGGGTTTGTTTCGCGATACTTTTTACGGTTTATGGAAAAGTGTCAGTACCGTGTGTATGCGCAAACAGTCAACCGAGTTGGGCTCGGACATAAGTCACTTGTTACGGCCGTGGTGCACTCGACCGAGGGCATCAAACAGTGGTGTTTGATTTGGGAAAGCCCCAACACGTACCTTGTCCGTCGGTGAGCTTCGAAAGAGGCACCGAGTTGATACAGCTCTTCAAAAGGTCTTCATCCAAAAAAGGAAGCAACACCACGCCTTCCCAGTCGTTCCTTTTGCCTTCGAAATCCACCTTCAGCTCAGCCGGGAAGAACGGCGCCAACGGCGAGTGCGGCGCGGACATGAGCCACCGGAACGGCTCGGGAAGAAGCGCCGCGCTTTGCGGCGGCTGCACCGCCAGGAGCTGTTCAAACGGACGAAACGGAACGCCGTACGCAAACTGCGCAGTCAGCGCGCCCAAACCTTTCGCCAAGTCGCTCGCCATCGGGGCGTAGTGGAACGGGTAAAACCACGTCCACGACGCGACGCCGCGGTAGTAGTACTGCAGCACCCATGAAAGGCCTTCGAAGTAGGCTTGCCGCAGTTCCGCGAGGGGCGGGGGTTGGCCGACCTTCAGCCCGAGCTTTTCGCGGTAGTACATCTCCTTCCACCCCTCCACGCCGGCGCCGCCTTCTTCGAACATCTCTCTTTTCGCAGCGCTCATCATCGTCGGGTCGTGTTCGATGCCGTCGGAATGTTCTTTTGGTGTCGTGGCCTGCAGCGGTTCGTCCGGTTTCAACTTAGCCGCAGCCACGGCGTCATCCACGCCGGCGCCGTTCGCCAGCGCGGCCATCGCTTTTTTGAAGCGGTCGTCTTTCGGCGCCGACCCAGGCGGCTTACCACCGCCGCCTCCGCCTCCGACCCCCCGGCCCCCGCTCGCTTTCCGTTGCTGCCGCTCTTCGTTCGCCGCCGCGTCCCCCGCGCGGTCCGAAAGCACCTTGGCCTCCATTTCCCCCATCACGTCAAGGATCTTCTCCAGCCGTTGCGGGTTGAAGGTTCCGCCGCCGTCGTCGCCTGATACGTACCCACCCAGCGTGGGTAACAGCTCGCGGTACGTGCTGAACAGCACGTTCAGCGCGCCTTCCCCGATGTCGAGCGTGGGTAGGGGGGGGAGGAAATCATTCCCTGATTGTAAAAAAAGAAAAGTGTCAGTCTTGTATGGGCAATCAGTCGGCGGAATGTGGTTATTGGGAAATAAATACTCACCTACTAACATGCTGAGCAGCACGAAATCGTCAACCACGCGTTCGCAGTCGTATCGGAAGGGTAAATCGGGGGCGATGCTTTTGAACTCCGCATCCAAGTACTCCCTTAACAGACCAACGTGAAGCAGCAAAAACCCGTCATCCGTGGGGTTCGTAAGCGTCTCCCGGCTCGGCTGCCCCGAATTGGACCCGGCGCCGAACTTGACGACCTCGCGTAGTAAACAGAAGTGCGGCTCGTGCGTGACGAGCGCGAGCATGATCAGATCCGCGTCCAGGCCGTACAGACAGTGCGTCTGGTTCGAGTCCCACCCGGGCTCGCCACGCGCCCACCGGATGTGCTCCATGATCTTGTGCTCGCCCTCGCCCCGGACTTCGTGGCCCGAAAGGATCACGGTGGCTTTTTGCCAAAGCGGGTCCTCGGTTTGCTTTTTCTGGACGTAAAATTTCAGGTGCGCGGAGAGGCGCTGCATGAACGGCGTGCCGGGGGTGATGCAGTTGCTATCGAAGGGCTCGCCTTCCGCTTCGGGTTCGCCTTTCGCCGCGGCTTCCGCTTTGAGTTTCTCAGCCTCAAGCGCGGATCGGAACCGCCGCGAACGCTGCTGGTTCATCTTCGCCCGCGGTGCGACGCCGTCGATGGCCATGTACAAAAGCCGCCGAGGGCGGACCATGCGGAAGATGTGATCGAGGTAGGCGAAGACTTTGGACATCATCTGTGTTCCGGGTGGTTTTGGGGGGGGTGATAACCGAAGGTGAGTCGAGACGGTCGATCGACAACGAGACACGATGGATCTTGCGGGATTTCTTCAAGAAAGCAACTTTTGGAAAAAGGGCGCGCGCCACGAAAGGGCTTTCCGCGATCCATCCAAACACGGCGACGTACCTCGTCCTCGGTCATCCTCGTGTTCACGTCAGTTCCCGCGCCGTGGGAACAGTTGTGTATCACGCCGTTCATGTCGAGGTACAGGTTGTCGATAATAGGCACCGACCCTGAGTCGCAGCTGTGGTTTAGCAGGGGATACCGCTCACTGATCCAGCGGAAAAACTTTGGGACGCCCATTTTAGCTGATGGACGTGGCGCTGGCTATGGGCAATTAGCCTACGTGTCACCTATCCCTGGCACGTGTTAAAACACCCGGCGGTCGTGCTTCACCCGGACTGTGAGCAATATCGTCGCGCCGCACCACCGTTACGGGTCGGGCGCGCGTGTGTGTGTGAATGTATTGGCCTGTGAGACCCTGATTAGAAGAACGCGATCTGTCCACTTATACCAAAAATCGTCGTCACACTTTTGACTCGCGACGTTGGAAGAGGACGAAAACGCGATCGTCCGCGGCTCGCGCATCATCACTTGGGAAGCGCACACCGCCACCGCCCGTCTCGGTTCTGGGACCATGTTTGGCCACCCCTGGTTCGGCCGGCGCATTTCGCGCGTCGCCTTGTTGTGCCTGTTGCTCGCCCTCGCGATCCAAACCACAACCGGGTTGAAGGTGGAAATCGACAAGGATGGCAAGGAGTGCTTCACCGAACACGCCCCGAACGCGGGGGATACGTTCAGTGGGAGCTTCATGCGTATATTCGGCGACGATACGCGTTCGCGGGGAAACAAATGGGACGGCGCGTTCGATTTGAACGTCCGGGATCCGAAACGGCAGATCGTGTACACCCAGCGGCACGCCAACGAACACAGGTTCGAGTTCAACGCAGAAACCGCGGGGTCGCACGAGTTTTGTTTCACCAATTTGAAGAAAGTCCCGGTTGTGTTGTTTTACAACGCCCTGGTGGGGCACCACTACGCGCACGACGCGGCGACGAGTAGCCACTTGAGTGAACTGGAGAAGGCGCTGCAGAGCCTAAGACAGGTATCAGGAGAAGTCAGGGTGGAAGTGAGTTACCAGAAACAAAGGGAAGGTACGTGTTGCGTTTCCCAAATCAAGAGACGACTGTTTTGCCGATTGTCCAGAGTAATTACTGTTTACTACATACATCACACGTAGACTGTTTGCCCATACATTCTGCTTGTACACTCAAGACTGACACTTTGTTTTACCTATCGAAGCGGCGCACCGGAAAACCACCGAAACGATCAACGGGCGGGTTTTTGGATACAGCATGTTGGAAGCCGCCGCCCTAGTCGGCACCGCGTTTTTTCAAGCCAACTACGTCAAGCGGCTGTTCACCGCGAAAGGAAAAGGACGGGGGGGGCTGATGGGGGTTTAACCCAGTCTACCGGTAGGGTAGGTGAAACGCGCCGCTTTATTTACCCTATTTAGGTATTGATACTGACGCAATTCAAAGAATCGTTTGTGTCTTTCAATCAATCAGCGCTGCAATCTAATCAGCGCATCAGTCTACCAGCGCTGCATTCTACACCCTTCAGCGCGCAACCTGTTCCACTCCCTGTTCCAGTCCCGCCGCCTTCACTGCCGTTCCTTTCGCAGAGCAGTACTCCGTCAAGTCCTTGGCTTGCTCCACCCCGAACTCCACGCACCGTCCCAGTGCCACGCCCGCGGTGTAGTTCCCCCCGAGGAACAACCCGGCGCACCCGGCGTCCGCCAATCCTTTCTTGGCGTCGGCGAGTATTTTTAAATGCCCGACGTTGAACTGCGGGATGGCTTTTTCCCACACCCGAACGCCGACTTTTTTCGGCAAAGGCGTGTTCGGTTTCAAGATTGTTTTCAAAGCGTCCTGATGAACGGCAGCGACGAGCTCGTCATCGGTCAGGTTTTTAATTCCCTCATCACGCGCGCCGCCGATGTAGTTGAGAATCATAAACTCGCCGTCCGGCTGGCGGTTGTCATCCTTGAAAAGCGAGGAGGAATAAATCGTGCCTAGCGTGCGAATGCCTTGCGACCTCGGGTGCAGCTGGCCGAACCCGGTGAGGTTTCCGTTCGGTAGCGCACTGGCGCCGTCTAACCGGAAGGAGTTTGAGGGGTAAGAAACAGTAACGGACGCTACTGGCGGGTAGTAGAACTTCTCAAGCGCCGCCGCGGCGGCCGGTGCCATTTCCTTCACCACCGCCGCGGCGACGTACGCCGGCGCCGTCATCACCACCGTGGTGGCTTCGATTGTTGTTTGGCCTTGGGGCGTGGAGTACACCAACGTAAACGTGCCATCGTCCTTCCTCGCAATAGACTCCACTTTCCACTCCGTTTTGACGATCTCGGGGCCCAGTTTCTTTGCCAGGCCTTCGGGGAACGTCTTCAAGCCGCCCCTGAACGACCCAACGGTCTGCCCCAACACCGCGGGCAACCTCGGATCCCGCGGCCCCCGCAGTTTCGCCGCGTCGTACGCCTCCTTCTGCGCCATGAGGGCGCCGAAAACCAGGTTACCTCCTAAAGGTTCCAACCTTTGCACCCTGCCCGTCGCGGCTTCCGCGGAAAGCATCGCCGGGTCCCCGGCGTACACGCCGCTGCAGAACGGTTCGATGAGGCGCTCAAACGCTGAGATGAATAAAAGAAAGTGTCAGTGTTTCGGGCCATGTGTATGAGGGATTGGAAAGGAGTCCGATGGAGTGGGGTCCGTACTTTCCGACTGTACTCCACCCAGAGCAGTAAACAGTCGTCCGGGATTTGGAAAAGCCCCAACACGTACCTTCGCTTCCCAGGTTTCTGGACACGAACTCCTTCACCGATTCTTCCCGCCCCGGCGCGGGGGGCCGAATTCCGATCGCCCCAAGGCCGGCTCGGATCTTTCCCGGCCAAGTCAGGAAGGTCCCTAGCACCGCGGTCGGGATGTCCTTGGGCAGCGCCCGTAGTTCGCCGTCCCAAAGCACGAACCGGTCCGAGTCCGGGTCCGCTAACACGATTTCATCCCGCATCCCGGCGTCGCACGCTAACGTAAGAATAGGATCCCCGGGCTGGTACGAATTAGGGCCTTCTTCCCACGTGTACCCGTTTTCACTACGGGTGGTGATGTTCCCCCCTACTCTGTCCCTGGCTTCGGTGACCAGCATCGAGGTTGACGGCGAGTCCTTCATCAACGTGAACGCCGTGGACAAGCCGGAAACACCGGCGCCCACGATGACGGTGTCGTACTTGGCGACAGCCGCGGTGGCGGTGGCCCTGAGTGCGCGGACGGAAACGCGCGCGCCACTCTTGCGAAGCGCGCGCGGCGGCCGTTGAGGGCGCGCCAAAGCGGGGGAGGCGGTGACGGCGGCCATGGCGGGGGGTGCCGGAAGAGTGTGGGGAGGTGGAGGTGACGTTGGGATGTCTCGGGTTGGCATCGGAGGACGCTCAAAGATTTCCTGGATTGACCAATCACACGCCGGCAACCTGACACAAAGTTCTTCGTCGAGATCCAAGTCGACGCTGTTTTCGTTTGTTTGCCACACTCGAGGCGACTCCGAGTCGGCTTCACTTGTCGGGTGCGCAACACGCGTCCCTAGAGAGATGTCGCGCGCTCCCGACGAAACGCACGCCGACGCTCCAGCCCTTGCTCCCGTTCCTTGCCAAGAAACCACCTCGTGTCACCCTCTCGACGGGCTCCAGCGTTGGACGGAACACCACTCGAAGGAGTTCGCGTATTGTTTCCTCGACGACACAACCAGGTTTGAAAAAACACGCCTCGACGCGTCCGAGCTTTCCAGACGCGTCGCGCTGACCCGAGACGCGATTGTTAACTTGCTGAAGCGAAACCACGTGACGCCCTCAGGGTGGACCAGGGACGTGCGGCGAGATGGCACGGCCAACGACGACGAGCCTTGGGGAAACGCGGAAGCCCCACGAGGTTTCGAAGAAAAAAGCCACACAAAAGAAAAAGTCGTGTTTCTGCTGTACGTATTGGGCCATTCCCAAATCCAGGCACACTTTTACCGCCCCTGGTGGAGTGCACTACGGCCGTAACAAGTGCACTGATTGTACTCCAACTCGGGTGACTGTTTGCGCAATACACGTGGCCCGAAAGACTGACACTTTTCGTGGACACAATCGGAAGCTGTTTCCCACCCGGCCTCGAGTTTCTCGTCGCGTTCCTCGCTTGCGCCGCCGCGGGTGTCGTCGCGGTGCCGGCGAGGCCGCCTGACCCACTCGCGTCGAGGGCGCGGTTTCACGAGGCACGCACTGCTCTTCTTGGAATAGCAAACCTCTCGGGTGCGCAAATATGTCTGACTACGAAGACGTACGCGGCCGCATTCGCGCTGGCGGAAACGAACGCGCGAGTCACGAGTTTCTTTCGCGGAGGTAAAAAAGAAAAGTGCGCGCCGTTCACGTGGGTCTCCATGGAGAGACTGGTGGGTTCATACGGTACCAGAAAAGGCCTGGTTGGTAGCAACGAGACTAATTACGCACTGAAGCTCCCTCACCACTCGAAAGAAAATAAAAGCTCCGTGGCTTTCGTGCAGTGCACGTCCGGCAGCACGGGCGCGCCCAAGGTGCGCGCTCTTCCTTTTCTTTCCCTGGATTCTTCGGGTCCTTTCAATCCACCTTTCACGGTTTCAGTAACGTTTCAATCCACCTTTCTGGCTTTCAATACATCTTTCAATATCCAACACAATACCTTTCAATCAGCAATCGACTGACCCCTGAACTCCGAAAACTTCGGGACGAACACGCAAGGGCGTGGTGATCGGGCACGCGCAGTTATCCGCCAACTGCGCGCTGATTCGCCGCCGCTTGCAAATCACCCCAAAGGACAGCAACGTGTCGTGGCTGCCTCACATGCACGACATGGGCTTGGTAGGGGCGTACTTGGTGCCGCTTACGATCGGTGGGGACTTTTCTTCGAGAGAATTTCGGTGCGCAAACAGTCTGGACACCCGGAGCACTGCCCCCGCGCTTAACGTTCTGGCGACCCGGCAGGACACCACCCCCGCCAACACGACTGGTATTTTCTACTCCCCCCTGGCCTTCGCGAAAGACCCATCGTCCTGGATGCGCTTGGCGAGCCAATACGGCGCCACGATGACGCAAGGTCCGGACTTCGCGTACCGGCTGTGCGCGATGCGGTTCGGGGGTGGGTCGCTCGCCCGCACCAGCGCGCGGTTAGTCGGGAAAAACGCCGCGCTGGACCTATCGTCCTTGAGGTCGTGTTTGAACGCGTCGGAGCGGGTGCAGGTCGACACGCTTCGGTTGTTCGCGGAAACCTTTCGCGACTTGCACGGGTGGAATCCGGACTCCATGAGAGCAGGGTACGGGCTCGCGGAAAGCGTGGTGTACGTGTGCGACGGCCCGCTTGAAGTGCTAGAGCTGGACCGAACACAGCTGGAAGTTTTTGGGAAAGTCGTGTTGGCCGGTGTTGGCGGCGGGTGCGAAAACGCCAACGCCACTCGCGTGTCGAGCTGCGGCGACGTTGTGGTGGGCGGGGATGAACACAAAGCTTCCACCGTACACAACCCGATTGTCAAGATCGTCAACCCGGATACGCGCGTGGAGTGCCCGCACGACACGGTCGGGGAGGTTTGGGTGAAAGGTACGTAATTGCATTTCCCAAATCCCGGCCTCCCTATTTTATCTCTCGGCTGGTGACTGTTGTCCATACATCGCGATATACGATATTGACACTTTTCTTTTACAAAAAAAGGCAGTTCGGTCGCGTTCGGGTACCTGACCGAAACGTTCGGGTTCACCAAAAGCGATGTCTTCGATGAAGGCGTGTTGCGGTCTCCATGCCGGTCTTTAAATTCGGGGAATTCAGGTAATTCGGTCTGTTTGGCTGAAGCTTGTCAACTTTTACACGAAAACAACGAAAACGAACCGCACTTCAACGACTGCGCTGAGGAGTTTGCGAAAGACTTTGCGGACGCACGCACCACCGCGCGCGCCGCCGAATCCACGGAAACGCGCGGGTACCTGCGCACCGGCGATTTGGGTTTCATTCGCCGCGGAGGGAAGTTCGGTGGGTGTGCCAGCAGTACGGACACCAGGAGTGACGACCTTAGTCAGCGCGCGAGCAGTACGGACGCCACAACCACTAACCCACTGCCAAGCAGTCTCGACACAAACCAAACCGCCGGTACGCTTTTCGTCACCGGTCGCCTGAAGGACTGTTTCAAAATCGCCGGCCGCGCTTTTTCGCCCGAGGATTTGGAACGCGTAGTGAGCGATTTCGGGGTTCACTTTGGAGGGTCATCCACTGGTCGTCACGATGGATACGCACACGGAAACGGAAACGCACTCGTCGCAAAGTCTTGTTTGACTAAAAAAGGCGCTTTGTTCCGGAACGCGGGGGTCGTGGCGTTCGCGATGGACGAACGCGTCGCGACGAACGACGCGACGTGCGCGCGGAATCGGAGCGACGCCGCGTCGGAAATCTCGCGGACTCGCGTTTGTTTGGTGTGCGAAATCCGGGACGCACACGGCCAAGGGATGACCCCGTGTGACGCGTCCAAACTAATCGACGACATCCGCATGTTGATCACGAAAACGCACGGGCTTTTAGTCAACAGAAACGACATCAAGTTGCTGAAACCCGGTTCGGTACCGATGACCGGAAGCGGGAAGAAGAAACGCGCGGCGTGCGCCAATCGGTTTCGCGACGGCGGGTTTGCGGAAGCGCAAATCAAAGCCTGCGACGGTGCCGCGGGTACGGGCAAACAGTCTGGAGGTTTTGGCGAGATATTCCCAGGAGGGCTCGACCGGCTTATAGGCATGTCACTTGCGAAAGGCCCGCGCGAAACGAAATCGTTCATGGAGCAATCCGTACTGAGCTTCGTTGTTGACAAGTTCGCGGGCGACGCAACCGGCTTAAACGCAAACACGAAGTTTCTGCAAGTGCGTGTTTCCCGCCGTCCCGGATATCCCGCCGGGCGTTTACCGACCCTGTTTGGCCTCTCACGGTGCAACACTTACTGCCCCTCTAGACTACTTACTGTTTACTACTACCGTAACTCTTCCTGGCGTACCTTGGTAAAAAGACACTGTACTGTGTCACTTTGCCAGAGGTAAAAAGCCACAAGGCCCTGTGTCACTTTGCCACAGGTCACACCCCGGTACCCTCGCCAATCCCGGATATACGGTTTACGGACGAACACCACGACCAACCACACTGTTTGCTCATACCGTAAGACTCAAGACTGACCTTTTCTTTTACCCACGCAGTCCGGAACCCTCGATTCCTTCGCCGCCGTGACGCTGACTTGCCAGCTGGAGTTTGAGCTACAGATTAATTTGGAGCCCACGTTGGTACTTCTGGACGCGCTTACCACCCGCGAGTTAGTCGGGGTTTTGTGGAAACGAGTTGGGCTGGGTGCGGCTAGGGGCGATTTCGAGTTTTCCAAAACAGACGAGCTCCGCGATTCGTGCTCGAGCGACTTCGGGTGTGGCGATTTTGGCGAAGACACCACGTACGAAGACGCGCGGAGTGAGGTGTTGACTCAAGGACAACGTTCCGGAAACGTGTTCCGCATTTCAGAAACAACACACACAACCATTCGCTGTGTCCTGGTCGCGGCTCTGTTCGCCGCGCTCGCGTTGAGTTCCAACTCAAGACTCCAGAGTTCCGGCTCAACACCAAGTTTTTCCGTCGCTGTGGAACGCGCGCCGCACTGGAGATTCTTCGAGTGGCGAACAAGGGTAGCGCCAACGCAGATCGCGGTGGCTTTGCTGCTGGAGTTGCTGCGACTGGTCCTTGGTTCGATTCTCGGGGATGGGGTCCTGGTTAAGAAAAGGATAAACTTCACGTGCGTCGTGATGAACGTCTTCGCGACGCACGGTTTGGTCGGGTTGGCAATTTCCGGCGCGCACGTTTTCGCGCACGTGCTTTTGGAACTCTTGTTGGAAAAGTTCCTGTGTTCGAGGTTTTCAAGGAAAGGTCCTGACAAACAACGAAAAGCGCAAACCTTGGTGGCTTGGTTTTTGTTACTACTGGAACTCGGTGCGTTGAACGCGTTGGAAACGACGAGTACGTTCGGTCCGGGGACGGAAAAGGTGTCGCTCGCGAAGAGAAGTTTAAGGTGCGTCGTATTTCCCAATCACCACACACCCTCTGCGATTGCCCATACGGAACTGACACTTTGTTTTACCCATCTCGTCACAGTTTCGCGTCCTTTTGCCAAAACGGTTTGTTAAAAAACTCGTCCTTCTCGCCGTGGCGCGCGCAAAAGTTCACCGCGATTCGATTGTTGGACCGACGGATGGATCTTATTGATGTGGTGCGTGGTGGTTTGGGTGGTACTGCTGGAAATGTTCCGACTGATTACGCATACCAACAAAACATCAACCACGGAAACAACGAACACGCCAACCACGGAAACGAGGACAACTTTCTCGACCTCTGTTTGTTCGCGATGCACCCGGCCACGTACCAAAGCGGGCCGCTTATTCCGCATTCCAAGTTTCGGGAACGCACCGAAAAACTACTGGACAAAAACGAAAACGAAAACAAACCCGAGACTAAACGCCAACACGAGTTGAGACGCGAGTGGTTTCCTGGTCCACGCGTCTCCGGGCTCCTCAGCTCGCTTTTCAAACTAGCGCTTTGGTGTTTACTCGTTGATGTGCTGTACTGGCTGGGGTACGCACCCGTGGCCTCGTTCTTCGGAGGCGGCGGTGGCGGCCGAACGCAGCATGTGCAAAATTCGGCGGATGCTGCAACAAACGCACTTCCGCACTTCTTCCGAAATGATTTTTTCACGAAACCCTTGACCCGGCTCATCAAAGCCTCAGGGCAGGACACCACGGCACAAACGGTCGCCTTCGCCACGGTTTCCTGGATAACATCCCACGTGGTGTTCGGCTTGCCGTTCGTGTTAGCCAGCTTCGTTGCGGACGGCGGGGTGTTACAAGGCGTGGTGCCGTGCGACACGCCGTTGTTTTGGCCTTGTGCGAGCGCCGGCGGTCCCGGAAAGTTCTGGCGAACGTTTCACGCGTCGTTTTTCGGGTTCTATTACAAGCGCGTTTTCGCGCCGGTTGGGGGCGGGGTTTTCGGGGTTTTGTTGTCTGTGTTGGTGTCGACTTTGTTTCACGGGGTAAGCAAGCGGTGGTTGCTTTGGGGAGTGGTGACTGGACTAGCGCTTGTGACGGAACGGACGGTACGGAACCACGCGATGGGCAGTACTGGTAACGGTACGGAGGTAACTGCCGACAGCGCTGTCCACGGAACTGCCCGGAATTCGCGAAGACGACGTCTTTTCCGCAAACTCGCGTTCTCAAAAACCACCGCCGCCGCGCTTGTTCACGCGGCGACCGTTTCAACCTTCGTCGCGCCTTCGGTTTTTCCGGGACTTCACGGGTTAGTTGTTTTGAAGGTGCTTGCGTGGGGGGTGGTTTTAGCCTGGGTCTGGGCGTGGACGGGAAGGACCGGGCAGGTGATAAGGGAGAAAAGCGCGAAGCGCGATTGACGAGCCGTTTTGTGAATGTACTAATTTTTGCCTCTTCTTCTGCGAAAGTTGTTTTCTGCAACCTGAAATCACCCCACCCGAACAACAAACGATGGAACGCGCGGGTGGTCCCTCTCGCGGGGCTTCGCGTTTCGTTCCCGGTGAGTTCTCCGGGCCGTCCGCGGCTGCGTTTTGGCGGTCCGATGGGGAGTCGGAGAGCGAGAGTGGTGATTCCGCGTCCGATGATGAGGACCGCGATGTTGACAAAGGGAAACGTCGCGCGGGCCCGAAATCGCAGGCCGCGGAAGATCCCTTGTTCGCGGCCGATGCGGACGACAACGATCAACTTTGGGCGGACAAGCAGCGGCAAAACCGACAAAGCGACGCGGTGCTGAGTTGTCCTTGTTGCTTTGAAGTCGTGACTATCGATTGCCAAAAACACGCCACGATTGATGGCCAGTGGAGAGCGATGTTCGTCAAGAACGTTCGCGTGGATTTAAGGGAACGGTTTCGGCCGGCGGAGTTGATGCCGTCGGATGGACGGCGCGGTAGTGGAACGGCGAACGAGACAAACGACGACCAATCTCACGACAACTCAAACGATACCTCTGACAGCTTTTATCACAAAGCCTTGTGCGCAACCTGCGGCACCCCGGTAGGCGTCAGAGACGAAGACGAAGTGTACCACCTCTTCGACGTGTTCCCGACGAACGCGTGATCGTACTTTAGTTTAGCAATAGGAAAAGCCGATTGTCATAAGAGTAGAGACGGTCGTTGAATGATGCAAGGCAGAAACAAGGTTAGACTGTTAGACTTCAGACTGCTCTACAGGGTGGCACGGAAATGGACGACGCTTCTTTTCAAGGTGATGTCTCAATTGCAATTGCAAACTCAAGCGCGCTGACACTCGCTTCTCAATCGCGTCGTCCCGAAATGACCAAAATCCAACTTTACTGCGTCTTCTTGTCGCTTCCCTTGGGGTCCCCACGGAGGTGCGCCCTGAGGGTTTCCATGCCCTGGAAGTCCTTCCAATCAGGGGTGGTCCAGACTTTCGTTGCGGACGGGTAGTACGCCAACACGTCGGTGAACGGGTCGGTGACCAGCTTGACGAGCCACACCATGGCGATTTTGAACCCGTACTGCATCCACAGGAGGCTGGTGTGGCCTAACACGAAAAACAGCGTGACGAACAACCATGACCGCGCCACGGGTTCAAGCGCCTGGACCAAGTTCACGGTGTTGGAAAGCTGCAACAGCGTGATGATCGGCGCCAGGGTGTACCCTGCAACCACAAAGCACTTGGACCTCGTGTTGAAACCGAGAAGAAGCTCCTCTTCGTCGTGACAAGGGGGTTCGAAAATCGCGTGGCCTGATTGCCGTAAAAAAAGCGAAAACAAACCAAACCCCATGGTGGCGCTGCAGTGCGTCCAGATCGTGAAATAGTTGACGATGAAAATGCTGCTGCTCACCAGGTGCATGAACTGGTTGACGCAGTTGGAGTGCGACGCCCTGTGGTCGTCCGCTTTCCTGCGCATCACCTCTTCGTAGAACTCCTTCGCGGTGGCGGGCGGCGTGGCGACCGGCGCGCGCGGGCCATCCGCGCTGATTGTAAAAAAATAAACGTCAGTCTCGTATGGGCAATCGCAGAGGCGGAATGTGGTGATTGGGAAATACGCACCTTGGCAAACACAAAATCTCCCCGAGCAAACCCTCGCGCACGGTTTTCATCACCGTGTGGTACGCCATTTCTTTGCCCATGGCCTGGCCGATTGACGCGCTGGTGATTGGTTTCTCAGCCGTACCGAGGTTCCACCACCCGTCGTCGCGCATGCGCTTCGCCGCGCGCAAAAGCGCCGCTCTGTTTTTGTAAACGAAAAGGGTCAGTAATGTGTATGAGCAAACAGTCACCCGAGATGGATTCTGATCACGCGGAACAGTGCACTTGAGATGTGTGTAGTGCACTCAAACAGTCAGGCAGGGTCCGTAAAAGTCGTGCCTGGATTAGGCCGTACCTGCACACCGCGAAATCCTCGTCTCCAAAGTCCAGCGACACTAAAAGCCGCCCCGTGCCGACCCAGGAAAGCGCGATACCCTCGGCCCTTAGGTAGTACTGGAACATCCAGTGGTACCGGCCGGGCTGGTTGAAGATGATGGTCCACACCGTGGTGAGGTTGTGCACCGCGATGGGTAGGGACTCCTTTTTCAGGGCGTCGTTTGTATCAACGATCCACTTGTCGAACTTGGCACCAACGGCGCGGTACACCTCGCGCGCTTCGCCAGATGTGGCCCACTTCAAAAACGCGTTCATCGTGCCCATCGTGAGGGGCAGCGCGCTGAACGTGCCTGCGATTGTGGAAATAAAAGTGGTTAACGTCTTTCGGACCGCGTGTCCTACGTAATTACGGGCGGACAACCGGCAAAACCCCGCGGCGCGGGATTGCAGAAAAAGGAAAGCAAAGACAACACGCACCGATCACGTAAGACACGCGAAGCGGGTGTTCGGGGTCGAACCGGCGCATCAGCGCCTTCTTCCCGCAAACCACGCCAACCGGCATCCCGCCCCCCAGGGTTTTGCCATACACGACCATATCCGCGTTCACGCCGTAGTACTCCTGCGCCCCCCCCGGGGCCATCCGGAACCCGGTGTACACCTCGTCGAACATCAACGGGACGTCGCAGTCGGTGCACAGCTTGCGTAGGGTTTTGAGCCAGATGGCGTAGCTGTCCATGGTATCCGTGGACGCGGCTTTTCGAATCGCCGCGGTCATCAACACCATGTCGTTCGGCGGCGGCGAGTTCGGGTTGAAGCCTTGCAGGGGGTTGACGATGACGCACGCGATTTCGCTGGCGCGCGCTTTGATCGCGGCGAGGGAAGCGGCGCTCATGTCCTTCAAACAAAGCACGTCCGTGATTTTGCGCTCGTTCCCAGGTCCTGTGATTGTAAAAGAAAAGGGTCAGTCTTGAGTCTTGAGTATGGGAGTACTGTATGGGCAAACAGTGCGTATGTGATGTATGTAGTAAACAGTAATTACGGGCGGACAGTCGGCAAACGCAGGTGCCTGGATTTGGGAAAGCCCCAAGGCCGTACCGGGCTGCACCCCGTCCCACCAGCCGTGGTACGCGCCCGCGAAGCAAACCACCAGGCTTCGTCTTTTGTTGAACGCGGCGAGGCGCACGGCGCACATGATGGCTTCGGTGCCGGACATGTGGAACGAGACTTCGTCCAGTTTCGAAACCGCTTTGATCATGGCGAGGTTTTCGCCCACAATAGGGTGCAGCGGCCCGAGCACCGGCCCCAACTCCTTCGTGGCCTCCCACCCTTCTTGAATCCACCGCTTGTAGTTGTCGTACCCGCACACGTTGACGCCGTACGACCCGCTGATGTCGAGAGTTTTGTTGCCATCCAGATCGAAAATGTTCGGACCGACTGACGACACCGCGAGGGACGCGACGTTCAGCTTTTCTCGTACCAACTTTTGAAAAGGGAACGGCACGCGGTTGGTGTCCGTGAACCTCAGGTCCGAAATCCCATCCAGAAACGTCTCTGCCGAGGCTAAGGATTTGGGAAACTGCTTGTTGAAGGAATCCGCCAAGGCGTTCATGCCCGCTTTTCTCTTTTCCGCGATCTCGGCCGAAGCGCCGTCCGCGCAGAAGAACTTGTCCTCGTCGAACGCGAAGGACCGCAAAATGCCGGACGCGAACCTCGCGCCCGTGGGGGTGGGGGAGGTGGCCTGATTACGAAAGGGTGGGGGTATGGTCAGGACAATGTGGTACGCGGGACGACGCGGTCCGCGCGGATGAAAAAAACCACACCGAGAAATAAGGAAATGCACTTGAAAATCGGCGAGTCTTGAAACGACCAGACTGGCGAGCGCTCGATCTCGCGGGTGTCCTCGTAGATCGCGGTCGGGTGGGTTCAAAGCGCACCATCAGGGTAAGGCCGATCTTGTACATGCGTTGCAACTGCGGTTGGGAGGAAGGTGTTGATTTGGATGGCGGTCAGCGAGGGCGCATGGATGCGCGCGACACGACCGTCGTCGTGGTCGTCGCGGGGGCAACATCTCGCTCGCGGGTTCGCTTGAACGGGAAACGCGACGAAGAGGCACGAGTGTCTGAAACGCATGACGGGTGGGTGGTACGCACGAGGTACGCCAGCAGCGCCCCCATGGCCAACAGCGCGGCGAAGTACTGGATGATCGTCATGACGACGATACGCGTGCGGTGTGAGGTGGCGCGCGCGTGACAGTGGGGGTGGAGGGCGGGCGTCTGCGTTTGGAATCCAACGAAAACGAGTGAGCGAGAATGATTTTCAAAATCGTGGGCACAGCGACATCAATTTTGACCCCGATCGCGCAGAAGCCACGACGCCTGGCGGTCGCGGGCGTGTGGCTTTACCCGTGTGCGGGCCAATACGGTGACGGCATTGTGCGTACCTCAAGTTAGGCCAAAGGGTGTGCGTCCACGACGTGTAGGCACAAGGCCGTCGCGAGAGCTCGGCGGTACGATCGGTCAGACCCGTGGTGAAATTTGCAACCCGCGGTGCGTGCCACCGCGAGTTCGTTTCCGAGACCGGTTCGTGCCTGCCAACTCAACTGGCAGCTGGTACGCCGAACAACCGATACGGGCGAACATGCCTGCGTCTGCGTCTGCCTCGAAAAAAAAGGCGCGGGTAACGACTAGGGCAACTACCAATGCGTCGTTCGAGACGCACACCGCGACATCATCATCATCGCAGGGGGGCATTATTCTTCTCCTCGTTCCGTCCACCACCGACATCAACGGCGCGGGCGGGGTCGCGGCGCGGTGGAGGGAGTACGCTGTTGAGCTTGAGCACGCGGGGTGGCAAGTGGAGCTGTGGACGGTTGACTCAAAAACTGACGCCACGAAGATCCCACGGTACCACCTCGCGAACTTTCCCGGAACGTTGACGGATTCGCCGGGCGCGGGGTTCGTTTGGCAAGTCTGGAAACGATTGGCGGCGACCGGCGATGATGACGCGGGTATGAGCAAACAGTCAGGGAACACTCCAGTCAGGGAACAACCACTGCGCAGAAAAGTTCGCTGTGTCATCATGACTGACTTGTTCAGCAACGTCCCGTTGGCGCTGCTTTGTGCTGGCGCGAACGTCCCGCTTGTGTACTCCATACACACCGACATAGCGCAACTGGACGGAGTAAATCTGTTGCCGCAATCCGCCGCGTTTCTTCAAGGAAGCGCCGGGCGGCTGGCGAGCGCGTGCGGTACGTGTTGCGCGGTTCCCAAATCCGGGGAACACAGCGTTTCATCTCTATCGTGCCTGTGACTGTTCGGACCGATGGCCGGGCGACTGTTCAGACCGATGGCCGGTGACTGTTGACCAGGTCATCGTCCAATACACGGCCAATACACATACCGATTTCCCCTCCCTGTTGTCCACATATCGTGATATACATCGTCCAACACACGTCCAACAAACACGCAACACACGCCCACGTTAACCCGTTTTCGTGTACCAACATCAGTCACCACCTCGCCTAGTTTCCAGAAACGGCTACGGAACCGGGGAATTCGGTGGTGCGACAAGCACTACCGGCCTTTGCCCGTAGACAGCGTCGTGGCCGCGGCTGATCGTTACACCCAACACGAGATCGATGACGCCCGGTTTGAGTTAACGGGCGGTTTCCCGAACCGCCCCGTGCTTTGCTACGTCGGCAGGTGGAGCGCGGAGAAGCGCATGCATTTGTTAGTGCGGTGTCGGCCTCCTGGTGTGAGTTTGGCTTTCGTGGGCGACGGCCCGATGAAAGAAGTGATTGAGGAGTGGCACGACCCGCCCAGGGTGGTGGTATTGCCCGGTACGTATGTTACGGCTTTCCCAAACTCCGGACGACTGTTTTACCGAAGCTGGTGACTGTTCAGACCGATTACCCTGACTGTTTGACCAGGCCATCGTCCAATACACGCGATACACAAGACTGACACTTTTCTTTCACAATCAGGCATGCGCCCGCGCGCCGAGCTGGCGCTGGTTTACAAAGCGTGCGACTGGGTGGTAAGCGCCAGCGCCTTCGAGACCTTCGGCAACGTCCCGTACGAAGCCGCGCATTGCGGCACACCCGCGTTGCTTCAAAACGCACAGGGTTTTAGTGACCAGATAGACATGACAACGGAGGACCGGGGGAGCTTGGTGGATTTTGGCGCGAAGGATGGGGCGGATCAGGTGTCGGACGCGATGGAGCGCACCGCTTCGTTGCTCCAGGACCCGGACCGAGTCAAAACCGCGGCCAGAAGGCACGCCTTGGACGGCGTCACGATCACTGAGGTGGTTGATGAGGTGGTGGCGACACATCGGACGGATGCAAAGAGTGCGAAGAACCGACCGCGAAAGCGACGATTTTTTTGTTTGCTCTGCGCGTTTGTGTGGGCGGTTAACCTAGCCGCGGTGTTGGCCGTGATGAAGGTGTGCATGGTCGGGTTCATGAAAATCGGAATCGACTTCACAACCGGGATGTCGCACCAGAGGAACGCGAAGAAAGCGTGGCGCACGAAAAGGAGCCCGTCCGTGTCAACAGAGTTGGATGGACTCAATAACGGAGACGCAGAGGGCGTCGACAAAAAGAAAGATTCAAAATCTGCCCACTCCAAATCTCGGGAAAACGGTTCCGCCACCCAGCCGCCCGATTCGCCCGCCAGAGTTTTCAAGCCCTGGTCCGATGACAAAAACGGAAACGGGAAAAACGGATCCCACGTCCCTGGCGCGGCGTCGCGCAGAAAAGACATCGGGTTCGCGGGGCTCGCGTCGGGGAAACGACGCGCCACGAGGCTGTGACGAGAAGGCGATGTGAATAGCTTTTTTGTTGCAGACAGAGTGACAGACCGAAAATAAACGAAACTCAAAGAACTTTCCTAAAATCTCGCGAGCGACGCTTCGTGTCTATTTTCTTGGAGGCTTCCTAATCCGCACCATGTCCTCGGGAGGGACGCACTCTCGAGCGCGCCGTGCGCACGAGCCCTCGTGGAACTTCGGTGAACTTCGTACGCATCACACGCGTCTTTCACCACGTTGATCGATGTTCACCGGCGTCGCGACCTCGTGCGCGCCTTGTCGCAAATGGGCGTGGGGGGAGGCGCAGTTGACGCGTTTGGAATCTGGCGGGTCGGTTTCCTCGGCACCGAAGCGGCACGCGCAATCCGAGGCTCCCGTGAACCCCGCGTCGCCGGATGCCATGTTCAGCGTGGAGAAATCCAGCCTCGGCAAAAGCGCCTCAGCGTGGTGGTCGCACATGCGCTACATTTTAGTCGCCGCGTTCGTGGTGAGCTTCGCGTTGCACCACGTCGCGCTGGCGGTCCAAACGAAGTGCGCCGTGGGCCTCGATGTGGCGCTTTTGGCATCGGGCGGGCCGAGCGAAGTGACTCGGAAATGGCACCGGTGCTTCGTGCCTAATTTCGATACGCGAACTTTTCGGCCGTTGGATGACTGGGGAAGCTGGAACGTATACATGATACGGGCGACGAGGTTGTGGAGCAGCTGGTCCACGGACAACGCGCCGTTCGCGATGATGCTGGCGTGGACGCTGTCGCCGGCGACCGGGCGCGGGTTTTTCGGGAAAAAAGAAGACGCCACAGGGATCAAGCGGTTCCTAAACCCCGGCAAGGTTCGGGGTTTACTGTACCTGACCTTGTTCGTCGGTTTTTTCACCATTCCGTTGTTTGACTACCAGGCCACCGGGCACAAGCACCTAATAAGCTGGTGCCTGTCCTTCGCCTGCTTCGTTTGTGGGCTGTGGGTGTTCATCAGCGACACGCGGTTGCGGGATAAAACCACGATTTCAAAGCTGTGGTTCTACGTCGTTTATTGTTCACTCGGTAAGCGCCTTTCCCAATCACCACGTTCCGCCTCCCTGATTACTGTCCTGTGTGGCGTACGTACTATTTACTGCCGTACTCTGAGTACGGCGGCTACTGTTACGCCGACCCAATCCGTCTGCCTTTTCCAATCCCTCACACACGTCACGACCGACTGACACTTTCGGCGCCAATCCTACCAGGGGGCTTGACGTACATCTTCGCGATTGGTTTCCTGAACGTCAGCGGCTCACCGCGGTACTCGGTGGGTTTGAAACTCGTAATCCGGTTCATCGTGGACCCCATGATCTGGGAAGCCATGAAAAGCGCGCAGCGGCACATCGCGTTGCTTTCGCCGTCACCGGGCGCCGGCTTGGACGTGGCGAGCTTCATGGGCCCGATTATCAACCAAAGCGTTTATTCGCGCCTTTTGCTGTTCATGATGACCAACGACGGCGCCGTGGATTTGCTCACCGTACAGTTTGTTATTTCCCTAAACGAACTCATGATGAACCTCACCCTGAAACACCGGGACGCGTTTTTCACCAGGTACGGCCGTAGGGCGTTTCCCAAATCCAAACACCCACGTTTGATGCCACGTATGGAGTGCAGTTACGCAAGTCTTACCAACACAATAAGTGCACCTGAGTACATGAAGGTTCACCCACTGTGCATAAATCGCCCATCACGAGATTTAGGGTCTGAAACGCATGACGGGTGGGTGGTACGCACGAGGGACGCCAGCAGCGCCCATCACGAGATTTATGATTGACCGTTTTCGTTAACCATTACAGGTGCACGCTAGGCACGAACACCGCGGACGCGCTGCTCAGCGCGAAAAAGGCGGACGACATGCACGTACGTACCGCGCGATTCCCAAATCCGCCACACACTGTGGAGGCCCGAGTACGGGTGACTGTTCGGCTCGATTAAGGGCGATTGTTTACTCATACCAATCCCGGATATACACGCGGCCTTACAAGACTGACCCTTTTCTTTCGCATTCGCAGGTCTCGTCCTTGTTGGCGAATTCTTTTTGCGAGCTCGCGTCCGTCGCGACCCTCACGAGCTTCATGGCGACGTTCCACCTGCCAAGCGCGGGGGATTCGTATGACGATAACACCGGCGCGGTGAACGTGGTGGACGGGGTGTACACACTGCCGAGGACCACGGACTACAACAATTTGGTGGGCCAAGCCCTGCGACTTCTCGCCATTGAGTTGTGTTTTTCGTTCCTAAACGCCTTCGCGCAGCACAGGTTCCACGACATCGACCTGCGAAGGCCGTTTAACTTGGCCGAAAAGGAGGGGTTGGAAGATGGTTGTGTCGAGCATGAAGATGACGGGTTCGATACCACAACGAAGGGAAACGCTGATACTGGGAACAAAGCGGTTGACCGCAACGGGAAGAAGCCTGAGGCGAAGAAGAGTCTTGGCCAAACTGTCGCCGCCGTGCTGCGCGGCCGGCGTTTGCGAACGTACGTCGTGATGGCCACGTTCTTCGCGATGTGCGTGGTGGGTACGCTGCTCGGAACGCTGTGGACGGTCGCGGTGTGCCCGCGAGTGCGCCGGTCAGACGGGCACCTTTTTTTCTCCTTCTGCGAACCCACCGAGGCGAAGGTACGTGTGTAAGGCTTTCCCAAATCCAGGCACACTGTTTTATTTCTAACGCTGGTGACTGTTCAGACCGATTACGGTGACTGTTATCCATACATCGTCCAATACACGCCCAACACGAGACCGACACGTTCTTTCACAAAATCGCAGTACTTCCCGGGCGGCCCGACGTCGCAAAGCGCGGGGATCATCGGCTGGCAGTTCGACTGGCCGCCGAAAATGGGTGACAACAAGCTTCCGCTTGGCGGTGAGCTATGAGACGAGAGTGCTGGAGTAACGCGAGAGCGTGTTGCCAAACGATGCATATTCTATTGTCCTATTCTTTTGAAACCTCGGCGTCACCGCTGTATTAATTACTCCACTGCTACGTTTGAACCATGCCTCGAATGTTTCTTCTTGATCCACCGAGTGATGAGCTCTCTTTCCGTAGCCCTGGCATGCACCAACTCGTCGTCGTCATCTTCCCTGGACCAGAAAAAGTCCAAGTGGTGGGCACCGTTTTGAAGCCAAATCGCTTCCAGACTTCTTTCCGGGTTCAAAACGCCGTCGAAATCCGTGGTGTGTGAAACCCCCAACCCGGACCAAGGGTCCAGCGCGCCGTTGCTCCACACGATGTTTGATGCGGAGTGTAGTCGACGACCTCCGAAAAGGGTATTCGCCCACGTTTGCTTCGGCACGACACCCCACTCGTTGTAGCACCGCGCTATTTGCTCCGTCAAATTCCACGGCTGGCGCCAAAACATGTCAACCACGCCGTCTCGCGCGCTCGGCATGAACATTTCCGTGCAGAATTGCCAGTCCCACAGGTTGGTGTCTTCCGCGGTTTCGGAATTTGGGCCTCCAGAGTTTATTTCAAAGCATTTCAAGTCCCTGCTGTAGTTGTAGTACACGTCCGCGAAATCCGCCAGCGCGGCGATTAAGGCGGAGCCTCCTTTTCGTTTCGTCGCCGGGTCGCTCAACTCACCGCCGCACGCTTTGCGAAACGGAAACGCGGGTAACTCGCCGTCGCCCATCAGGATGTACGAATCCGGGTACGGGAAGTTGCCCATGGCGAGGTAGTCGAAGGAGTCTTGCAGCCAATACGCAGCTGTTAAGATGTCCTGACTGTTTTTAATCGCGCTGGCGGGACACAGACGCAGCGCCTTCGTGACGGAGTCGTACGAATCCGTGACAGACGGCTCGCGGTAACGAGTGTTAGTACCCGTCAGTACCTGTGAAGACTCCTCAGATAACGACTCATCATCGATTCTTCCAATCAACTCCGCAAACCCTGCGCGAACGGTACCTTCGCAAAGCGCGCCGCTCCCGCCCCACGCGCTCGCGTCGAAAGTAACGCCGGACGCGAACGTATTCGGATTCACAGAAGGAACCTCACCCATGAAACTCCAAACCGGCGCGCTGCCCGCGACCGCGCCGTCCACGAGGTGCGGGTACTTCAACCGCATCCAGGTGGACAATATCCCGCCGTAACTCCCGCCAAAAACGATCACGGCTAGTTTTTCTGGGTTGTATTTATTACCAGTACGGTGTTTACGTTCGGCAAACGTATTTCCAGTTTCGGTTTCGTCCGCGCCGTCCTTACCGGTATCACCGTTATCGCTATCATTGTAATCTCCGACCCTACCGATACCCGTATCCCCCACCCTCCGAAGATCAACCTCCCTGACGTGCCTGATTAAAACCGCGTAGTCCGCCAACGCTTGTTCCGAAGTTAGAAACGCCAGTCGCTGTTTTTTGGACAACGACGAATCGTCCATCGACTTCGGCCTACTCCCCCCGTAGTACCGGTGCTCCGCGAAAACCAGCGCGGCGTTTAACTCAGGGTTGAACTGGGAGGTTTCCCACATCACCCCCGTGGCGTTTACGTACAACTCCACGTTCGCTTCGTTGCCGGTGTAGAAATAGAGCGCCGGTTTGTGCGGGGCGAACTGGTCCAGCGCGCACAGGAAGTAGCGCTGCTGAAACGTCTCCGTGTTCCCGAAGGAGAAGTGATCAAGGGGTTGTTCAAGGAGTCGCAACTCGCAACGAGTCATAGGAGGGCCTTTCGAGGTGCCTTCCGCGGTGCCTGTGTTAACATCGACCGAGGTGTGCGCTGGTGGGTGGTACACGCACGGTTGTTTCGTGCCTCCGAGCGTACCGCCGCAATGGCGGAAGGGCGTGGGTGGGGCGTGGCGAGGTTTTGTGTGGCGACGGACCAGCGAAGGCGGGTCGAGATTCGATGACGAATGGTGCGTGTCGAGTTTCGAAACACGCGCATCCACAACCGCAACCCCGAAACCCAACATCAGGCAAATCACAAGCCACGCGGCGACCCTCGACGGGTGTCGCACGCGCGTCTGCCGCGTTGTGACACGATAACGTGTCGGCGGCATCACGTCGCCACGTGATGAAGTGATGGTGTTGTTGGTTTTAGGTCGTCGCGTTATTGAAATTGTGGTCCGCCCGAGAAAAAGCGCGTGACTGACATCTGATGAGTCCGAACGAAAAAGCGATCGACGCACGTTGTCTTTCTCAGACCGAGATGCGCCGTCTCCGCGCGCGCGTCGCCGCGCGTGCGGCGTCGAGTGACACCGCCCCGCGCGCGTCGTGGGCGCACCGCGTTGGGTGGGCGAAATTTTTCTCCGCATGCGTCGCGGCGTGCCGGCCGAAATCCCTCACCGCCGCGGTGGTGCCATTCGCGGTGGGCACCGCGTTGCGTTTGCGACAAGCGGGAGACGGCGGCACGCTGAATTGGCCCACCGCGTGTCCCGCGTTTTTCGGGTACGTCTTGATGCAAATCGGGTGTAACCTGGTTAACGACGCATGCGACTTCGTAAAGGGCGCGGATGGCCCAACCCGGGTGGGGCCGGCGAGGGTCACACAACGAGGCGTGTTTAGGGCGAAAAGCGTGCATCGCTGTGGCGTAGTGTGTTTACTCGCCGCGTTTGCCCTGTTGGTACCCGCGGGACTAGGCTTGGATTGGAACCACCAGGGGGGTATCACGTCGTACAACGTGAACAAACCGTTCCTTACGTGGTCGTTGTTGTCATGCGCGGCGGCATATTTGTACACGGGCGGTCCGTATCCGCTTGGGTACCACGGGCTCGGCGATTGCACCGTGGTTGCGTTTTTCGGGGTCGTCGCGACCGGGTTAGCGTGTGCGGCGCACGGCGACCACCACGTCTCGGGGGGTTTCTACGCGCAATCACCCTCAAGTGACTCTGAAAATAGCAGCAGATCACTCTTCACCCCCCCCGTGCTTCTCGCCGGTACCCAGACCGGGTGCTTAGCCGCCGTGTTGTTAGCCGTGAACAACTTGCGGGACGCGTTTACGGATTCGAAAGTTGCCAAAAAAACCTTAGCCGTGGTCTTCGGCACGGACTTCGTGAAGCGGGAGATTTATTTTCTCGTAGCGACGGCGTATGGGTTGTTAGTCTTGTGGAGTGTCGATTTTGACGGTACAAGTGGTAACGCCGCAAGCCTCGGAGAATCCTGTGCCTGGTTCAATCCCACCTGGGCTTCGGTTTTGCCGTCGCTCACCCTGCCGCTCGCGTTGGAAGTAACAAACTGCGTGCGAAAAGTTTTCCCGGGAACGACCGAGTGCAACGAAATATTGGCGAGCGCCGCGCTTGCGCATTTAGCGTTTGGGGTCTCCTTAGCCGCGGGCTTGGCGCTTGACATGGGTAGCGTTCCGAGTGGCGGGTTCAGTTGGTTTAGCGTTGGGGGTTTAGGGTTCGGAGGGTAACGGGAATTTGGTTTAGTTCGTAGCATCCGGTATCCGTACACAGCACCCTTAATCCTTGAAGCGTCCAAACGAATCAATCACTTCTCCAAATCGGCTTCGTCCTCCAGCTCGAAACTGTCGCCTTTTCCTTCGCTGTACACGGAGCTTCCGTTCCGTGAGTGATTGGTACTCGAGGTGGTGCTTGACGGCCGTGGGGTTACGAAACTCGCCACCGCGCCACTAGAGTGTTCCCGGCCTCGCGAATCCCCAACCAGCCCAGCGCCAAAGTCCAAGCCCTTGCTCGCCATCTCATTTCGCATGGTGTCGTAATTTTTCAACTTCCCGGAAAGGTGCTCGACGTCGATGCGCTCCGCGGAGGCCCGGCGGACGTGCGTTCGCAGGGTTTTCCGACGCCCCCCGTCGCCGTCGGAGGTACCGCGCTCGTCCAGCGACGAGCACGCGGAAGAGTCGTCCGCGCTGGTGGGCGACGCGCTGATGTCGGCGCTCACTTTAGACGGGGTGAGAACTGTGTCTTTGCTGAATTCGCCGATTTGCTCGTTTGAATCGCCAACCACCGGGCTCGCGGGCCCGCCCTCCCCGATCGTCTTCATCGGCGACGGCGTGTTGCTCGGGCGCGTCCCCCCGGAAGTCGCGGCCGTGGAGCTCGTCGGAGTACCGGCCGTACTTTGGCCCTTTTCGGCGTCGCCAACACTGCCGCCATTTCCGCTTCCACCGCGACCCAACCCGCGGGCCTTTTCCGTTTCCGTTCGCGTTTCGATCCGCTCAAACTCCTGCACGAGGTGGTGGCTTTCCGGCGCGAACACCCTTCGGGCGGAGCGGATTATTAAATCAGGCAAAAGCGCGACCCCCACGATTAGCGGCGTCGCGGTCCAGAACTTCGCCGCGGGCGCCACGGTGGGAAGGAAAATCTTGTACGAGTACGTGGACAGGTACCGCTCGGAATCGCTCAAGATGCAGTTGCTGGCGTACCAAATCAAAATGCTTCCCCAAATCGCGACGTGCTGCACCCAGGTCCAGTAGTTGATCATCTGCGCCATCTGGAGGTTGATCGTAATCACGATGCCGGTGTACATCACCGTGCCTATTTCCCACAACCCGAATTGCCGGCCGCTGACGTGGTCCGCCTCGCCGCCGTGAACGCCGTAAAACACGAACGTGTACGTGACCAAGGAGACGTAGGTAGCGTTCAGGGCCCAATAAAGCTGTCCGTGAATAAAAAAAAGGGTCAGTCCATTTGTTGGGCGTGTATTGGACGTGTATTGGACGATGGCCTGGTCAACAGGGAGGGGTAATCGGTCTGAACAGTCGTAGTTATCGGTCCGAACAGTCACCAGCGTTAGAGGTAAAACAGTGTGTCCCCGGATTTGAAAAAGCCTGACATACGCACCTGAACCTGCCACGTGAAACACGCGTTGTCCTGGCCCTGTTTATAGAGTTGGGGAAACCGCAAACAGCTGGTTTGCGAGATGTCCTGGTCGAAACACCCGAGCGCCAGCACGGGCAAGCTGACGAAGAAAATGTTAAACGCGCTCATCAGCCAATCGTTGTACACGACCTGGCCGGACGCCCGGGTTTCAAGGTTGTACAAAAACAACGTCAAACCGAACGCGATGTTCTTGTAAAAGAAATACCTGCGATTGGAAACGAAAAGTGGTCAACGTGTTTCGGGCCGCGTGTATGGGCAAACAGTCACCCGTAATCGGGCCTCACGGTGTGTGGCGGATTTGGGAAAGCCCCAACACGCACGTCACCATTCGCGACACCCGTTTGTAGTTGTACCTGCCGTGCACTAACAGCAACCGTTCAAGGAACCGGAACTGCGCGAACGCGAAATCCGCCGCCATCACGGCTTGCATGCCCTCCTGCCCCGAAATCCCGACGCCGATGTGCGCCGCCTGGATCATCCCCACGTCGTTCGCGCCGTCGCCGATGGCGAGGGTTATTTTGCCTGAATCTTTCACCAAGCCGGTGACTAATGCTTTTTGAAGCGGCGACACTCGGCAGCACACCACGGAGACGCAGCCCGTACCGAGGGACAGAAAGTCGGGCGCGAGGTTCGGTTCCAGGGCGAACGCCAGGGATCGCCCGTCGATCACCACGCCCATGTCAATTCCTTTCGCGCTGCACTCGTCACACAGCTCGATTCCTTTTTTTATTTGGTCTCTAACCTGCTCTCGGCCCTGAGTGTCGAAATCGGCTTTCGAAATCAACCGGTCACCCTCCAGTTTGATTAACTCGTTGATGTTGATCACGTGCGTTTTCATGTCCTCTCTGAGAAGCGAACACGCCTGGCCGATGTTAATCGCGGTGTCTTGTTTGTCCCCCGTTAGCACCCAGACCGAAATCCCAGCCCGCATGAGCTGCTCGATACACTGCGGCACGCCGTCCTGCAGCTTGTCTTCAATCGCGGTGGCGCCGAGGAGCTCGAGATCTTTTTCCGTTTTGCGAACGAAAAGTGTCAGGGCCTTACATATCTCGATGTATGGACAACAGTCACCAGCTGAGAGATAAAACAGGGAGGCGGGATTTGGGAAATGCGGGGACGAACCGTTTTCAATCACCTCGGCGCACGCGTCGATTTTCTCGTCCCGTTTTTCCAGAGACTGCGCCGCTTCCGTGTACTGTTGAGTTTTGCCAGAAAAGTGTCAGTATTGTATGGGCAAACAGTCGTCAGGGACTTGGGAAAGGCAAGACGCACCGTTTCGTTCCAAGCGTCATACTCGGTTTTCGTCAACTCCCGTTTCGCGAGACACAGGGTTCGTAACCCGGACGCGGCGTAGTCGTCCATGTGAGCCTGCGTCGACTCCGCGTGCGTTTGGCCACCCGGGACGTGGCGCAACCGCTCGTAAATCACGGAATCGGCGCCTTTGCGGTTTTGCCGGAAAAGTGTCAGGGCCTTGTATATCTCGATGTATGGACAACAGCCACCGGCTGAGAGATAAAACAGGGAGGCGGGATTTGGGAAAGGCCCAAGGCCGTACCTTTGCAGTACAAAACCAGGGTTCCCTCGGGGGTACGGCAAATCACGCTCATGCGTTTCCGCGTGCTGTTGAACTCCAGAATGTTCAGAATGTCGAACCGTTTCGTGGTGCTGGAGGAAACCGTTTCGTTGTCAATGGACTCCGGTTCCTCCACGTCGATACCGGTGGTGTGCCGCGCTTTGAAGAAAAACCCGAACCGCTTCGCCGCGACAACGAACGCGCTTTCATCGGGGGACTCGGCTTGGTAACAAACGGTGGCAGGCTTGGGATCGCCCTCGGGAATCACGGTGTGACACACCGCGAGGACCCTAGAGATAAAAAAGAAAGTGTCAGTCTCGTATGGGCATTCAATTCAATTGGCGGAATGTGGTAAATGGGAAATACTTACCGGAAAAAGTCCACGAAAACGCGTGACTCAGCGTGCGTCATCCACCCGCCGCCGTCGATTCGGGAATCCTTGAAGTTAAACCCGGGTTCAATAGGGCCGCTTTTAACGGGAGCGCCTTTGCTGTCGTGCGTCGGCGCAGGCGGAAGCGGGTTGCCGTTCCGCTTCGCGACCGCCCTCTCAATCTCCGTCACACCCGCGCCGTACGATCCGCCCGCGATTGACATTTTGAAAAACTCCATGGAGTTGCAGGTCAGGGTTCCTGAGATTGTAAAAGCCGAAAGTGTCAGTCTCTCGTAATGTGTATGAGGGATTGGAAAGGGTACCGTAGTGTGACTTCGTAACTGTTACCAGTACTGGTAAGAGTTACCAGTAGTAAAAAGTCAGGGTAATCGGGCCGATCAGGGAGGCGGAAGGTGGTGATTGGGAAAGGCGCTTACCTGTTTTGTCACTAAGCACCGTGTGCACCATCCCGAGCTCTTCGTTAAGGTTGGACGTCCGCGCGCGCATCGGGGTATCCGTTTCGGCGTGGTACAGCGCCCTGTCCTGGTTAATAAACACGGTGGCTTGCATCACCTTGACGAACTCCAGGGAGACGTACAGGGAAATGGGAATGAGGTAGCCGTACAAAACGTACGACGTGAGGAACGCCACGATTCCCACCAACGGCGCGTTGGTAGGGTCGAACACCATGTCCGCCGTGTCCGTCCGCAGGTACCAGTTTTTAAGGGAATCGTTTTTGATCCAAACCCCGCACACGATCGCGGTGACGGTACCCTGATTGGGTGGGAAAGAAAAAAGTCAGTCCCGAGTCTCGTGATGATGGGCGATTTATGCACAGCGAGAAAACAGTCGTAGTACTCTGGTGGACCTATGTAGTGGTAAGACGTGCTGCCTGCACTCCATACAGGGCATCAAACGTAGGTGTCTGGATTTGGGAAAGCCCAAACGCACGTACCATCGTCAGCAGTAACAACAGCATCATCAAAACCACCCTGTCCATGCCGTACTCTATTTGCGACCGTTTCGACGGCGCCGCGGACGAGTTCATCATCACCTTGGTGTCGTGTCCGGTGTAAATCGCCACGCCTAGCACCCACTCCGTGTTCCGCAAAGAGCTCCTGATACGATAAAAGCTGAAAGTGTCAGTCTCGTATGGGCATTCAGGGAGGCGGTGTGTGGTGATTGGGAAAGGCCCGTACCCTCGGAGCAAAACGTTGTACGGCACCAGGGAGAGTTTCTTTTTTGAATCGGGAAAAAGATGCACGTCGTCCTCCGTCAACGGCCCGTCGTACGCTCCCTTCGGTACGTCCAAATTACCCGTAAACGTGTACAACGAGTTGTTCGGGTGCTCGCACTCCACTCGCGCGCCTGCTGGGTCGGGTGGGTCTTCTTTCTTCGCCCGACGCGTGGATAACAATCGCGTAAACCGTCTTATACCGCGCGATTCGGGTTCGATAACAGGCGCGACCTGGTCGGCCTTCGCGTCGACAACGGATTGGATTGTTGCGGCATCCGTCCCTGCAGCATTCGCTTCATTTCCAACCACCCCCGCGAAGGTCTTTAAAAACGCCAACCCTTTGGTGCCTCGTTCCCCCACCACCCCGCACCCCTCCACCCCCCTTTTAAGTTTCAAGTTTGTTTCGCCGTCCAGGTTTTTCGTCTCCACGTAGCACACGGCGTCGTCCAGGGGCGACGCCAGTAAAATCAGGTCACACGGGAACGCCTGGTCCCGCACCACCCTGACCACGTCGCCGGCCCGTATGTCCCTCCACTCGCATTGCGTCATGCTGGTGCCGTCGAACTTTTCAGTCAGCGAAGTGTTTTGTTCGTGGTCCTGTTTGTGCCTTCCATAGTCCTCCACCGCCTCTTTGGTCATGGACAAACCTACCACAAGACACAGGGGCGCCCAGATCGTGTACGGCTTGATCGGCGAGATCGCCTCGAACAGGGAGATGATGGCGACGGAAAGGAAGTACAGGTTCGCCACCCTTCGGAACTGCTCGTACAAACCCTTGGGGAAGAACGTGACCAGATTGTACTTTCCCGTGCTGATCCCGTTGCCCTTGTGCCCGAAAAGCTTATTCACAGAGTGGTCGGTGGTTATGTGCACCAACCGGGTCTCGCCCACGAGACTAGTACCCCTCGCGAAACTCACCAGCGACTTAAGCGACGCCTTGACGGTAAGGCTCGCCATGTCGGTCACCGGTGTGCGGTGTGCCCCAACGCCGTCCGCGTCGCCGCGCGCGGCCCTCTGTTGGCCACAGCGATGCATCCGCCGAAAACGGGCCCAAATTTATTCGAAAATGTCGTCGACGAATGGACGACGACTTTGACAGGCTTCGCAAACACTGTGTGCAGACCTTCGTCGCGCATGGATCTGTCGCCGCAAACGCACGACGTCCTCGCCGCGACGATCCTCGCGCTCGTGAGCGTATTCGCCCTGGTGCTTGTGTTGAGCGGCTTGCGACGCCGGGGTGGGAAATTTCGGGTGAGCGTGCGGTACGGTAAGGCACAGTAACGCAGCCGAGCCGAGAAAAGGGGTAAAACACTTCAATCGGCAGTACCACGGAGGTAGGCACACCAAACGCGAAAACTCGCCGTCAGTCATCATGTTCGCCGGGGACGACGAGACCACGCACCACGGACTGACGGATTACGAGCTCGAAAGAGTGGCGCACATCCGGCGGAACCGGGAGATCATGAAACAACTGGGGCTCGGGGATCACGATATCGTCAGGGCGGCGCGGGAGCGGTGCGGGGATGTTGGGGATGCATCATCGACGAAGAAAAAAACAAAAAAAAGAAACAGGGATGGAGTTGGCGATGACGTTGGCGACGGCAACGGCAACGGCAACGGAGACGACGATGCCGGCAACGACCAAAAGAGCACAAAAAAAAACTCAAGCTCAGAAACCGTCGAGGCTGGGATCGCGCGCGTGTTACGCCGGTCACGACGGTTGTTGGACAAGCCCGTTGAGCACGACGGGACTTCGGTTGATGACCCCGAGTTCGAATCGAAAGAATCCAAGTCGAAATATTTAGCGGGGTACGAAATCGACGCCCTGCACGAAGCCGACGCGGCGGCGTACGCGAAGAGGAACGCCGGGTGCCAGGAGAAAGTGTCCGTGGTGGGCACGGCGAGTTATCAGCACACGTTAATGCGGGTGCGGACCATGTCCGAACCCGCCTTGAAAAACAGAATAGCCGCCATCGAGCGGGCCAAGGGGAAACACGCCGTGGTCAAGATGCGGTTGTTCGCGCGGGTTACGTTTCTGGAAGGGTTGGAGGCGTTGGCGAGAAGCGCGACCGAGGCGTTTGAGCGGCTGGTTGCGGAACTGGGAGACCCGGAGGAGGAGGAGGAGGGAACGTGAGGTGCTGACCATAGATGTGCACCTTGCAGGTGTAAAAGGTACTAGTATAAAGAGTATTCGAAACAGGTGCTGCCTTTACAAGAACGCGGTCGGATTTTTACGACGCTCTGTCGCGGGTCGAGTCCCCAAACGCCTTACAGGGAGTAAGTTTCGGTTGCTCTATTGCGTCTAAACGTCCAACATGTTTGCCTCTCCCAACACCTTGCAACAATTTCCGCGGACACGTTTACGCCACAACTTCCTCTTTGATTTCAATTCCCTCCGCGTTGAGAATCAGGTACCCGGCTTTCCTCATTTTGTCCACGTTCGCGGGCGCGCCGACGATGGCCAGGGCGGGGGTCTGGTTCACCAAGTATTTCGTAGCGCAGACGCGCATCTGTTCCACGGTGCAGTCAAGAAGGCGGTCACGGAAGGTTTGCCTCGAAGCGTCGTCCATCATGTTGGTAAACAGCGACGCGCCCCTGCCCGACGGCGCCAGCGGCGCGTCGATGGCTTTGAACGCCTTGAGGTGCGCCTCTTCCAGGATTTCTGGGGTCAGGTTCCCAGCGACAGACGCCCAAACCGCGGCTTTTTCGAAAGCCTCAATCGTCGCAGTGGTGTTCGGGTCCCGGTACGAGGACATGGCGAAAATCCCCTCCACCGGGCTCGCGCTCGCGCCGCCGCCGTACGCGCCTCCTTTCTCTCGGACTTCCCGGTGCAGATACGCGGAGGAAAGCGCGTGCCCCAACAAATACAACGGCGCGCTATCGGCGTGCTGGTAATCAACCGTTTTGTACGCCGCGGCGCAGTAGTTGGTTTGCTGCGGGACGGAGATGAAAGCCCTTGAGGGGTTGGGTTTGAAAGCGGCGAGCGAGTCGGTGACGGTCGTTTCTTTCCCCGCCGCAGCACCGCCGGCGGGTAGCTTCCCCAAGAACTTCTCCAGCCCGGCCACGGCGATCTCCACGGCGTCGCCGGGAACACACGCGACGCGCAGTCTGGACACTTTGTCGCTCGTCAACGTAAACGCCGCGATTTCGCTCAGCGCCTTTTCCACCTCGGCGACGCCGCCCTTCTTTTCCCTTGCGAGTCGCTGCAACATCGCGACGTGCGGAAGTCCCGCGGTGCGGTAATCAAGCTCGCTTTCAGGAGAAATCGTGGACGTAGCGAATGCCTTGGCGTACTGCATGCCGTTGGACGCGACGCCGGAGCCGGCACTCGCCGCTCTTCGCGACAGCAACAAGCCAACCCGGTCGCTCTCGCCGAGCCAGTTCGCGCCAGTCGCGATTTCAGTCATCAGGTCTAACGTGTCAGACACGTTTCTGTCCAGGGCGCTGCCTGACATCGACAGAAACACCTCAGTCGCCCCAACGCCATCCAGGCTTTGCCTTGTGTCAACCCCGGCGCCGATACCGCCCGAGATGAGTTTCTCGTACTGCGCCAGGTCCTTGTAGTTTCGTTGTTTCGTGCCTAGCTCGGTGACGAAGTCAGCGAACAAATCCAGGTACGGGGTGAGCCGGTCGGGCAAATCGCTCATGTCGAACACAACGTTGACGTACGTAACGCCGTTCGTGGGCTGCGCGTCGATTTGAACCGGTTTCTTGATCGTGCCGGACACCAGTGTCCGAGACACGTCGCTGTTCCACTTTTTGATTTCACGCGGCACCGCTTCGGCGACTTTCAGGGTGGGAAGCACGGCCGCGTCTTGTGGGGCGTCTTGCGACGTGACCAAGTCGATGGCTTCGGTGACGATGCGTTTTTTCTTCTCTTCGCTCAAGCCAGACGCAATAGCCGCGACCTTCGCTTTCTCCGCGGCCTCGAGTTTCGCGTCGTACTCCGCGTCAGGCACGCCAACCACGGTGACTTCGTGCGGGTTGTCCACAAAGCGCTTTTTGAAGAGTTTTTGCCAAAACTGGGGGTCGGCGTCAAGCGCGAGTTGCAGCTTCGCCGCGTTCTGCGATGAATAAAAGGAAGTGTCAGTCGGCCGTATGGGCAGATGTAAGACGTCCCTTCGCAGGACGAGTACGTCGCGATGTATGGACAGCACTCACCAGCGTTAGAGGTAAAACGCAGAGGCTGGATTTGGGAAATGCGCAACACGTACCTGCGGCGTTCGCAAAGGCCGCAAGCCGTCGCCGCCGTGCACCCACGTGCCCATCGCGCCGAACGCCACGCCAAGCCCGAAATTAGTGCTGACCCGCGCGGCGCTGAGTTCGACTTGGTGCATCACGGCGTCGACGCGTTCGCGGGGGAACCCATCTTTCGCGATTTTATGAAGCGTCTCTTCGATTTTCCGTTCCACGGTTGGCACGTCCTCCGCGGCGACCCCCTTGAGGCCAACCGCGAACGAGGTTTCTCTGCGCGAACTACTGTAGCCGGTGCCAGGCGCGAACCCCGACCCCAAGCCTGATTCGAGCAAGGACTCGTGGAAGTACGCTTGCGGTCCCGATAGTAACAAGTCGCTCGCCACCACCAGGGCGAAGTTCTCCAACCCCGCGTCTGGTTCTTTGATCTGGTTCACCATCAAGTACGCCCGGCTCACCGTGGTTTGTTTGTTCTGGTCGGGCACTACGGCGTCCGTGGGGACGTTCACTTCCACCCTTTGTTGTTTAGAGGTGAACCGCTTCTCGTCCGCGACTTCCAGAAAGGAAACGTCCAGTTTGTCGAACCGCGCCAGGGCCAGTTCCTCCGTTTTCAGTAAAGTAGCCTCCAAAGGCAAATCGCCGTAGGTGTAGAACCGCGCGTTTGACGGGTGGTAGTGCGTGGCGTGGAATTTCAGCAAATCGTCGTGGGTCAGATCCGGAATCGCAACCGGGTCGCCGCCGCTGTTGTGGTGGTACGTGCTTGTCGGGAAAAGCTCCGCGGAAAGCGCCCTGCTGAATCGGGCGCTCTGCGACCCCATCGCTCCCTTCATCTCGTTGAAAACAACACCCTTTAGGGTGAGTTCGGTTTTGGAATCTTCCTTGCTCGCGAACTCGAGGCGGTGGCCTGGGTGTACAAAAAGAAAGTGTCAGTCTCGTGTTGGGCGATGGCCTGGTCAAACACTCACCAGCTGAGAGATAAAACAGTGTTTCCAGGATTTGGGAATCGCGCAAGGCCGTACCTTCTTGAAGAAAGTCCTCGTAGGAGAGTTTGGGGAAGAACGCGGCGTCCAGGTAAACCCCAAGCAGGTTGAAGTAGTCCGTCGTGTTCATGGTGGCGAACGGGTAACAAGTGTAGTCCGCCGCGGTCATGGCGTTCATGAACGTGGACAAGGACCGGCGAAGCATGTTGAAAAACGGATCGCGAATCGGGTACTTTTCCGATCCGCAAAGCGCGGTGTGTTCCAAGATGTGCGCCACGCCTCGGTCGTCCGTGGGTGTGGTTCGGAACGCGACGTTGAACACGTTGTTCCCGTCGTCAGCCCCGCAGTGCATCCACCGCGCGCCTGTTTTTACGTGCACCAGCTCCGCGACCGCTACGGAGTACTCCGGTACCCTTTCCACGGACACCACCTGGAACGCGCCGTTGGCGAGTTTCTGGCCCGGGACGAGGGACGCGACGAGCGCCACCGCGGGGGACATCACGGCCGCAGGCGCGTCGCCGCCAACCGCCGTGCTGCCCTTTTCAGGCGCCGCCTCCACCGCGTTCGCCGCGAAACCCGACCCCAACCTCGCAGTAACACCAGCCACCCCACCGAGAAGAAGAGGTCGCCTACTCATGCCTCGCTTGGCGCTGTCGTGCGCGCGAACCAGGTTCCTCGCGCGAGACGTGGGGCAGATTTGGCTGGCGCGTGTGGTCAACGCAGCCCTCGCACAAGACATCATTCACGGAAACGCCGAGTTAGTACGGTCGCGGAGTCGCGGAGTCGCGGTGGGTGTGTCGGGCGCGTGGTGCGCGTCGATACAATGTGTTGGGCGAAACGTCGACGAGCGCTTTGGGTGACCTGTGACGTGGTCTACAGCGTGTGTGACGTGGCGTTCCCGCGCGATGTTCAAAGCAGCAGAGGGCCGCGCAGTGGGCAGTTAGTCTGGACGCGCTGAACGCAGGTGGAACCACACTGATGCACCCCTTGCACAGTTGTGACTCCTGGAGCAAAGCTTGTGGAGAGTTGCTGAAAAGCAAAAAGTGCCTCTCTTCTCACACCTTCGCCCGCGCGTTCAGGAGACCGACGGCATGCTGCCCGCGGCGGTGCCGTGTCACAAGGGAACGATGCTTCGTACGTTGTGCGGACGCTTTGGGTCGCCAGGGATGCGGAGCGCGAGCAGGGCGGTGTCCGGAATAAGCACGGAACCGCGTGGTTCGTCGTGCGCGGGCGTTCATTCGAGTTGGGCGGTCGCACGTAACAACGTCGGCGATGGCATCGGCAACCCGGGTCGCGTCGCGCGCGCGCGTTGCGCGGCCGGGCGCCTGCCGGTTCGCGTTGCAGTCGCCCCGCTTCAAATGTCCATTTCGCCGTCATCCCTAAACCCTAAAGCAACCTGCCAATTCGCGACGCAGACTTGGCGCCCGAACCGCGGCCCCCGCATCACCGCCGCCGCCGCGGAAGGGGCGATGCCAAAAGATGACAGCGCGCTGTTGGAACTTCGAAGAACCAAACTCCTCGCGAGTCTTCCAAGCGTCTGCCCTGGTTGCGGGGTGGGTTTACAGTGCGCTGACCAGAACCTACCCGGGTTCTTCGTGGTTCCGGAACGCTTGTTAAGAGAGGAGGACGAGACGGATGAGGAGACGGAGGAGGAGTTAGGAGAAGGCTTTGAGATGGACGAATCGTTGATGACACCGGAAGAGAGGCTAAATCTGGCGGAAGCCCGGGAGATGGAACTTTTAGGCCTGGAAGACGATGATGACGAGTTATTCGAGGTGGGAGCCCTGGAGGGCGATGAGGACGACGACGACGACTTCGTGATTTCAGACGCAATGGACAGCGTCGATGAGGACGACGACGACGTTTACGTCGAGGACGACGCGATTGAAAAATTTGTGATTCCCGGCGACTTCGACGACTCCGATTTCTTCGAAGAGGGTTGGCTCGATGACTTGGCGATCACGGTTTCCGAGGAGGACGAGTACGTGTCGTCAGGAGATGGAGGGGGTATGCGGGTTGGTATGGGTAATTACCCTGATTCTAATTCCTCGAACGACGATTCGGACGAAGATGTCATCGCGCCAGGTTCCAAGGAAGCCTTCGCGCTCGCCGCGCTCGGCTCGCTGTTCGACGACGACGGCGCGGATGCAGAGGAGGAATCGGACGCGAACCGCCGGACACGAAACTCGGAGCGAAAGAAAATAAACCTCGAGGACCAAGTTACTTGCGCGCGGTGTTTTTCGTTGCGCAACTACGGCGTGGTGAAGAACCAAGCCGCGGAGACGCTGATGCCGAGTTTCGATTTCAAACGAGTCATCGGCGGGCGACTGGACCGGTTAGGCAAGTATTTCCCAATCACCACGCTCCGAAGACTGAATGCCCATACGATACTGACACTTTCCTGTTTATCTCTAGGCCCGGGCGGCGCGGTCGTGTTGCTCGTCATCGACGTCGTGGATTTCGACGCCAGTTTCCCAACCGACGCGGTGGACGCGCTGCATCCGTACATCCTGAACGAAACAATCGACGTGCTTTTGGTGGCGAACAAGGTTGATTTGTTGCCCACGCAGTGCACGCGGACGCGAGTGGCTAGTTTTGCGCGGCGACGCGCCAAGGCGTTAGGTCTCGAACGAGCCGCGGGTGTGCATTTAGTCTCAGCGCACACCGGGATGGGCACCAATGTTTTAAGCGACCAGCTGGAGCAGCTCCTTCAAAACGGCGCCGAGGCGTGGGTGGTGGGCGCGCAGAATGCGGGGAAATCGAGCTTGATCAATCGTTTATCTCAAAAGTTCGACGTCGACGGTAAGGGCATCAGGGGCGACGTGAACGGCGGTCCGGGGGTCGGCCCTATTGCGTCGCACTTGCCAGGCACCACGCTGGGCGTGGTGCGGTTGCCAAACCTGCTACCGGGTGGGGCGGATATTTACGACACCCCGGGTTTGTTACAGCCGCAGCAAGTATCGTCGCGGTTAACCAGCGACGAAGCGAGGGCGGTGTTACCGCGGCGACGACTCACCCCGCGAACGTACCGGGCGGAAATCGGCAGCACCATCCACATCGGGGGGTTGGGGCGTATCGACGTCCTGGACGGCCCGCAGCGCACCATGTACCTCACCGTCTGGGCATCCGCGGATATCCCCACGCACTACATGCTAAACGGGTTTGCGCAATCCGGAAAGGCGGCTACACTTTACGAAAAGCACGCCGGCGCCAAGCTGTTTCCCCCGATCGGCCCCGAACGAGTTGGCCAACTGGGCGAGTGGGGAAGCAGAGTGGTTACGGTGTTCGGCACGAGCTGGCAGAAAAGCGACCGCGACGTCGTGATTGGCGGCCTCGGGTGGGTCGGAGTAGGCGTGAACGGCGAAGCCACGCTGCGAGTGTGGACGCACGAGGGCGTGATGGTCGAAACGCGTGAGGCGCTGGTGCCAGACATGGCCCGTGATCTGCACCGCCCGGGGTTCTCGGACGAGATGAGCGTTGGGGGGGGGGCTGGGGATGGGGGGAAAAGGCCGAGCAAACGCGTCACGAGAAAAGGGCCGGGACGGGGGAGGGGATGATGAGCGCGCGCTTGGAGATTTTGAATGATCAGCTGTTCCAAATAAATTCTCAAATTCTTTTGCAGGCCACCAGGCCTTCTGGTTCCCACGTGTTATCCGCTGTCCCCGAAGCTCGCGGTTTCATCCCTCCACCGCGCGCGCCCCCGACGTTCGTTCGCGCACACCGCACGGAGTTTCAAGCACGCCATGTTCGCGCGTGTCCTGGAACGGGCTGCGAGGCGCGGGGCGTTGCCTGGCAACCCGAAGGCCGCGCTCAGGGCTTCGCACGCGGTTGTTCGTGAGATCAAAGAGATCGGTCAAACCGGGTGGGCGTCATCATCTTGCGATCGATCCTTCGCCACGGAGTCCGCGACCGCGGCGTCGACTTCGACTCAATCCGCACCCCAAGCCGGCTTGGGTTCGTTCCGCGCGAAACTCGCGTCCGGCCCGGACTTTTCCGATTTCGTCAAAGGCGAGTCCTTGCCCGGTACCGCGTACTCGCTCGCGGCCCCCACTTCTTTAAAAGACAAGAGCGTTCGGAAACCGGCGTGGATGAAGCGCACGATACCGAGCGGCGACCGGTACACGGAAATCAAAGCCAAGCTCCGGGAGCTGAAACTGTCAACTGTTTGCGAAGAGGCGAAGTGCCCTAACTTGGGCGAGTGCTGGGGAGGCGGCGAGGGGAAAACCGCGACCGCGACTATTATGATCATGGGCGATACGTGTACGCGAGGGTGTCGTTTTTGCGCTGTGAAGACGGCCAAGGCGCCGCCGCCGCTGGACGTGGACGAACCCAAAAACGTCGCCACCGCGATTGCGGCGTGGGGTTTGGACTACGTGGTGTTAACTTCCGTTGACCGGGACGACCTTGACGACCAAGGCGCGGAGCACATCGCGAAGACAATCCGGAACCTGAAGACGTCGACGAATGGAAAGATTCTGGTGGAAGCGCTTACGCCCGATTTTCGGGGCGAAAGAGATTTAGTCGAGCTCGTGGCGAAATCCGGCCTAGACGTGTTCGCGCACAACGTGGAAACCGTACCGGAGCTGCAGGCTAATGTCCGTGACCGACGGGCGAACTGGGCGCAGTCGATTTCGGTGCTGAAAATCGCGAAAAACGCGGGTGCGCCGGTTACGAAAACGTCCATCATGCTCGGTACGTCTCGCGCGTTTCCCAAATCCCGCCTCCCTGTGCGGCCGGATTACTCTTCCCTGTTTACGCATACCAAACGGGAGTACAGTATTTCCAATCCCTCATACTAGGGAGTACAGGGCCGGACCCTTTTCCAATCCCGGATATACACGCGGCCTTACGCGACTGACACTTTCTTTTACCTATCCCAAGGCTTGGGCGAAACCAGGGCGCAGGTGGTGAACGCGCTTACGTTGCTGCGACACGCGGACGTCGACGTCGTTACGTTCGGGCAGTACATGCGCCCCACGAAAAGGCACCTGCCGGTACACGAGTACGTCACCCCCGACGCGTTCGATGCGTACCGGGAAATCGCGGAGAACATGGGGTTCTTATACGTCGCCAGCGGGCCCATGGTCAGGAGCTCGTACAAAGCGGGGGAGTACTTCATGGAGAACATTTTGAAAAAAAAAAAAGCGGCGGCGGCGAAGGCGAGTATTTAGTAAAGCAACGGGTAGGGTTTTAAGCAGCTAGTTGGTAAAGCAACCGATAGTAAGTAAAGCAACCGCTAGTAAGTAAAGCACCGCGTAGACTTACACTTGTAACTCTGTAGTTAACGGCAAAGAGCATACCACAATTCTCTCAATACATTACTCATCTCATGCGCATCAGCGAATTGAAGTGGTTGGTTTCTTTCTGCCTGCGCGTTGGCGATATCCGCAGCACCCTCGACTTACCAACCTCGATTCTTTCACTCGGGTCGGCGTACTTTTTCGCGGGCGTGTCGAACATCCTTCGGTCGGCGAAAGTCTTGCGGCGCGACTGTTCACGGCGGTAAACGTCGTTTTCTTTGTTCTCGTCCGATCCGCCGTCGTCTCCGTAACACACCTCGGAGTTCCGTTTCCGTTCCTCTTTCAACTCCGCAAGGACCTCGTCCACGGTTTCGTCGAGGGTGAGGTCCACTGCGGCGTCGCAGTCTTGGTCAGACGCATCAGACGACACCGACAAAACGTCAGAGTCGCTCTCTTTTTCCCACTTAGATTCTGGTTTGGGCAACACCGTGTTCACAGGCACCAGCTGTTCGCTCACCGTAAAAGGAACCTTGGTCAAAGAAACACCGTCGACGCCGTTTCGTACCCCGTTCCGCGCCGCGCGTAGTTCCGTCAACCCACGAATCGTCGCGTCCTTCTCCGCCAGCGCCAGGCGCAAAAAACGCAACTCCTGAGATGGTAAAAATAAATGTCAATCTTGTATGGGCAATCAGGGAGGCGGGATGTGTTGGGTGGGAAATACGTACCTTCGCCTGGAACCCGATCGTCTCGTCGTACTCCGTCACGACGCTTCGAGTTTCGCCAAAGCCGTTTCTTGACCCATCACGTTGGCCCTCGCGATTCGTGTAACTCGCCACCGCGGCTTTCGACCGTAGGCTCATGAAAGGGGCTTTGCGCGTTGCGAAAGGCTTCGCCAAACGTTGTTCCTTCACGCTTCGCGCCAAAGCGTCTGGGAACGTTCACGAAAAGGGGTTAACGTCTTGTGTATCGCGATGTATGGACAACAGTCACCAGCGTTAGAGGTAAAACAGGGAGGCGGGATTGGGAAAGGCCCAACACGTACCTCGTTGTTTCAAAAGTTTCGATATCTCGGACGCGGCGCCATTGCCTCCCTCCGTCTTTTGCAACTCAAACACGAAAGCTCTTACTTTGTCGAGGTTCGGTTTATTAAGAACAGTGGTGTGGTCATTGCTAGGGGTTTCCTTGTGTGTTTTGTGTTCGTCTCGCGAAGAGCCTCGTAGACGGAACAATCCCCGCGCCGCGGCGAGCGCGAACGGCGCGGCGACTAAAGCGACGGTGGCGATTTTATTCGCGTTTTTCGGGACAGCACCGATCGGGCCGCGGCTCGAGGTGCGAGCGCGTCGTTTTTCCCGCGGTGTTACCGGCGGTGAGGCGTGCGTGCGTCTCGCTTCGTTGTTGTGTCCGCGCATGTCCACCGTCAGCGTGGTGACTTCACACGCATCTGTAACTTCTTCGTCGATACCGCGCTCGCGCGAAATCAAATCAGCCGCCGCGTCGTCGCCGGTTTCCGTTTCCGAAAAAGCTTTTTGTTTCGGCGCCCCCGACGACACCGCGGTCGTGGTGCCCGTCGTTTTTGGTGCGTCGCGCGTGGCGTTTTTGGGTGAACCCTCCGTTGAGACGTAGAGTTGTTCACCTTCCTCGTGATGCACGTTACGTTTCGCGTCATGCCGTGTATCAGCCTCTTCTTTGAGCGTATTCGTCTCCGCGCTTCGTCCACGAGACGCATCCCTTTCCGGAACCTTGGCTGCTTTTTCTTTTTTCGCCGCCCCATCCGCGCGCCGGTACGCCGCGTACGACGAGACCGCCCCGCCCGCCCCAAGACCGACGAACTTCCCACCGCCCGCGAGAGGAAGGAAAGAGGACATCGCCCCCGGTTCCAGTCCGCACGCGAGCTCTCCTGGCGGCGCGTCCCGGGAAGTGACGAGACACGCGGTCCTTGGACGAAACAAAACGGCTCTTTTGTTGACGGAAACAACGGGATGATTATTTTGAAGGAGATTTTGGATAACATCACATCACGCCCACCAGCTCCAGCCCTACCCCACCCGCTGCGGAAAACACCCCAATCAGCGTGGTCCAGATGAGCATCCCCCACCCTGATTGGTACCGTTTCTTCGGCTCACCGGTGGCGTACCCCTCCGCCCAGGAGAACCGGGCTTTGCACCACACCAGGCCGAAGAACGCGACGCTGATTGGATACTTCACACCGCCGATTAAACTGCCGCAAAGAAACATGGTGAATGTTTCAAGGGCTTGTTGATGCCCGCGCTGGATGCAGTTGAACTTCACGCTTTTCGCGTCCTTGCCGGTGGCGTACATCGCGGGAAGAGGCATGCCAAAAGTTTCACGCGCGGCGCCCACCTTGAACGAAAGCGCGATGACCGCGAAGGAACAGACGATGAGGTTCACCATGATGACCAATCCGTAGGCTTTTGGAAGAACGCCCGACTTTTCGGCGATCCCCCACACCGCGCCGTGCAACTCAGGCGCGACCTTCGCGAGGTGCGCGGACCCGTAACTTTCAACCGCAAGCACACCCATGGACTGCGCGGTGAGCTTCGCGACCGCGGTCAGGAGACCCATGGTGACGGTGGGTGGGGTTGATGCGCGTGCGTGAAGGCGATTGCAAAAGTGAGTCGGGGACATCTTGAGCGTCGAAAGAAAATCGAGCGAATTTTGAGATCGCTGGAAACGAGTCAGCATTTGTAGTGGCCTCGCGCGATCGACCGTGCCACACGCGCGGCGGACGCGCACGCGACACGAGCCTCCGCCTTCCCACCGCGAGTGCCGTGCGGTCGGGAAGCGACGCGTTGTGTGGTTGGGGTGTTCTCGGAAAAAGAACGAGGGGCGCGAAGGGGCGCGCGTTGAAAAGCGGTTACGTAGTGGCAGATTCGAGCTGAGCAGAAAAGGCAAAAGGGGCCCATGGGAGCTGCTGTTGACGTTTCCGATGCCCCAGGTTCGTTGGGTGGTGGCGATGGCGACCCCTCGCACGTGGTGCGGACACCACACACCGTCGGCGGTGGTGTCACGGGTGACGGTCAACGAAGCGGCGGCCTCCCGCCACGCGCGTCGTCGCCGGCTGGCCCAACGGCCGACCCCCGTTCGCGTTGTCTCGCCCAAACGCGCGACCGCGGCGCCGAGACTGGCACAGGGGATGTTCCGTCCACTTCCGCGACTACGGTTGCCGCGAACGCAACCAATCCAGTGACCTCCCAGTCCCTGCGCCGACGCCCGAGGCGAGTCAGCGACTCCGCGGGTTTCGGTGCGTGTCATCTTGACGGCCAAGATTTGACAAATGTCAAATCCACCCTGAGCCGCGTGAGTTCCTCGAGCGAGTTCGAGACGGAGGCTCCTGTGTCACCGAGAGCCGCATCCTTGGACCGAGGAGCTTCTGCTAGGCACCGAACGGAAGAAAGTACCTCGACCGATACTGGGGATGGATACCGAACTTCACAAAACTCAACATTCCACACGAACAACTTCAGAAGCAGGGTAAACTCGTTCCACAGTTTGTTGCAAGACGCGACCGCTGGTAAGATTTCGCTTAAGAGCGCGGCGCAGAAGATGAGCGACACGTTGGAGGCGCGGCTATCACAGTTCGGCCCGGGAGGCGTGGAGATTTACCGGTTCGCGTGGGAGCGGTTCAACCGCCGGGTTGTTTTTCACATTGTTTTTTATAGTTCGCTGGGGGTGGCGCTCGGCGTTTTAGCCGCGCTCGCCGCGTGGCAGGTACGCCTCGGGGCTTTCCCAAATCCCCCGACTCTGTTTACGGACCCTGTTTCACGGTTTCAGTACACCGCGGTCATTAAAAGGAAGCGTACTATGGGTAACGTTTACCAGTACTGGCAACTCTTACAAATATATCACAAGTAGGCTGTTCGGCCGATTACTCTAAGTAGACCGTTCGGCCCGAATCCTACGACTGTTTGCCGATTGCCCGCCCGTAGTTACGTAACACAAGTCACGGTCCCGACTGACCTTTTTCTTTCCCACCAGGTGTGGTGCGCCGTGGGGAAGTGGGTGCTGCGGCGGTTTTTTTTTGTGGTTCTGGCTTTGATAACCCTCGCGATGTTACCCCCGAGCTTTCCAAACGCCGCGGCGCACGCGTTGAGTCTAGCCCTGGTTGCCACGGAGCTGGTGCTGGTGGGAATCAACCTCGTGCTGTTCGCGCTGGTGCACCTCGCCGTGTTTCTGAACAAGGTAAGGTTTTTTCTTTTGAAGGAGTCGGATTATTTCAAGCGTTCGAAAGAACGTTTACCTGTTACCGCGCCGTGTTGACAAGTAGTCAGACTACAGTACTACTAGTAATCAGGCAGACTCCTGTCGTCCAACCGCCCCTCGCCCGGGAGTCTCGAACCGACGACCACCTTCTTCTTACGCGCCGTGGTTAACCACCTGTCGCTGCGTTACTTTACTGACTAAATACCCTTTCACACACCACAAATCCCCCCCGAACCACAACCCCCGTTGCCACAAAAAGTACATCCTCCCGCACTGGTTCCACAGCGCGCGGTCCACGTTTTCGGAAATTACGAGCGGCGTGGAGGACGTTTTGGGACGAGAAAACGCGAAAAAGAATTTGCTTCGGAGTTCGGTGTTGGCATCCCTGGAAGGCGCGGGTGGTTACCCCGAGTACAAACGACACGCGAAAGCGCTGGACGCGTTCCCCGCGGACCAAGGCGAGGGCGGGGACGAGTGGAAGGAGGACGAGGACGGCGCGACAAGTGCGGCAGGTACGGCCTTGGGGCTTTCCCAAATCCTGACACACTGTTTTATCGCTCAGCTGGCGACTGTTTGTCCATACATCGCGATATACAAGACTGACACTTTTCTTTTACAATCGCAGCGTACGACGCCGAGCTGGTTCGTATTTACCGCGACACGTGTTTTGACGCGCGTTTAAACCAAGACGTGAACAAACTAGGCCTCGCGTTACGAACCGTGCTGCACCGAAACTTCGGGGGTATTGACCGGTTAGCGCGAACCAGGCACGCGCGCGTGGGGACTAAAAAGTCCGCGCAGGCTTTTCTTCGCGAAGTCAACGCGTCCATCAAGTTTCTAGGCGAGGTTGGAGAGACCGCGGCTGAAACGACTACTACTGAAGCGACGAACACTACCCCTGAAGAGACTGCTCCCTCTAAAACGTCACAGCACACCGGGACTACCCGGACAGACACTCCGGAGGACCAGATTCTGGAGGAAATGGAACACGCGTTGACGTCCGTCCGAGACACGCTTCGGTTGGTTTCGGAAACGCACCGCAGTTTAGGGCGGACCGCGCTTTGTCTTTCCGGCGGCGGCGCGCTTGCGATGTACCACTTCGGGGTGATTAAGACATTGCTTGAACAGGGATTGCTGCCGCAGGTGATTTCGGGTACCAGCGGCGGGTCAATCGTCGCGGCGTTTATCAGCATGTTCCCCGAGGACGAGTTACTTTCATCCATCAACTCTACGCTGTCGTCGAAACACGGCCCCGGCGTGCGGTGGTTCCCGCCAGGTACGAAACGCATTTCCCATACCCGCCGACTACTTTTGCCCGTACAAGACGTTAACCACTTTTCTGGCAAAACTCCAAAGTGTGGAAAATGGCGCTTCACTTTTGCAAACACGGCGTTTTGATGGACGGCGACGAGTTTGGGAACACGACCAAGGTACGTGTTGCGCCTTTCCCAAATCCGTCAACACACTGTTTGCCCATACAAGACGTTAACCACTTTTCGTCAACACTCACAAAGGCGTATTTCGGGGACACCACGTTCGCGGAGGCGTTTCACATCTCCAAAAGAGCGGTGTCGATTCAAGTCTCCGTGGGAAGCGGCCACGGGTTCGTGTTGAACCACTTCACCTCGCCCACGGTGGTGGTGCGAACCGCGGTGAACGCGAGCTGCGCGTTACCGGGGTTGATGGAACCGTTCGAGTTGCTGGCGAAGGATGGGAAAACAGGTACGGCCTTGGGCCTTTCCCAAATCTAGGACACTGTTTGCCCATACAAGACTGACCCTTTTCCTTTTTACAAACAGGCGAGCTGATTCCTTTCCATCCGCCCGGCGTGTCGTCCTTCGACGGCACAATCACCGCCGACATTCCCTCTGCGCGACTCACCGAGCTGTTCAACTGCAACAACTTCATCGTGAGCCAGGTTAACCCGCACGTGAATTTTGTGTTGCACTTGGCGGAGGAAGGTACGGCCGGACGGGGCTTTCCCAAATCCGGGGAACACCTACGTTTTACCTCTAACGCGCCTGTGACTGTTCAGACCGAAGCTGGTGACTGTTTGTCCATACATCGTCCAATACACGCCCAAAAAATGGACTGACGTTTGTTTCCGTAACAGGCGGGGGCGGCATGAACAAAAAAATCGCCCGGAGCGGCGACCGCCGCGCGGCGGTCACCAAGTTACTGCGCGTCGCGAATTTCTTAACCCTGAACATCAAGTACGGCGTGCAGAAGCTTCTGGAGGTTGATTTGTTGAACCTGAGGATGGTGCGTACGCTACAAGGTATTCTGGTGCAAGACTTTCGCGGGCACATCACGGTGTTGCCCGAGCTGAAGCTGAAAGATTACGCGAACATCCTGGCGCACCCGTCGAACGAGGACATGGCGCACTTCATTCGCGGCGGCGAGCGCGCGACGTGGCCGCACGTCGAGGCCATACGGACGTCCAGTGTATTCGAAATCGCCCTGACGGAAGCGGCGACGCAGCTGCGGGGACGGGTCCGTACGCTCGAGGACGCGCTACGAGACGCGAAGGAACCGAACAACTCGGGGGGGGGGAACAAAACAAAAGCCGTGTCCCGGGAAGACGGGAAAGACGCGTTCGGCGCCTTTGACGGAGACGTCGTGTCGCACGCAAAGCGCGCGGTTTCCAGCGACGATCAAGGCGGGTTCGACTCCGACGGCTCGCTGATCAGCGCGGGCAGCAGGGAAGAACGAGACGACGCTCATCTTGGAGCGGGGCTGTCGTGCGCGGTGGAATCGGCGGCGTGGCATTGAGACGGATTTGAGGAGGGATTTGAAAAGTCAAGTAGCGGGCGTTACTTCGGTACTGGATACTAGAACACAAAAATTTGACGTAGCGTGCTTCGCGCGTGTTCGAATTGACGAAAGGTTGTATTGCGAGATTTGAAGGTTTATTACACCCACACGCGTCTGTTTCGGTCGTCAAACATCAAGCACGTGACCCGCGCGCGCGTCTCTTGGTCGTTCGCAACGGTGGTACAGTATTTTTTTCTACAACAGTACTTTCTCTTACAGCAGTAGTGCACTCATTCAAACAACGTGAAAGCGAGCTTCCCCAAAATCCTCAGTGCGCTGCCGTCGCGTCGGCGCGTGCGTCGCGCGAATCAAGCGCGCCGCCTTCGTCCCCCGATCCCGCGGCTTTGTCCCTTTTGATTTTCCCCCTGTTAATCTGCTTGGCCTTGCCGTGCGCTCCTTGCGCGGACCAGTGCAGCAACGCCAGGGCGCTGGCGCACGCCAGCGGCGCCATTGAGGCGAACACCAAGTCCACGGGTTTTGAAAACGTCATGTGCAGGGAGAGTTCCAGGATGTTCACGACCAAAATGGCGACGACTATTCCGCTGACCTGCTGTTCCAGGTCATCCACGGACTCGATGTTGAGCCACCTTAAGCGTCTTAACGACGCGTTCCTGGGTTCGAAACTGCCATCCCCCGGGTTCTTCTTCCGCGCAAGGAAAACCTCAAACGCGCCGACGCCGAAAATCACGCACACCATGCCGAGCAGAAACCGGTCCAGCGCGCCGACCGCGGCGGTGACTAATGGGGTACAGGGTCGACGGGGCAAACAGGCAGGTTGTGAAGGGGACGGCCAGGTGGTTAGTTCGTCATGTTGCGGTCCCACGTCGGCTCTTGGTTCGAATCCTGACGGTACGAAAACGGTAAGGACGTACGCGGTACTACTGCATAAAAAATAAACGTACCCAGCTCGACGGGCGAAAACCGGATCCACGCCGCGACCGCGTCGAAGGCGACTTCGCGGCACCCCATGGTGAACAGCAACCCCGCCAGGGCTAGTGAGGCGACGACCCCCATCACGACGAAGAAGCCAGTCGCCGCTAAAGCGGAGCGCACGAACAGGTACTCGACTTTTCGACCGGCGCGCCGGCGCTTGGTGTGCCCGCGCAGCGCGGCGACGACTTTTTCGCCGATAGCGTCGCTTTCCTTTTTTGTCAGCGGGCCCGCGGTGTCTGCGCCTGGCTTGCGTGACGCCATTGTCACGGAAACCGCGCTCGCGACCGCTCTTTGTACACTCCGGGAGACGAAGGACTCCTCAAACGAACGGGCTTGTATCGCGCGCAACGCGTGCGTCGGCGAATCCGTGAGTTTGCTTTTTTTTACTTGCGGTGGCGTTTCGTGGGCATCGGTGCCCACCGAGGGCACCGCCTCTGAACTCGTCTCTGACGAGGCATCCGTCTCCACCTGGCGTTTTGTGTCGTCCCGTGCCGCGCCCCTTGTTCGGGGTGACCGCGTGGTGCCGTGCAAGCGGAACGAACGCGCGACTCCGTTCTCATTTGACCACAAAAGCGCGCGAAACGCGCCGGCACGCGATACCCCGGACGTGCTCGCGCGCACGCCCTGCGCACGCGCGAAGCACCGATGGGTACCGCGCGTTTGGAGGGCGAAACGCGTGGAGGCATCGTTTCGTGATGAAGCGCGCGCGATGGCGCGCAGTGGGCGCGCGCGGAGTTCGCCGAGGTGGGCGACATAGGGGGGAACCACGGAGGGTGTGGTGAGGGCGAACATGTTGGGAAAGCGCCGCGTGGAAGCGGCGCGTACCGGACTGGGGGGTGTGGTAATGGAGCGCCACTGGAACCGTTGCAGCACACCTCGGATAAAACAAATTGTTTTATCGGTTGAAGAGTCATTTGCGTCATTTCAGAGTGCCCAAGATGCCCACGAAAATGTCATTTTCTAAGACTGCTGCCATACGAACGAATCTCGGCACGGCAAGCACGAAGCGTGCCGTTTCAGACCGCCGGTGCCGATCCGCGGAATGCTTTTTCTGTCAATCCGAGACTTGGCCGCACGAAACGGTGCCACGCGGCGTTTCCAATGGCACTCACTGAACCGAAAAAAAAAAAAACTCACACATCCTGCGCGACGAAACCCGGCCATTACGACGCGCACGCGTTCGTCCCAGTCGTATCGCCCACGTCAATCTCACCAACACGCACCATGGCCGCGGTTGTCGCGACCTCACGTAAACCCGCGTTCAACCCGTTCCAGTTCGACCGCGTTGCCACCGCGCCGTTCATCCTGTAAGTTCCAACGATTCGCGTGCCCTGCGTGCCCTTCGAATTCCCCGATCGACGCTACGGTTGCCGCGCGTGTTTCGACGACAAGCACTCGCGCTGTCCCCACGACCACCCGCATATTTCTTCTTCTCCGGGTTTCGAAACGATGTCCGAGCTCGTTCGCGACGCAACACCCACACGCGACGACCAAAGCCAGGGTTGCCGAAGACACCTCCACCCTGCCATCACTGACAAACGCCCTCTTCTTCTTTTTTCGATGCCATCCGGACCGTCGAAACGACACGAAATCCACGACACAATCCAAAACACCAAAAGCAAGTTGTACTCCCTGGTGGAGGACCCTAGCAACGACCTGGTTACCTGGACCCCCGATGGCAAAGGCATCGTGGTTAAGGACCGCGAGGTGTTCGAGCGCAAGCACCTCATCGGGTTGCTCGCGACGTTTCCGCACAAGTGCACGTTCCCGTCGTTCGTGCGTGAGCTGAACTCGTACCGTTTCCGAGTCGTGAGCTCGATTGAAAACGGCGACGCGCACGACGTGTTCGCGGTGGATGGGTTCGAACGGGGGAAACCGCGGGACCTTGGAGGGCTACGGCGAAAATCAAACTACGGGAGGTTCCGACGGGACGAACACGCGGTGAAGACCGTCTCAAGGCTCCGGGGGGACGAGATGTTCGCCAACGGAGGGCACTGAGCCGCGGTCGGGGCGGTAACGAAATGATGTACCTTGAAGACCTTGACGAAACTCGAACCGTCATGAAAAAATGAAAAAAAAAACTCGATCGATCCGAGAGAAAGAAAAGACCACGTTTTTCGTCGAGATGTCGCGGCCGTGGACGCGTCCTCGTCACGCCGCGCGCTCGCGTCTGTCGCGGAGGCGTCGGGCACCAGAACCGATGTGCACGTCGTTCCGGGAAGAGATGATAACTTCGATCGACTGTATGACCTATTAGCCATGTGTAAATTGTGTGTGAAGAAAATGGAAATTGTGCTCTCTCGTCTTCTCTGTCCCATTTGCTGTCCAATTTGCCCATACGCTTGATTTGCGCTTTTCGACGTCTTCGATTCTGGAAAAGCGTGGTAAAGTCACAGCCGCAGGTTTATTCGCTTTCCCTCGGTTGTCGGCGTGTAGACCCGAACGCGCTTGTTGTGTTTCGCCCCACGCGTGGTTGCATTTAACCAACGGCGCTCATCGTAAACACAGGCGATTGGCAAACATGTCCGCCGCCTCCGCGACTACCGCGCATGCGACCGCGGCGTGCGCGGCGGTGCGCGTACGCACCGCGGCGCGTCATGGTCTTTTTCGCGGCACATCGGGTGGGATGCGTCGCAGTCGTGGGCGCCCGACCCGCCGCGGTGACAGCATTAGCACCCCCCCAACGCGCGCGGTTTCGTCCACGGATGTCACGGTTCCGGCCGTAGAGAGCTCCGTAAAAATGGTCGACATCGAGACGATGGTGGGTGCGGTGTTCCCGTCCAACTTGCGGTGCGCGTTACGCGTGAACGTCCCGGTTGTTGAATCCGCCGACGCCGTCGCGGCGGGCCGCAGCTTATCAACGTACATGCGTCTTCCCGTCGACCAGTACGTGGGCATCGACCTGCCCATGGGCGCGGCGATGAGAAGAGTGCAGGACGACAAAGATTTGTTCCAGCTCGAAATACCGGGTTTGAAGTTTCTGTCGCTGGAGGTGAAACCGGTCGTCAGGGTTCGCGTGCGTTTGGTGAAGGACGGCGAAACCGTATCGACGTGGACTGGACAGAGCGGGTTCCCCGGGGGGAAAACGCCGGAGTGGAGGCAAGATGAACTTGCTCGAATCGACAAAAAAAACAAAGAACTAGCCGAGTTAAAGAACGTGTGCGAAGACGAAGACGTGACGCAAACGCCGGAGGAGTGCGACGCGCTGGATGGCGTGGAAGACGGTTCCAAAGATGACGACGACGCGTTTGTGATTACAAAGCCCGTTTCCGAGATCCCAAAACCCACCCCGACCGGAAGACCCGAGCGCGAGGACGTGGTTTTGCAAGGCCCTTGTGTCCTGATCGAGGCGGTTTCGTGCAGACTGGAGGGGAAGGTAGTGGAGGAGCTGGGGGTGAATGACCTGTTCGTGTTTCGAGGCACCACGTGTTTCCGGTGGAACAGCGCCGGCGATTCCACTATGGCGGCGGAGTTACGAAGAACGGGACCTGGGGGGGAAGACGAATCTTCAAGCGGCCACGCGAACGCCAAGATAGTGGGAAAGGTGAAGCCAGGGCAGGCTTGTATATCAGGGTGGGCCGACATCGGCGTCGGCGTGGACCCGCCTGGGCCGTTCGCGCTTCTGCCGCGGAGCGTCGCCGAGAAAGTCGGGGACGCCGTGATGTACGTATCGGGGCTTTCCCGAATCCAGACACTGTTTGATGCCACGTATGGAGTACAGTCAGCAAGTCTGACCACTACAATAAGTGCACCAGAGTATAGGACTGTTTGCCCACTGTACATAAATCGCCCATCACGAGACTCAAAGATTGACACTTTTCTTTTACAATCACAGGCGCACCACCTTGAAGGCGTTACAAAGCGTGTTCCTCAAAGGGTTGGGGGAGGATTACAAGAAGTGGGCCAGCGACGAAAACTATCGAGCCGCTAGGGAAGTCGCGGCGAAGGAAGCCGCGGCGGCGGCGAACTTGTGAGCGACGCGAGGTGAGTTGAGTTTAGGGCGAGTGTAAAATAAAATAAGGAAAGAAGCGGGAAGAAAAAAAGCATCGGTGAACTGCTGCGTTAAAGACATTCATTCAATCAGGTTACATCGTGTCTAAAGTCGTCTCGTGTCGTCTCGTATTATCATCAAGTAAGGACGCTTTAGTCGCCACCTCTCAGGCGGAGCACGAGGTGGAGCGTGGACTCCTTTTGGATGTTGTAGTCCGCCAGCGTGCGGCCGTCTTCGAGCTGCTTTCCCGCGAAGATGAGGCGCTGCTGGTCGGGGGGGATGCCCTCCTTGTCCTGGATCTTCGCCTTCACGTTGTCGATGGTGTCGGACGACTCGACCTCAAGGGTGATGGTCTTGCCTGTCAACGTCTTGACGAAGATCTGCATGCCACCGCGGAGGCGGAGCACGAGGTGGAGCGTGGACTCCTTTTGGATGTTGTAGTCCGCCAGCGTGCGGCCGTCTTCGAGCTGCTTTCCCGCGAAGATGAGGCGCTGCTGGTCGGGGGGGATGCCTGTATATGATGGTGAGCGAACAGGCCAGCTTGGTGAGAAAAACAGCAGGATGCAAAAAGGAGAATCGTGGCACCCCAGGTTTTGCACCAAACGGTTCGGGGCGTCGAACGCCATGCGGGGGGTGCGCGAGGCGCGCGGCTCTCGGACGAGAGGGCAAGTGCGGCGACGGTACACTCGTTCAGAGAAACGTCCTCACTAATGTTTCGAGGTCAAGCGCGGTGAATCCGCGACGCACACGCGAGGGCGTGCACGCCCTCCTCTCGGATCGTTCGAGGAAACACGTCGTGGTTCGCGCGCGAGTGACAAGACAAGACACGTACCTTCTTTGTCCTGAATCTTAGCCTTGACGTTGTCGATGGTGTCGGAGGACTCCACCTCCAGGGTGATGGTCTTGCCGGTGACTGCGCGGGGAAACGCGGAGAGGGAGGTGGCGGGTCAGCGACATGTCGCGCCTCGAGGGAACCGCGGAAAGACGGAGCGAGGGGAGGATTCGGCCAGCACAGATCTGAGACGACCACGGGAAAAACGCCGTGTGGTTTTTAATCGAAGCGGCGTCGTAAAGTGTTGTGCGACGACGCGGTCGCGCGTACGCGGGGCACGTGCGTTTCCATACGCATCAAGGGGAGCACGTACGAGTCTTGACGAAAATCTGCATGCTCGCGTTGGGTTTTGTGTGCGTGCGCGGGGCGTACAAAAGTGAGACCGCGGAGTCGTGGTTCAAAATGGGAAAGAGGGATTTTGGCGCGGGATGGACCGAAATCAAAGTTGCGCGAGTTTTCGTCGACGTCGCCCTCCATTGGCAACTTTGCATCTTCAGCACCACCACACCTGTTCCGCGCGGAGCTCCCTCCCGCCGCCGGACGCGCGTTCGTCGTTCGCAACCCGGCGTCCGTCAAGTCGCCCGTTCCACACCACCAGATGGCCACGTTAACTGCCGCGAGCGCGAGGGTCGGGCGATGTGCGCGCGTGTGTTCGCGAGCCGCGACCCCGGCGGCGGCGGCGCCGGTGCCGATTTCGCACACCGTGGGCGCGCGTCGGCTGTGCGCCACGCCGAGCGGGCGTGGGTGCAAAATCACCACCCACGCGTCCAACCAGTCCTCCCCTGACGCCATCTACAGAGTGATGTCCGCGAACCAGGAAGTGAGTGTCATTTCCATTGTGGGTACGAGCGTGGTGAGTGATGCGGTGACCAGGCACAAAACCGCCCCCACCGCGAGCGCCGCGCTCGGGCGCACCATGTTAGCGGCGACGTTACTAGGCACGTTCAAAGGCGACGACGAAACCACGCAAATCACGTTCAAAGGGGATGGGCCTATTGGTCAAATCATCGCGATTTCGGACAACACGGGGCAGGTGAAAGGCATGTGTTCCAACCCGAACGCGGATCCCCCGTTGAGGGCGGACGGGAAGCTCAACGTGGGCGGCGCGGTGGGCAAAGGAATTTTGACCGTCTCGAGAGCGCACCCGAATTGGAAAGCCCCGTTCAACGGGATGGTCCAAATCACCACTGGCGAGATTGCGGAAGACATCGCGGTGTATCTTCAGGAGAGCGAACAAGTCAACTCGGCGATCGCGGTGGGGGTTTCCCTTGACCGCGATTTGAACGTGCTAGCGGCGGGCGGGTACATGGTGCAAGTCCTTCCGTTTGCGTCGGACGAAACAATCGCCGCGCTTGAACAGAGCATTCCGAATTTGCCGAGCACTACGGATATGATCGCGGGTGGGATGACTGCCCAGGGAATAGCGGAGCGAGTGCTGGGTTCGTTAGGGACGCTTGCGGAGGTTGCCACGACGAGCACGCCGTCGTACGGGCCGTGCGACCCGACAGAACTGCGAGGCCGAATGATGCGCGCGCTCGCGAGCATGGGGAAGGAAGAAATCCAATCCATCATCGAGGAACAAGGCAAGGTAGAAGTGACCTGCGAGTTTTGCAAAGACGCGGTTGTTTTCACGCAGGACGAGCTTCTTGGGGCGAAGGATGAGGTTTAGGCGGGTAACGCGATAATAACTGGTACACATTTTTATGTTTTTTACATTTTGGTAAGCACTCGCATCGACACGACTCACTCGAGTCACAAGTCCCGCGATACGGTCACCGCGTCCACGTCATCCAGGAGGCGACCCCCCCCTCGGGTTGCCCCGAGTTTGACATCGAATCGCTTCCGTCCGCCCCTTCGAAGTCGATACCTATTTCGTCGCCTTTTTTGCCAAGATACACACCCGCCAGCGACGTCTGCACCGGCCCCGCTGCGATTGCTTTTTCAATCTCAAGCACGTACCGCAACATCCGGTGCGACTCGAGCTTGTCCCCCCGTTGTTCCGCGTCTAGGCCTCGGAGTTTCCACAGCTCCTCGAAAATCGTGGGACCCGCGCTGTAGTCCTCGTTCGAAGGGGAGAGTCCAAGTTTTTTGTCACTGGTTTTGGAGACTGTTTGCTCACTGGCGTCGCGATCTGAAGACTGGGCCCGAGAGAAAAAACGGGACCCCAACGGCGCCGAGTTTTTCTCGCTCGCGCGCGCCGCGCGTTCCCACTCATCCGCCGCCGCCGCCGCGACCGCGGGGGCGCCACCTTCCGCTGTGGTTTCCGCTACGCGCACGAAAAGCTCACCCTCCATTCCGTCGAAGTTCGCCGGGTCTCCTTTGTCTGCTTTGACGAAATCGGAACCGACTCCAGCAGAGACGTTTTTCTCGCGGCTGAACTCGGCGACTTCTCTCGCGAAAGTTTGCGACGAATCGGAGTCGTCCGTCGCGACGAACGAACCTTCCGTGGGTGTTTGCTTCAGGGTGTTGGGCACAGTGTTGTTACTCACGGTGTTCATCAAGGCATTTCTTTTCACCGCGTTGGCTTCCTCGAACTGTTTCCGCCTTCGCGCGATGCCGCTTGACAGGTTCTGCCGAAGCTGGCGCAGACGCGCGCGCGCCGAGTAGAACCGGCCTTTGGTTTCGCTCGAGTCGGTTTGGTGTTCGGCAACGCTAAAGCGCGCGGAGCTTCCTTCCGATGAAACAACCTTAGCAGCAGTAGCAGTACCAACAGTAAAGGTACTAACCCGGTTAGCAACCGTAACCGTACCAACTGTACTGACGTTAACACCGTTAGTAACAGCGTTAGTCCCGTCCGTAACCGCAACGACGTCGTCCCCCCCCCGCGCGTAACTAAGGTGTTTCCTTTGCTTCCACAGAATCCCGGCGGTGCCCCACTCCGGGGTTAGGCGGGCGTATCTCCCGGGGGCGTCGTTGTCAAGGACTATGCCGTCCCCGAGGTGGACGTACGGTTTCCGCACGAACGGCCTTGACATGGGTAACAGAGGCACGAGGTCGTTCTTCTGCACCACGCGCAGCACGTCCAGTGCGAACGCCGCTTCGCGCGTCTCACGCGGACCCAGCTTGGGCGCCCCGAACGTAACAACCTTCTCCACCACGACGCCCCGTGACCGGAACAAAAGCGCGGTCGCCACCGCCACCGCGCCCCCCAGCGAGTGCCCGGTGAGCTGTACCGAGTAACCTCTTAACATCAACGGCGCCAGCGCGTCCGCGCACTCCCGCGCGATGATTCGGTACCCGCGGTGCATGGGGAGGTGGTCCGTGCACCCCAAAGTTCTCAACTCCTCGGGGGTCGTCTCAGCCCAATCCACGCCCACGCACTCCTCGGCGATACCAGTGCCGTCGTCGTCCTCGTCGAAGGACCCGGAGCCGGAGTCGTCGTTTGCGGTTTGCGTGTCCTCGCGGCCACGTATTTCTTCGCGTCTTGCGAGCCCGGAGAAGGCTCCGGAAAGAGACCTGCCGACGCTGGCCAAACGGCCGGACGCAACAATCGGGTTGTTGGAAAGGCGAATGTTCTGCACGACATTTGTCAAGTTCGTCGTTCCCCGGAACGAAACCGTGTGTCTTTTTTTCAAGTCGTCCGTCGCGATGAACATCCGCTGTTTCACGGAAGGCATATCGAGCACATCAACGCGCTCGTTCGTGGTTTGGAAGAAAGAGCAGATGTCTTGCTCCGACGCCGAGTTCAGCGCGGCGATGTTCGCAAACCGCAACAAGTCTTCGAAAGTCGCAACCACCGGTAAGGGCGGGTGCGTCGCCGCCCGGGTTTTCGCCTGCAAACGGTTGGGGAGATCCACAAAGGTGCGTTTCGCCTTGGAAAACGACTCCGCGAGCCCATCAAGCGCGTTCTTCACCGTCGCGGTGGTGGAGAAGTCGTCGTCGAATTCGAACTTGTTTTTTGCGTTTTCGGTTTTGTCAGACTGCGTCTCGGACTGCGTTTCCGACGTTTCCGTGTCCACCACGGCGCGTGGAGTGCCGGCCATGTCTCTGCGCGAGGTGGTGCCTGGTTTCAAGGCTACTTCCGTAGGCGCGGTGCTCCATCGATTGTGGCTCGCCCTTCCCTCGCCGCAGTGCAACCGGCGCGCCACGAACCCGCGCGCGTCGCACCGAATGGAAAACGATTTCCATGTTTTCTCGCCAGCAGAGGCGGCGTGTGGAGCCGCGGAACGCACCGCGAACGCGTTGTGGCGCGCGACTCGTGGAACGGAGGTCACCGCGATGCGTTCCATGGCCTGTTTCCGGTGCACGCAAGACGGTTATGAAGAGGGGCCGTGTGTGGTCAGATTTGGCACGGGATAGTGCGGCGCCAAGGGTGGCGTTCGTCGGGCACACGTCGCGCGAGGCAACCTCGGGCCGACGTTCGCAGCGCATATTCCAACATGAAGGAAGCACGCGGGTGATGTGTTTCGCGTGTGGGCGGGGGGCGGGAAACGCGGACAACGATCGTGGTGACGTGCGTGCCACGTACCGTCACGAACGTGGATACCATGGTGCGTGGCGAACGACGCGACCGCGCGGCTCCTGCTCGGGGTGACCGCGGCGCGCGCGTGCGTCTTTTCGCTCTCCCCGCTAAGTCGAATCTTCTTTGTTCGACTCCTTGGGTGTTCCGAACTTGCGTGGTTGACCCTCAAACGCACGCGTCCGGAGACTGTTCACGCGACCCTCGCCTACTGCGATGACACACACGCACTACCCGCAATGGCCACGGGAACACGATACCCCGGTCCTGGAAGTCGTGGGGAAGCGTTTGCCCCCGCGACGCGTGGCTCGATCTGAATGAGAAATGCACCACGTCACGCTTTTTATTGAAAAGTGCATTTTGAGATTCCTTTTTTTAAAGGAAAGGTCTTGAACAACGTTCGACGTCACGAGGCACCGTGAAGTTGAGGAGTTTAACCGCGTTTTCTAAATAACAGATCAAGAGTACTTAAAACAACATCTTGCTGGCCTCGGAGACGAGTATTTAGTGCTGGGCAGTATTGCGAGCGCGGCGAAGGAGTTTAGAAGTCAAGTTATTAAAATGGATTATTGCGTTTCAACAAGCGCCGCTGAACCTCTTCACGTTTTCCAAATCAGCGCGCCCCCGCCGCGCCCGCTCTCTTTTTCATGTCCGCCAGTTTGTTGGACATGAGGAACGCCAACTCAAGGGCCTGGCTCGCGTTCAACCTCGGGTCGCAGTGCGTGAGGTACCTCTTTTCCAAATCGCTCTCCCGGACCTCCGCCGTGCCCCCCGTGCACTCCGTCACGTCCTGGCCAGTCATCTCAAGATGCACGCCACCCGGGTGCGTGCCGTTTTGTTCGTGCACTTCGAAGAACGCCATGACTTCGTCTCTGACGCGTTCGAACGGCCGCGTTTTGTACCCGCTTTCCGTTTTAATCGTGTTCCCGTGCATGGGGTCGCACACCCACAGCACGTTCAGCTCGGCTTCCGCGATGGCGGCTATTAACCGGGGCAGGTGTTCCCGCAGCGTTTCCGCGCCCATCCTCGAAATTAGCGTGATCCGTCCAGGGACGTTCTCCGGGTTCAATGTCTTCACAAGCGAAACCACGGACTCGCCCGTTGACTTGTCGCTGATTTTGATCCCAATCGGGTTCGAAATCCCGCGGAAGTACTCCATGTGCGCCCCCTCCGGTTGCCGCGTGCGCTCGCCGCACCACAGGAAGTGCGCGCTGCACCCGTAGAACTCCTCGGTGGTGCTATCGAGCCTGGTGAGTTTCTCTTCGTACCCGAGGTGCAGGGCTTCGTGCGCGGTGAAGAAATCCGTGCTCATCATAGGCGGCTTGTCCTCGTCGATGCCGCAGGCTTTCATGAAATTAATCGCGGCGTCCACCCTGCCCGCGAGCTCGCGGTACTGCTTTCCCGCCACCTTGTCCTCCATGAAATCGAGGTTCCACTTGGATACGCGCTGCATGGACGCGTACCCGCCGTTGCTGAACGCTCTTAGTAGGTTCAAAGTGGAACAACTCTGGTCGTACGCTTTCAGAAGGCGCGCGGGGTCCGGCCTTCGCGCTTCGGGGGTGAACTCGCAAGCGTTGATGTTGTCCCCCCTGTACGAGGGGAGGGAAACGCCGTCGATGGTTTCGAGATCCTCCGACCTCGGTTTCGCGAACTGGCCAGCCATTCGTCCCAGTTTAACCACAGGCACGCCCGCGCCGTACATCAAAACAATGCTCATCTGCAGTAAAACTCGGTACGTATCCCGGACTTGGTCCGTGTTGAACTCCTTGAACGACTCCGCGCAGTCGCCGCCGAATAAAACAAACGCGTTCCCGGCGGCGGCGTTCGCGAGCTGCGCTTGTAACGACCGCGCCTCCCCCGCGAACACGAGCGGCGGCCGGGACGCGATCTCCGCGAGCGCCATCTCAAGCTCAGCCTGGTCGTCGTAGTTCGGCTGCTGCAGCGCCTCTCTTTCGCGCCAGCTCGCGGGGGCCCAGCCCGCGAGGCTGGCGCCCGTCGCGCTGATCTGCTTGCCCAAACGGTCCGTGCCGGAGTACAGCGCGTCGGGGGAGGGGCGGTTGGAAATCACGGCTCTGTGTTCGACGGGTTAGACGGTAAGGTTTGGAGGGGAGGGGAGGGGAGGGTGAGTTTAGATGAACACTGCGGTCCACCCAAATAACGCGAGAAGCGGGAAGGGAAGCGACTTCGTTGGGAACAATTGACGACGAGCGTCGCTCGTCCAACACGAAAAGACGCATTCCACTCGCGAAATGGAATGGCCACGAAACCCAAACGGGTGCGACAGTGCACCCACGACGTCCCCCAAGTGCGGTCGCGCTTCCCGATGGGTTGGGAATGCGTATCGACCTTCACGCGTGGGGGCGTTCCGGAATCCGAGGAAACACGTCACGAATACCCGATCGCGCGAAACGGTGTGGAACCCAGTACCGATCGCGACGATCGAGTTCCGGTACGATTGGGATCCGACGCATCCGGGCACGCTATCGTGCCCGACGCGTGGGCGCGGCGGCGCGATCGCGTTGCGCGCGGCGTGAAACCCACGACTTCACACAAGCGTGACGTGCAGCGTGACATACCTGGTAACGGCAGCCCGGACGCGCTTTTGAGACCGGCATTTGCCGCGAAGGGACGCGACGGTGGGCCTGAGCGCGGTGGCGCTCGCGATGGCCGCCATGACGGGCAAAGGTGGCCTGGAGGGCGCAGAGAGAGCAATCGAGGGCGGAACGGGTCAGCCGGGTCAGCTGGGGTAGTACGAGTCGAGGATTCCGGAGGCAAAAGGTTCCCAATCCCCGGCCCTCGCGTGACAGTCGCGCAACAAGCCTTACCTCGAGAAAGAGCGGGGTCGGTCGCGGTGGTGCGGGAGTACCTGTGCGATGGGGGACGGCGGCGGGCGAAGCGATAGTTTTCAGTTTGCTCGGGATATTTTTTGCTTTTCGAGGAAAAAAGTCCTATTTTTCTTTTCGTCCCTTCGCAGTATCTCGCGCAACAGCCTATCAAGGCGTCAATTTGAAGCTGCAGCGTGACCGGTACAAATACGCTGATCGGTACTTCTGACCCTTCCGGGGTGTCTTTCAACTTCCCAGACGTTTTGCGCGCCAGCTGATGCTTGTCCACCTGGCGCGCTTTCAAGAGCAGTTGCCGCGGTTTTTGAAAACAACATCGCGTCACTCCGAAGCCGCGCCGTATCCCCCGCGGTAACACGCACGCGACGTTTCACACGCGGCGTTCGTGACCTACACAAAGGTACACATAGCTGCTCCGTATCGACGCCCACACTGATTCCACGGTCCCCAGGTCGTTCCAGTCGTAGTCCGTACCCACCGTCCGTTCGTCACGCCTTCCGAGGAAAGATGTCTCTCTCTGCGATGATTTGTAACGTTTCCCGTGTCGCCGCGGTGCCCGGCCGTCGCGCCGTGCCGCGACGTGAAAACGCCGTTCCAATTGCCGCGTCCTTGAATCGTTTCACTGGCGTTCGGGGAACCAGCAACGCCGCGCATGGAACCGTCCGAGTTTCACACGTTCCAGGTACGACCCCGTGGTCCCATCGGCCTTTGGAACTTTTTCCAAAACGTGCAGCTGATTTGGAACACTTCTCTTTCCGAGTGATGCGCGTCGGCGCGTACGCGCCGTACCCTCCTCACGCCGAACGACGGTCACGTTTAATCTCGCTTTACGCACAAAACACTCGCGTCTGACGCCAATCTTCCCCTCCGTCTTGCGTTTCTTACCCCCCGGGGTCCCACCGCACGAACCGTCTCGTCTCCCTCTTATTCCAATCCTGTCGCAGTCGCGTCGTCGTCGCGCCGCGTCTCGTGCAACACACCAAGCCGAGTAGTCCTGGCGAACGCGTGCGGTGACACACACGAGCCGTGCGCCCCTATACTCGGTTCCGCCGAGGAGGAACACGACACACACAAAGATGACTTGGACGACATGATCACGGTGCGTAGCCACCGCGAACGGGGGTGAAGGGACAACACACACCTCTCTTACCACCTCGGGACGAAGCGAGAAGAGTGTGGCCAGAATCCTCGCGCGAAATGACCTGGCACATGACTGACTTTTCGTTTCATTTTCCACGTCCTCCCTCCCCGCCCCCCCCGCCAACAGATGCTCCCGCTCGACATCCGCCAAACCCTTCTTCGTCACAAGCACCGGTCTTCCCTGTTGGAGGTGGTGCTTGATCTCGGGCGGTGCCCTGAGGCGCGGTTTTCTGGTTCTATTCCGAACCAGTGTTTGCGCAAAGACGAGGTGACCGAAAACGACTTGCGTTTCGCGGAGTCGAAAATAGGAAGTTTCGGCGGAGACAACCGCGCGGGAATCACCGGGACGTTGCACAGGATCAGGTGCGGGGCTTTCCAACCATCACCACGCTCCGCCTACCTGATTGCCCATACTCGTACCAGAAGGGACTATTACCTCTGTCCATTACCACGACTGTTTACGTATACACGTTACGAGAGACTGACCCTTTCGGGTTGTACCGTATCAGCGCCATTCGCAACCGGGGCGGCAAGGTGGTCGGGTTGACCTGTCGCGTTGGCCGGGCGGTGAAAGGCCACGTGGATATGATCGCCGACCTACTACACGCCGGGGACGAGTCCATTCTTTTTCTGGGCAGACCGGGGGTTGGTAAGACCACCGTGATTCGGGAGCTGGCGCGAGTGCTGAGCGACGTGCACGGCAAGCGGGTCGTGATCATCGACACGTCCAACGAAATCGGCGGCGACGGCGACGTTCCCCACCCCGCCATCGGGAGCGCCAGACGCATGCAGGTTCCGAATCCGTCGCTGCAGCACTTGGTCATGATCGAAGCCGTGGAGAACCACACCCCCGAGATCGTAATCGTGGATGAAATAGGTACGTGTGTAAGGCTTTCCCAAATCCCGCCTCTGCGTGTTCCCACACAAGACTGACACTTTCTTTTATTTATCGCAAGGCACGGAACAAGAAGCCGCCGCGTGTCGCACGATCGCGGAGCGAGGCGTGACGTTGATCGGCACCGCGCACGGCCGGCTTTTGGAGAACTTGCTGAAAAACCCAACCTTGAGCGACCTCGTTGGGGGAATTCAAAGCGTCACCCTGGGCGACGACGAAGCGCGAGCCCGGGGAACGCAAAAAGTACGTCCCCGCGTTTCCTAAATCAGCCGACTACACGTTTTGACGATTGGGGAGCCCGTAATTACTCAGGCCACGTGGCCCGAAACACTGACCCTTTTCGTCGTGTCCATAAAACGCCAAAGACAATCATGGAACGCCAAGCCCCGGCCACGTTTCCCATTTTGATTGAAATGCACGAGCGGAATTTCTGGATCGCGCACAACGTGGAGGAGAGCGTGGACGAGGTGCTCGCGGGTGGCCGGCCGGTAGTGCAGGCGCGCAGACGGGACGAGCGTACCGGTCAAGTCACCTTGGAGCGTTGCGTGTACGACCCGGACGTCGCCGCGTCGCGTGCGGCGTTGTCAAAGATGTTGGGAAGCATGGGGGGGATCATGTCGCCCACTTTGGTGTTGGACGGTGGTCTATTTGGGGAAACCATGTCACCCCCGACGCCAGCCCCTCCGCTCGTGCAAACGCAAAGGAACAACGCCGTGCGCCGACCGGCGGCTCCGGCCGGAGGCGCCGGCCGGTCGGGCGGCCCGAGCAAACTGAAAAGCGCGGTCGGCGCGTCACTGGATTCGCTTGACGACCCGCACGCCCTTTGGGCGGACAACATCGGCCGGGTGGTGGATAAGGACCTACTGGAGGCGATGGGAGCGGGTGGGTACGTCGCGGGGGGTAAGCTGGGCGGGGTGAACGACGGGAACGGCAACAAAACTGGGAACGGGAAGAAGGGGAAAAAAGTCAAACCGGCGCTGCGAGTGCGGAGTAACGCGCGGAGGCACTGACCGTAAAGCGCATTCGGCGCGACCGCGGTACCGCCATATCGGTCTGGATCAAAAAATATTTTCCGCGACTCGTCTCGCGGTATACCAACACGCTAAGAATTTGTTTTATGTACTGTACCAACATTCGCATCAAAAAAAAAAAAAACGTTGTTTGTGTTACGCCTCGCCTCGCCAGAAACCACTCGCGTCACCCCATCCCGAAGGCTTTGCGAATCACGCGTTCCTCGTTCGGCGTCGCCACGGTCACTACAGCGCCGTTTTCCACCTGGTACGAATGCGCGCCCACCTTCATGGTGGTGGGGGCGTCTAACGGCGCAGTTGCCGCGGTTGTTGATGTTTTCGCCGTAAATTCCGTTTTGCGTTTTCGCGGCGAGGCGTTACCAACGCCTCGCCTTCGCGCCGCCCGCAACGCGCTCGCCGCACGCGACTGCTCCCCGCGCCAAGTGTCCAACAGAGAGAACACCAACACCGGCAACGCCACCAGGGCGTCACGAATCAAACGGTTTTGAAGAGCGCGACGCCGTTGGTGTTTTAAACGCGCCGAGTTACCGGCATCCATCTCCGCTGTTTCGTCCGCCTCGTGCTTCGTGTGTTGGTCAGTTTTCGCGTTATCTAGTTTTCCCCCCGCCCGTGATACGGCGTTGCTTTTCGAGGGTATCCGTCGGCCGCGCAACTGTTTGTCGATCAAATCGTCCAGCGATGACGTATCTGACGAGTCGTCGGGGAAAACAATCGACTCGGCGTCCCGGCCATGGAAAGAGCCACCGTCTTTCCTTCCCGAACCGCTCGCGCCGCGCGTGTTTGCGGCTCGCTTTAGTGTTTCCTCGAACCGTGTGTCGCCCTTTCCCGATACAGCATCTTCAAAAGAAGAGGCATTCGCAACCGCCAGCTCCTCTGAAGCGTCCAAGTCCTCGTCGTCGTCGTGGTGTTCGTTCGCGGTCGCCAAAGCGTGCCGCAGCGCGCTCGCCCACATCACCGCCGCTTGTTCGTTCGCGCTTATATTTGTGTCCCTCCTCGCCGCGATGTCACGTAAACTCGTTTGAAGTGTTAGTTTCACGATGTTCGCGGCAAGGGTGTTTGGGTCACTCTCGCCAAGAGCCGCGATGGACGCAATCATAGATACCAGCCCCGCCGCTTCGTCCATCGCTTCGGCTGCAAACTCGGTTGCCTCGTTTTTCGCATCACGCGCTGATGCCACGGACGCAGCACCCTTCCCGTCCACAATCGAGACGTGTAGCTTCATCAAATCCGCGAAAACCGCGTCAACCTGCGTGTCATCGTCCCCGGCGTACGGAGGCAGGGACGCGACCCGTTCCGCGACGAGCGCCAGGGAGGCGACACGCGCGTCGTCGTGGTACGCCGACGAACTCAGACGGTGGCCCGCACCGAGTTCGTCCCAACACCGACCGTCCGCCGTGGTTTCCTCGTTCGCCATCGCCAAAAGCTGCGAAACGCTATCGCTCGCGATGTCGTCACCACGCGTACGCGACATGGCCGGCGAACCACGCGACCGAGGGGTGCGTCGGCGCGCGTGGTGGTTTGGCGGTGCCGACGACGCGAGATTTTGAAATGATAACAACGAGAGTGGCAAATGAAACCAGGGCGAACCTTTGCCATTCAGTGCGAGGTGCGGGTGGCACATGGCGGACGTTCCTTCCGAGGACACAAATGCGGACCGGCAAGTTTCCGGGAAAACCACGGCTGGCGGCGAGTCACCCTGCAGCACGAAACCCTCGGTCTCTGCCGCGCTGGACGCGCTGGATGAGGACGAGAACGCGGTGCGGTCTACGGTTGTTTTGATGCTTGGCGAGTCTCTGCACGACCCGTCGCCTCTTTTCGACCTCGCCAGGGCCATCGAGGACGCGGCGTGGCGTTTATTCGCGGCCGGTACTGTTGGTGGGCAAGATCCGGACGACGGGAAAAGGGCTTCGTCCACGCGGTACCGCGCCAAGGCTCGAGTCCTCGTGGCAAATCTGCGACGAAACGTGAGGTTACGAAACCTGGTGTTGAGTGGTGCCTTGGCGCCCACGAAGCTAGTCGCGATGACCCCGGATGAGCTCGCCACGGATGGCTTGCGCGAAATGCGAACAGAGATGAACGAAAAGGCGACGCGGAGACGCACCCGGAGTACCGGGGTGGGGGACGCGATCGAGACGAAGAAGTACCGGTGCGACGACTGCGCCAGCGCGGGAGCGGAAAAACTAAACAACTGCGCGTATTTCAATTTACAAAACCACCGGGACATTCGGAAAAACGAAACCTGGGGATCCAAGGACTCGCAACAAGACGACGGGCGAGTGATGGTGCGGTGCTTAGAGTGCAACGCGGAGTGGAACGAAGCGACGCTGTGATGGACGTTTTGGAAGTAGGTAGGGGTTGTTAGTTAGGCGAACGGAGACGATGCGTTTTTGTTTCGAAAAACAGACTTCATATTCTCAAACTCTACTAGTGAAACCAGCACCAAACGAGTTTGGCACTACCCCCCGCATTCTCCCGTAGCGCGGCACACGTGGCCGCACTTTTTCCTCGCGCGGGCGCGTCCTCTGCGTGCCATGGTGTCCAGCAGCAGCACGTTAGGGGACAACGTCGGGCTCGTCGCCGCGGTCATCGCGGTGGTGGTGGCGCAGGTGCTGAAGCCGTTCAGCGATTGGACCGTCACCGGGAAGTTCAAAGCCGGGCTCGCGGTGGGCAGCGGCGGGTTCCCGTCGTCGCACAGCTCGCTTGTGACCGCACTAGCGACTGGAGCGGGGTACCAGTCAGGGTTGGGGGACCCCGCGTTCGCCACCGCGCTTGTGTTAGCGCTCGTGGTACGTCACAGACGCACGCGCGTGACTCACGCGTTTCCAACACCCATTCATTAAGGCGCCATTATCGTATTTCCCAAATCCCAACACTGTTTGCCCATACAAGACTGACATTTGCACTCGAAAAAAACAGGTGATGTACGACGCGATGGGGGTTCGGCGACAAGCGGGGTACCACGCGACCGCGATTAACAATTTAGTAACCGCGTTTCCGTCGCGCGACGCGCTAGCAGAGCATCAAAGAACAGGCGCTTCCGGTTCTGGTGGCGGGTACCAGAGCAGCGGGGGTGGCGGTGTTGGTAATCGCGGTGGCAGCAACGAGAGTGCCGGTGGAGCAAACGGGGTCGCAGAGTCCACCGCTGGTGAGGCGTTGCTGGGCGGCGACATGGCGGACGTGGCGGAGTCGCTTACGCAGGGTTTTCAGGATTTCCTCACCGCGCTGCAGGAACGGCCGTTGCGCGAGCACATCGGGCACACCCCGGTGCAGGTTTTAGCGGGCGGCGTGCTCGGGGTGGTGGTCGGCACGGCGTACGCGCTGGCGCTCAAGGCGAGCGAAGCGGTGCTGTGAGATGTTCCTATAATTTAAAAAAACAAAGCGTCCTCCGTGTGTCACCGTGTCCCTCCTGGTACGTCCACCTGCTTGTGTCCATTTATGCGGTCATACGGTTATACTTGTCACCTCCCCGCGCCGACGCCTCGGCTCGGCCACGCATCTACTTTCGTTCCCGTCAGGACCTGGAACAGCCTTTTTTTATCCACCGCGGTTCCGTACCGCGTGGATAGGACGTGTTGTTTCGTTTGTGATGACCCGTTTCGGTCGCGAGACGTGACGTCCAGGGGAAGGAAAACGTGTTGCGCCGCCAAAACGTACGCCGCGGACGGGAGGTTTCGCAACGGCGGCGATATTTCGCGCAAATCGTACGTAGCGTCGAAACGTCGGCCCCAGAAATCCATCGTGCTTAAACGTACCCTGGTAGTAGTGCTAGTACTATTTTTCAGTAGTACTCTGGTAGTAGTACTAGTGCTATTAATAGTGCTGAGTACCTTGTCTGCACCATCCGCATTGCTTTCGTCAACACAACCGCTCGTGCTTTCGTCAACTGAACCGCTCGTGCTTTCGTCAACTGAACCGCTCGAAACAAGCAACGCCATCTCGCCGACGTAACGGCTCGCGTAGTACTGCAGCGCCAGCGAGCACGCCACGGACCCTCCCACGACCGCGGCGACGGCACCCGCGGTTCCCGTGCTCAGCGGGTCGTTGTTCAGGATCGCGGATAGGGGCGCGGCAGCAGCTCCAAAACCGGCGAGCTGGAAAATCTTGAACCGCACCAAAAGCCGGAAGGGAAGGAGCAGGGGGCCTTTGTACAGGATGAGTTTTCTTTCGTTGGCTGTTTTCGAGGATGAGACACCGGGCATCTGTGAATCACCACTCGTCGTACCACCACCACTCGTAGTCGTTTCCTTGACGTTCTTCTCGGAACTCGACTCGCCACGTCTCCAGGGTGCGCTCGCCGCGAAGCCGCGAGGTGCAGACCGGGAAACAGACGTTGGGTTTGGGTTGATGCACGTAGGCTTGTAGTGACCAGATGGCGTGTGTAAACGCCGCGACTCCAAACGCGAAATCGAAGAAAACATGGCAGACACGTCGGGCACGGCGGTGGCGATGCGCGAAATTTGGTACCCCGCGCGCGCGACAGACCCGAGTCTCGACGCATGACTCGTCATCCCGACCCTGACAAAACCCGCCCGTGGACCCGCGTCTCGCAACCCCGAGGTGCGTCCGCGAATGATCTCGAGTAGGGATCGCTCGCGAACCGTCGTGATGATACAAAATTTCAATTCCACGACACCGCCAGTCCGCGAGGCGCGTGATGGCGCAGGCGGTGGCGCGCTGTTTGTTCTCTCCACCGAGGTGTGTCTCGTCTCCGCGGCGTCCAGGTGTTCGCGCGCGTGCGACGAAGCCCTGGGTCGCGTCTTCGATTGACGATGCGAATCTAACGCAATCGTTCTCGGATGAATCAAGAGCGTCGTTGGCACGCGCGGTAACAAACGCGTTGTTCGTGTCCGGCGGTGCGCTGGAGCCGCATTTGTTTCGGTTACCCACGCCTGGTGGGCCACCTCCAAAGAGTTTACTGAGCATCGCGGCATCACTAACGCCGCACACCGCGATGCGCGAGTTGTTACACCCGCGACGCAAACGCGTGCCGGACGTGGAAAACGCGCTTTGTTACAAGTGCGTGCTCACGCCAAACTCCAGAAAAGACCACGCCCGGCGCCTGCGGTGTCGTTTCACGAACGAATACATCGCGAACTTGTTTGAAATCGCCGCGGCTGGTACTGTTGGTGGTACGAGTGTTTGTTCTTTGTCTAGCGGTGACTACTCGTCACACGAAAATAAAACACAGAAACCCACCCTGTCGCGCTTCGACTTGTTCCACTGCCATTGCTTCGCGGACGCGAACACGAAAACGGTCGGGCTTCTTTTCCACGCCCTCGAGTACCCCGCGTTTAATAAAGACTCGTTCCCACACAACCTCGGGTTCTGCCAAGTGGGTAGTACCCTGGGTTGGGACGAGGAACACGCCGCGGTTCGAACCTTGCTGTGGTGCGCGAGGGGTGGGGAGACGCCAGTCGCGAGGTTCGCGGCGCTGCACACCGGCGATGATGATGAAAGTAACGCCGGCGAAGGCGAAAGTAACGCGGGCACCCCGAATCCGCTGAAAACGCTTCTTGTCGTGCCCGAGCTGCACACCACGTTCGAGGGCGACTTCGGGTCCGTGGCGGGCGACTTTATGTACCTCGCGGCGTTGACCGACCGCAAGAGGAAACACAAAGTGTTCGCGTTCCCGAGGTGATAAAGGAGGTGGGATGGAGAGATTTCTGTGGACCGGAATCACAAGTAGAACGTCGCGTCGTCGCAACGAAGAAACAATTCTCGTTTCAATCATCACGTTGTATGTAAAAACCTTCACACCCTCATCACTAGCTAGGGTAAACAACTGTATTTTACCACCCTACTCCCACTCCTCACGCCGCTTCGCTGACACGCACCGAGCTCAGCAGAAACGCAAACGCGGGATCCGTTTTCAGGTGTTCCGGGATCGTCACCGCGTCCAAATCGATCGCCGTCGGGGCGCCCGAGATGTCGTCAATCGTGAAGTGAATGCTTTTAGAGTTTCAAAAAGAAAACGGTCAGTCGCGAGTCTTACTGTATGGGCAAACAGTGTAGTTATATTCCTACTTTACTCAAATAGGGGCTTGAAACCGTGTGCCGCCTGATTTGGGAAAGCCCTGTCCGGCCGTACCTGGAGTCGTCGTCCAGGAGAAACGAGTTGCTCATGTTCGTGTTTTGGTCCTTCATCATGAGTTCCTTCATGGCGTGTAGCACGTCCTGGGACACGGTTTCCGTGCCGTACTTGTCGTCCCAGTACATGGTGCTTATCCGGTAAAGCTGCTGGATCGACAAAACCGGGCACAGCTCGAGGGTGATTTCGTTCAGCGTCTTCTTTGGTTTCTGGTGAATCACCAAAAGCTGCGTGGCTTGCCGGATGTACCGAAGCTCGTCCCACGCCCGGCCCGTCCACTCCTTGCTTTCAATAAGCCACACCTCCAACTCCGCAAGCCCGGTTTTGATGTACTCGCCGTTGGAAAACGAACAGCACTCCCGGCGAAGCAACAGCGCGTTGAACAGCTGCACGTTGATGAAACAGAAAATCTGCGTGAAGAACTTGCGCACCAGGAACACGGGGACGTGGTTGGCTGAGATGAAGAAAAGAAAGTGTCAGTCTTGAGTCGGGAGTATGGGTGTACAGTATGGGCAAACAGTCTACTTGTGATGTATGTAGTTGTAACAGTTGTTACGGACAGTAGTGCACTCAAACAGTCAAAGCGGGGCTTGAAACAGTGTGTCAGGATTTGGGAAACGCGCAATACGTACCTCTGAACGTGAGTAACAACGCGTCGAGGTGATCCAGAATCGTGCGCCAGTGCGTGCCGAGCTGCGGCCCGCCGTCCGTCGCGGTGGACGTCGCGGTTTGCGTGCCGCCTCGTCTGGCCGCGGCGCCGCCGCGAGTAGCCCGCGGAGCTTGGATACAACTCCCGAGCTGAGGCGTGATTTCCTTCTTCATGTTGTCCCTGCAATAAATAAAAGAAAGTGTCAGTCGCGTATGGGCAAACATAGAGGCAATGATTTGGGCAAACAGGGAGGCGCAAGGCCGTACCTCAAAAACCCGTAGATCTTCTCCACGAACGCGGTGAGCTGTTGTTTGAACAGAAACGCGGGGTACTTGGCGTCCACTTGTTTTACGCCCGGAATGCCCGCGACAGCTCCAGTAGCTTCGTCGTCGGCTTTGTCCAGCGACGGCGTGGACACCGCTCGCAAACGCGAGTTGAACCTCTCGAAAATCCCCACGCCAGACCCCAAGCCCGTTCGCCTTCGCGAGCTCGCGCCGCCGCCGCTCGTTTTCAACGTGCGCTGCAACTGAGATTGTAAAAGGAAATGTCAGTATTGTATGGACAATCAGTCTGCGGAATGTGGTTAATGGGAAAACTTACCAGGTGCAACAGCGCGAACGTGTTCGCTAACCAGTACGTCAGCTGGTTGTTGTTATCCGTGTGCGCCTCGACGTTCGCGCTCATGGTTTGCATCACGCGGTCGAACAGCGGCGTTCGTTCCAGTTCGAAGCTCTTCCAGTGAAGAAGGCTTCGGAAGGTAACGCAGGCCAAGATGGGCTGGCCGTGCGAGAAACCAACCTCGCACGCGGTGTCCACCAAACGCAGTAGCGTGTCGTGCTCGGCGTGCGTCTTCTGCGTCGCCGCGAGCTTTGCTAAGTGTCCCGCTTCCACTCGGCGGCGCAACTCCATGTCGCCGGGGCTTCCGCCGAGGCTGTCGGGGGTCAGGGGAGACTGACCCCCGGCTGAGTAGCCGTTCGTGGTTTCGTTGTCGTGTCGGGGCGGCGACCTTCCAGCGCCTTCCCCGGCGCGCACCGCCGCAACGGCCATGACGTTTTCCTTGGCCATCTGTTTTAAACGTTGGTTTTCGTTTTCGAGCATCAAAACTTTTTCCGCCGCTGCTTCCAGTTTGTAATCCGTCTCACTCAACGCCTTTTCCAGTTCCAGGTTCCGTGTCTCCAACTTTTTCACCACCGCTTTTTCCGCGTCGAGCTCCGTTGCGTGCGCGGCAGCTTGCGCCTGAGATTTCGTCTCCGCTAAACAAGCAGCCGCCTCCATCGCCGCGACTTTCGCCAAAGTCGCCGCGGCTTCTGCTTTGGCTTCCCTAGCCGCGCTCTTCGCGAGCTCTTCGTCCCGGCGTGTTTGCTCCGCCGCCGCCGCCTCCTCCGCGCGTCGCAGAGCCGCCTCCTCCGCGGCTTCCTTCGCCAGTCGCATCTCCTCCTGCATCGCCGCGAGCTTCGCAGCGGCTTCTGTAGCTTCTTTTTCGCGACGTAACGTCTCCTCCGCCTGCCTCCGCCGCTCCAGCTCCGCCCTCACGCGCTCCATCTCCAATTTCTTCTCGAGCTCGCTCTTTGCCGCGAGAAGCGCGCCTCGTTCCTTTCGTTCGGCTTTCAGCGCCTTCATCACCCCCCTGGCGAGCTTGCTTCTGAACGCGCACTGGAACGTCACCGCGGCTGTTCTGGTGCTTATAAATTCAACCCTAGCGGCTCGGCAACGCGCGCGCGCTTGGATCGTAACCGCAGCGCGTTCGCGGCGCATCAGCGAGACCCTCGCCCTCGCGAGCGCGCCTCGGAAGCTCGCCTGGATCTTGGTGCACGCTTTCTTGCACTTGTCGAACCTTCTTACCGCAAACGCGGTTCGCGCGCGCGCCTGCGTTTTCACCACTGCGCGTTCCAGACGCATGGCGGTCGCCAACCTACGCGCGAACATCCCGCGGCTCCACCGCGCCACGCAGTTCGCGGCGGCTTTGACCTTCGCGAACTGTTTCTGTTGGTACCGCCCTTTCGCCATTCGCTGAATCGCCACCGCGGCGGCCGTCACGCGTTTGTGCCGAATCATATCCAGGCTCGCCATCTGCCCCGCTCTTAGGAAAACCTTCGTTTTGCCAATCTGCCACGTCTTTTCAAGCCCGGTTTCGGTCAAGATCGCCCTCGCGACGTTGAACTCCTCCCCCGGTTTGAACAACTTCGTCTTGTCAACCGCCAATAAACCGAACCGGTCCAGAAACTCGTCAACCGGTTTCCGCGACGGGTACCCGGCGCACGAAATCCGCACCGCCTCCAGCACTCCGCCGCACCGCAGCTGGTGTAGCACGTTGGCGTTTTCAAAGTCAGACGGCACGTTCCGGCCGTTGGGTTTGACGCACCGAACGTAGTGCGGTTCAGTGGTGTTCAGTTTCCGCATCAAGTCGTTCAACTGCGTTTTGAACGCGGCGCCGATTGATGAGAACTTCATCGCCGATTTCGAAACTCGCGAAGCGCTTGAGCTTTCGTTGACAACACCCTCGGTCGGTTGCGCAAATATCACGCCAAGCATGGCGCACCCAGACTGCCCGAGAAGAGAGACGTGCTCAGCGACGACGAAATCTTTGTTCTTCTCCAGAAAAAAGTCCGTCTCGTACGTCACGTCCCCCGCGTAGTGCGCCAGGGTGAACGCGGTTTGCGAGGTTTTGGGTTTCCCGAACCGGCCGTGGTCTCGGAGCGCGCCGTACAGTTTCGTGGCGAACTTTTTTTGATAAATAAAAGAAAGTGTCAGTCTTGAGTGTCCAAGTGCCATGTATATCGCGATGTATGGACAAACAATCACCAGCTTCGGTAAAATAGTCGTGATTGTGACGTATGTAGCAAACAGTAGCTACGGGCTCCCCAATCGGCATCCGGTAACAGTCTCTTTTTACACGAGTACGCGCAAACGGCCGGTGTGTCGGATTTGGGAAAGCCCGCGCGGCCATACCTGCGCGTGCGTGGTGGAGGGAAACATACACGCCTCGTCCAACAAGGAGATGATGCCCGCGGGTTTCTTTTCGATTAAATCCAGGACGTCCTGGTTATCCACAAACTCGATGTAGCTCCAGTCGATTTCCTCGCGTTCGTACTCCTCCTGTTCGGTTTTAAACACGTGCTGGTTGAAGTGCTGCTGCAGCTTTTCGTTCGCCAAGTTGATGCAGAACTGCTCGAACGAATTCGACTTGAAGCTCTCGAAGCCGTATATATCCAGGACGCCGATGAAGTGCTTACTGTTGCTGTCCTGGCCGATGGAGTTGTTGATTTTCAACACGAGCCAGTCGAACAAACGGGTGTACAGGGTTTTCGCGAGCGAGTCGCGCGAGTTCGTAGCCGCCTTGACGTCCAGGGGTTTGGTAATAGACCCTTCCACGGTTTCGATGGTTCGCGTGGTGAGCGCCTTTTCCAGGGTATCGCAGTCGACCTTCAGCACATGGGCAGCATCTTTAAGAGCGTTTCTGGAAGCCTCCCCGGAAAGAACGCACCCGTCGTCGCACGCTTCGTCGTCTTTGTTTACGAACGTGACGTTGCCCAGGTGAAGAATCCCCGCCACCACGCGGAACACGGCGCGTTGGTCACTTTCGCCAATCCCGACGATTTCCATCGCCCGGCGTGTGGCGACGTACTCTTCCTTGTTATCCACGCCAGCCAGGGTGTGACACGTGCTTTGCGCGAGGTACGCGAATTCGCAGCTCGGTTTCAGGCGCAGGGATTTTTTGTCCTCCTCGGAAGCCCCGTCGCAGAGCTGGTTGTGGAGACGAAAAGGGTCAGTCTTGAGTCTACGGGTGCGCGGTACGGGGGATTGGGGTCCGAGTAATCGGGCCGGACACAGGGCGCTTAGAGTAATCGGGCCGAACAGTGCACTTGTGATGTATGTAGTTGTAACAGTTGTTACTAGTAGTACCGGGAAACAGTCACAGAGGGTCCGTAAACAATCGGCGGGATTTGGGGAAGCCCCAAGGCCGTACCTGGTAAAACACGTGGAAGTTCCGCTCCGGTGAATCCACCGACACGATGCGCGAGCGTTCCAGCAGGTACGTCCGGATAATTGCCCCACTGATTTTGTGTTTATCGTCGAACTGGATCTCGATGAACTTCCCGAACCGCGAGGAGTTGTCGTTCCGCACCGTTTTCGCGTTCCCGAACGCCTCCAACAACGGGTTGGATTCCAAAACCTTCTGCTCCACGGGACGGGATTGAGTTGATTGAGTTGAGGAGTCGTAACTCGACGAATCGTTACCCAACGCTCCATCCCCAGCTCCAGCATCCCCAGAACCAGCTCGACCTCCCATGTGCGCCAGGTAGTGCATGATTTGCTTCGCGGTTTCCGTTTTCCCAGCGCCCGATTCACCGGACACTAGAATGGACTGGCTCGTGTGCAAGTTAGTCATGGCGGAAAACGCGGTTTCCGCAATTGCGAACACGTGCGGCGACAACTCGCCGAGCGCACGGCCTTTTGTTTTCGTATGGGCAAACAGTGTCAGTGCTGAGTATGTGTGTACTTCGGGCCATGTGTATGAGCAAACAGTCGAGCGTACTCGGGCCGAACAGTGCACTTGTGTTGTGCGCAAACGCGAAACAGTCAGGCCGTGGGATTGGAAAGGTCGGGTAGTGGGTAGACGGTCTGACGAATGCGCTCCGTAAGCCGCATCAAACGTAGGTGCCTGGATTTGGGAAAGCCCCTCCGGCCGTACCTTGGTACTGGTCCATCATGGCGTGGTCGTACAGGTGGGGAAGGCGCTGGAACGGGTTGACCTGTTGTTTTTACGTGTTTTTATTTTGGGAGGTGGTGAGTTTGGAACTCGACGATTGGAGGACGAACGGAAACGGAGAATTCGAGGTTCGTCAAAACACCAAGCAGTGACAAGACGTCGTCGCGTCTTGTCAAAAAAATATGAATATTCTCGGAGAAGGCGTTGGCGTGTGTCCGAGCTTGGGTGTACTCCTGCCGGTACCCTGACATCAGGAACGTACCGCGATTAGGATGTTCCCCGTGTACGTGTAGATCTCGTCCAGGCCGTAGCGGTTTTTCAGGTTGTGAAGCACTCCGGGTTCGTGCAGGTAGTTCAGGGTGACCATGTCCTCGCGGTCCGCGTTTTCTACCAGATGCAGCTCGTTTTCCTTCACCTCTACCGCGGTCCCGGCCTCCAGGGAAACCTTCACGACATCGCCGCTGACGGAAACCACGGTTCCGGCGACGTACGCCTCCACCGGGTCGGCGACCCACACATTCACACCAACCCCGATTTGGTTCGCCTCGTCCGACGCCATCGCGAAACGAGCGGAACGTGGGTAACACGAACTCGTGAATCACGTTCCGTTCGTCGTGAAGAGCCGTTTGCGTGTGCGTCCTTTCGTACGAAGGGTCTCCGGTCGTGGGAAGGCACAAGTGACAAGTCCAGCAAGTCCACGACGCGTTGGCTTTTGGACGACGACGCGGAGGTGTTTACGGGCCGATACGGCGGTATCGGCGAAACCGGCAACGGGGCGCGCTCGCCAGTGAGCACGGGTGTACAGGCTCCCTTTGATCTCTGCTGTTGAAACAAACTCAAAAACACACAGGTGGCAAAATAGTAGAGTAATAAAAACGTTGAAAGGACGGGACACACGCCCAAGACGGACGCGCGCGGCGCCGCTTGCCGGGTGCTCACGTCGCGCGGTGCCGGTGGACGTTCCGTGTGTGTTCGACAGGACGACTACACGGGGCTGACGGGAGTGTTTTCGGGAGTGTGCGGTAAGAAATGGCCTCCGCCGCCCCTTCCTTCCTGGGCACATCAAGGAACTTGACGGACAAGTTCCTGCGGTTCCGCGCACAGGCGCGAGACACTTCTGGGGGCTTCGGCGGTAATGGACCTTCACGGGACGACTTAGCGCGAGAAAAGGCGAGCGCGCGGTTGTTGGACACCGCGATTGGCAGCAGCGGCGGGTCCGGGAACGGCATCGCAGTCAACCTTAACGATGGAGCCTCATCCCTTCCCCCCGCGTGGGTGGATTTCAGCGAAGAAGCGGAACGGGACGTTTCCCAAATCAAGGAAAAGTTGCGTGAATTAAGCGGCGCGCACGCCAAGGCGCTGCTGCCCACGTTCGACGACATGGGCGGCGAAAGCGGGCATGCGGTGGAGGCGTGTACACAAGAGATCACCAAGTTGTTCAAGCGGTGCGAAGGGCGGCTGCAGCGATTAGGTGACCGAGGCCACGGTCGGTTCGGCGACGAGAACATTCCGGAGGAACGAAAAGTTGTTAAAAACGTGCAAACTAAGCTCGCGTCCGAGCTGCACAAACTAAGCGCCGTGTTCCGCAAAACGCAAAAGGAGTACCTTAACCGGCTTCAGGAACAGGAAGGCCGCGGGCCGGGTGGGCAGGGGGTGGATGATATATTCGCGGCGTCTTCTGCGTCCCACGGGCAAAGCGGAAACTCGTTGTCCTATGACCAATCAGACTCTCGACAGTACGACGACCACGACCGGGATTTCGGGTTCAGCGCTACGCAGATGCAGCGCGTGGACCGCGTGGAGGCGGTTTCGTTTGAACGCGACCAGGAGGTTGTGAACATCTTGAGGTCCGTGAACGACCTGGCGGGGGTGATGAAGGACCTTTCCGTGCTGATCATCGACCAAGGCACGGTGCTGGACCGAATTGACTACAACTGCGAGATGGTCGCCGTGACGGTGGAGGAAGGCCGGAAGCAACTCACGAAAGCGGAAGGTACGCGCGCGTACGACTTTCCCAAATCAGGCGGCGCAACGTTTACAGCCCCAGGTCGGGTACACTACGTTCCGTAACATTTACTGTCGTACTGGCAACTGCGTCCGTACGGCACGAGTGCCCTGTTTTATCTCTAACGCTGGTCACGGTTCAGACCGATTACGGTGACTGTTGACCAGGCCATCGTCCAACACGTCGCGATATACGTGGCACTTGGTGCCACTCAAGACTGACCCTTTCTTTTTTCGGTGCTAGAGTACCAGAAGAACTCGCGAATGATTCTGTGCATATACTTCCTCGCCGCCATGGTCGGCGTGATGACGTTGGTGGTGCTGTTTCAGAAAATGGGGTAGCAGCCCGCGGGGATGGTTGGTGGGAAGCATTGTCATACGCATTGGGCGTGACCTTTCGTGGTTATGTACATATTAGTTCCGTGAAATGGCTTGTTACTAATTCGAGACGTTTCCTGGGAATCCGCGCGTGTCCTAAACTCGCGCGGCTTTTCGTTTCTGATGAGACTGTTTGCTCATACGACATCCAAGAAATATGTCATCCGCCTACCGTCGCGCGGCGTCGTCGAACGGGTCGAAGGGCTCGCCGTCTTTGGTGATGCTGATGGCTGGGGAGTTTCGGCCGCTCGGGCCGAGCGACCCGCTCGCTTCGTCCACCACGGTGAGTGAAAAGCTGGCCGGGGCGTTGGGGTTGGGGTTCAGTCCCGGGTCTGCGCTCGCCAAGGCGTGGTGCCTACTCCCGTGAACCGGCGATCCCGGAATAGACCCGCCGCTTCCCGGCATAGGGGGCGTGACCCCTCGCGAGTGCGCCTTGTACGCCACGTTTCCGCCGTCGCCGTGCGAGCCGCCGCCTGACACATGCGACACGCTTCCATTTCCAACCCCACCCGCCCTCGCAGCCAGCGCGGCGGGAATGGAATCCAGATCCTCCGCCTGGAACACCATCCGCGAATCCGACTGCGTCGCGCTGCTCTTTCCCGGCATACGCTGCGAGTTTCTCCGGCTGCCGTGCCCCGAGTTCCCGGGGGTACTGTTCAAACTCCCGGAGGATGAGTTCTCCTGAGATAGGTAATACAAAGTGTCAGTCTTGTATGGGAAAACATTCGGAGGGATTTGAGAAACGCGCAATACGTACCATGACCTCCGAAAGCGCCATGGCGAACTTCGCGGCGTCGCCCGCGCGCACGCGCATTTCCATCGAGTGCTCCCCCCCCCCCGGGGTTTTGAACGTGAACACGGTGGTTTGGAACTCGGTGTAGGACCGGCCACCGTGCGCGCTCGCGTCCATGCCTTTCAGCTCGTGGTTCACTGGTACCCGCAACGAGCCGCCCAGGATTTTTTTGATCAAGTGCAGACTGACGTAGCACGTCACGCCGATCCACCCGACCGTGGAGAGCAGCAACATGACGTTGGCGCCGAGAATTGCGCCCCAGGAAGAACACCCCATGAAAACCCCGCAGCTCCCGTGTGTGCTGTCGCCAAGAACAGGGTACCCGTAACGCAACACGTAGTCGTTTTCGTTCACGAACAACGCGCTCGCGAGGATTCCCCAGACGCCGCCGAAAAAGTGCACCGGCACGGCGTCCACCACGTCGTCGATGCCCCACACCAAAAGCGCGCCTGACGTTTTGACGTAAATGAACCCCGCCACCGCGCCGATCACTGATTGTAAAAAAGAAGGTGTCAGTCTTGTATGGGCAAACAGTCGTGGGATTTGGGAAAGGCCAACACTTACCCAGGGCGTTGTGCGGGTGAATCAGCCCGGCGCACCCTGAGACGGCAACCAGGCCGCACAGAATGCCGTTGTTCATCCTTCGTGGTTCCGCTTTTATGCGAAGCAAGTACGTATCGGTGACCATCACCGCGCCCCCCCCCGCGGCGGCGGCGAGGGTGGTGCTCACCGCCGCTTTCGCGGCGAGTAAAGGTCCGTGCCCGTCAAGGGTACCCACCGCGACGCAGTTGAACCCGTACCACCCGAACCACAGGAACATTGTTCCCGCGGTTTGGAAAACCGGGGATTGCATGGGGAGCAACATCGGGATTCCCGCGTTGAACCTCCCCACGCGCGGGCCCACCACCACGCACGCGATGAGCGCCGCTAACCCGCCCGTGACGTGCACCACCAAAGCGCCCGCGTAGTCCACCGCGCCGCTGTCGAACAGCCGGTTGCCTTGAAGGAGAAACGGAGACGCCCACCCGTCGTTGCTCCAAACCCAGTGCGCCACGATCGGGTACAGGAAGCCGGTAATAACCGCGGTGTACAGGGCGTACGCTTTGAACAGGAACCGCTCCGCCACGGCGCCGCTGACGATGGTGGCGCTCGTGGCGGCGAAGGAAAACGCAAAGAAAAACCGGGCGTGAAGCGTCGCGTTACTCGCGGTCTCCGCCACAGTGGCGTTCTGCCCGACAAGGAAGCCCCCCCCGCTGAGCGCGAAATCGGACGACCCGACGAACCCGTCCCCGTCGCCGTGCAGAAACCCGTACCCGAAGAGGTAAAACGACACGGCACCGCAACACACGTCTGGAGTTTGGAAGAAGTGTCAGTTGTATGGTCAAACAGTCTTGAGTACCGGTTTGTTCAAACATGTACCAGTACTGGTAAATGTTACGGGTAGTGTTACGGGTAGAACAGTGTAAAAGTACACAGTAGTACATACATCACAAGTAGTGCGCTCGACCGGGGGCGGTAAACGGCGTGTCAGGATTTGGGAAACGCGGTACGTACCTAGCAGGTTTTTGAACAGCGTGTTCTTGGTGTTCCGAATGGAAACGCTGCCGACCTCCAGAAGCGCGAAACCGACCTGCATGAAAAACACGAGTGCGGCGCCGAACAACATGAACAGGACGTCCTGTGGTGTTAAAACGGAACGGAACGGCGAGCGACGAATCGTTTGTGGCAATTTTTTAGGTTTCGACAGGGCATTGTTAGGTCAAGAGTGTGGCGATTGCGAAAACGACGAACACGGCGGGTGGTGGATTGGGTGGCGTGGAGGAACAAGGGGGGGGGTCGGTTAGCTTTTTGTGGCGGGTGTCGCCGTGTGTGGCACGTGATGACTCCGTTTGGAACACCCTAGGACTTCCGCGCGGGTCGCAAATGTTTGCAGGGCTCGCACACCGCGGGAATGGAAAAGCGTAAAACGTGACGTGACGGCGGTAGGCGGCGCGCGTGCGGTACCCGACGGTAACCGACACCGCGGCGCGCGCGTCGCGCTCGTGTTAGCGAGACGCGCGGACTTGACGGGGGGAGGTACACGCACCAGCCCGGCGTTGCTTTCGCTGGTGGCCACCGCATCTTGCATCAAGTGCCTACCCATGGCGGTCGGAAGGGAGTCTTGTCCGACGCCGTCAGATGCGGCCCTGCCGTGTTATTACAGGCGCGTAAATGCGCAACACGCGGTGGGTCGCACGACCGCGAAGTTTCGCTTGTCAACGGGACACGCGTTCAGGCGGAATCAGCGCGGGGTATACGTCGTGTTGGAACGAAAACGCGCGACCGACTTCCAAGTCGCGACGTCCAGAGTGACGGTGGTGTATGTGTGGGGAGGAGGGAAGTGGAGGGAGGAATCAGGTTTTGGCAGCTCCAACTGCTGACTAATGCTATTTTTACGTCGAATCAGTTGGTGTCTGCAAAACGTGCTTTTTAATGGCTGGAGACCTGCTGCGTTTATTACTACGTTTGATACGTTTGCGTATTAAAAATAGCCACCTCCATCCCCCCCTCCGAAACCCTAAACCCTAAACCCTAAACGACTCCCTTGTCCTCACAACCCCGACCAGTCCAAAAAATTCCCCGACACATCGAGGTGCTCCAGGTTTTCGTTCCAAAGCAATCCGCGCGGGGGTTTCCCCTAGAGATTGTTGAAAAATAAATGTCAGTCTTGTATATCGCGATGTATGGACAAACAGTCAGAGGTAATGAATAGTCCCTTCTGGTACGAGTATGGGCAATCAGTCAGTGGAATGTGGTGAGTGGGAAATACTCACCGCGAATTGGTTGTTCGCCAAATCAAGCCACCGCAGTTCTTTCAACAAACACAACTCGGGCGGTAACGGCCCGCTAAATGTGTTCCCCCTGAAGTTCAGCTTCGTGGCCTTTGCCAGGTTCATCAGCTGTTCGCCGGGTATCGGGCCGGACAGACGGTTACCACCGACGTCAAGCACCACCAGCGTTTTCAACGCCAACAACGAAGCCGGCAGCGTTCCGTTTAGCGAGTTGTGACTCGCGTCGAACGTTGAGAGGCGATTCATTTTTCGCACATCGACGGCGCCTTTGTTTGGAATGGGTCCCCCGAATTTGTTAAAGGAAACGTTCAAGCTGCGTACGTGCCGTAGGGCCATTAACGTATCAGGAAGGAAACCGGTCAAGCCGCAGGACGAAACGTCCACTAACCGTAACTGGCTATCGTAAGGAAACAAGCTCGCTGGCAAAGCTCCTGTTAAATTACCGTTGTTCGCGACGGAAAAAACCTTCAGGTTCGCGTTGGTTGTGAAATTATCAGGAAACTGGCCTGACAAAGAGTTACTGCTTATGTCCCAGATCGCCAGCGCTTGCGCTTGTTCTGGTAACAAAGGAACCGACCCGGTAAGCGCGTTCTCGCTCACGTCGAAGATGATCAGTTTCGAGTTTTCCGTCGTCGCCGCCGCCGCCGCCGCCGAAACGAGCCCGTCGCTGAACTTGTTCCGGGAACAACTGAACACCTCCAGGGATCGAACCGACGCGAGTTGGACTGGCAGTGACCCAGACAACCCATTACCGCTGCAGTTGAACAGCCTGAGATTCTTAAGTCTTGTTCCCAAACTCAATGGAATCTCGCCAGCCAGTAAGTTTCCCGAAACGTCAAGCTTCTCAAGAAAAGCAAGCGCGCCCAGTTCCTCCGGGATTTCCCCGCGAAGAAAATTGGACCGGACGTTGAACTCCCGGAGGCCTTTCAGTGACCCGAAAGCACCATGGATTTCGCCCCGCAGGTGGTTGTGTGATACGTCTAAATAGCGCAGTCTGTGCAGTCGCGCTAAAGTCTGGGGTAACACTCCGTTCAGCTTATTGTCGCCCAACCGTAGCGCCAGAACCCCGGCGATTGATTCTTTTGATGCGCAAAAAACCCCCTCCCAGTCGCAGTGGGTTTTCCGTGACAGCCAGTTTTTCTGGCGAACCCACCGTGAGCCTTCCGTGCTTCTGAACAAGTCGCTCAAAACGACCCTCTCCACGCGTCTTATTTCCTCTACCAGGTCGGGGTGTTCGTTACCGTTGGGAATCGGGTCGAACGCGACGTCGGTTGTGTCGACGCCAAGGAAACCCCACGAAGGCCGCGCGGAGTGTTCGTCCGAGGGAACGGAAGTTTCCTTTTTGAAATTTTCAGAGCCGCCCGCGTGTTGCGCGTGGTAGCGGTAGTCACCCGCGGCGCACGCGCCAGAGTCGGAGCCGCGACAAGAATCGGTACCGTCGATGCTCACCGTGTCATCCGATATTGGCATTTTTTTCCCTCCACTGCTCAACAGAAACACCCCGTCCTCACCCACGCGCGGTCGTTTCGCGATTTCGTCTCGGTCTGTCGGTACGCCGTAGTGGTCTCGCAACGTTCCCTCGTCCCGCGCGGTTTTCGTGACACTGTCTTTCACTAGAAACGCCGCGGCGTCCCTGTGGTTGTGCACGAAAAGTGTCAGTATGTCCGTACGGGCAATCAGTGTGTGGCGGATTTGGGAAACGCGCAAGGCCGTACCTGCTTTTCGCGCGCGCGTTCGCGCCGCCTGCCGCGAGTGACACGCCCACCGCGAGAAATTGACACTTTTCGTGAAGCAGCTGAGTTAATAATTCAACAGCTTCGCGATGAGTGAGCACCACGTTTACGGCGTTCGTCAGGTCGGCGCACGGGTTTTCAGTCGGAAGGTTGCGTCTAGTCTGCCCAGGAATCGAACTTGGAGCGTTTGAACACTTCAAGCGCAGCGCAACCACCGCGGCGTGCTGCAAATCGAACGCGCTTTCGTGGTTGAAGTTCCGCGCGTACACTTCGCACGGGTTTCGCAACACGGACGCGAGTCTTTGGGAAAATTTAAGTTCAGCCTCCACCGTGAACCGCACGTTCGTCGGCGTGACTGGGTGCAAAACGTTGGTCTGGGTGCTGTGACGGCGGTTTGAGGTTGTGCTTGGCTTCGGGGCTGTTTGATGGTGCGTGGATGGCGATGGCGCTCCATGCGATGTTGTCTCGCTCGCGCCAGAGGGCGCGACTTCTGGAATCGCGAGCAACACAAGGAGCAGCGGACACAGCACCGCGACCAGGTGGGGGCGGACCGGCCGCGCACCCATGGTGCCGGAAGCGCACCACCCACCCAAGGGCGCGCGTGAGGACTGAAAAGATGAAGGTGCCCGAAAACGAAAGACCACGAAAGCAAAAAACAGCGAGTCGATTTCGGCAAATGTGGGCCCATTTCTTTAACCTGGGACTGTTTCGGCAGTGGCGAAAAAAACACACGTCCGAACGCCGCTAAACTCGCGCGGTCGCGCGCCGTCCGTCCCTCTTTTTCGGCGCACCGGACGTACCCGCACGGTCGTTCAACTCAACGATGCCTTTCACTGTAAGTGTTCATTCCCGGACCGCGACGTATAGTGCATCTTTCAACTCGCGTCGTCGCGTGCTTTGCCGATTCCGCCGCGCGCGCCACTGACGGAAAATCCATCCATCCCACCGTTCTCCTCCATTCACCCCAACAGCGCAACATCGAGCTCGGGCGCGTCTGCCTGGTCAACCTGGCCTGCGACCCCCTGTACGGCAAGCTCGTGACCATCGTGGACTTCGTGGACATGAACAGGGTATGTGCTTTGACGTAGCGTTTGATCGCATCTGTCGGGGATGGCGACAGTACGACAGTACGCATGGAAAACCCTAGACGCCATCCGTGGAGGGCTTTTGCACAGGCGCGGATGGATCCTTTTCGATCGTCTTATCACCGATCGATTCACTCTCTCTAACCTACCCCCCCCCCTCTCACCTCACCAAAAAACAGGTTCTCGTCGACGCCCCCGGCATCACCCGCTGCGTGATTTCCCTGCGCCGTCTGGCGGTCACCTCGCTGGTGGTTGACCTGAACGAAACGCGCTCGCCCAGCAAGGCAGTTTTGACCGCAGCGGTGAAGGCGGCTGACGTGGACGGAAAGTGGGCGGCGTCGGCGTGGGGCAAGAAGCTCGCGCGACAGGCGGCGCGCAAGAACCTGTCCGACTTTGACAGGTACAAGGTGATGGTCGCCAGGACGAAGCGCAAGGCGCTCATCGCCAAGGCGTTGGCCTAAGCGGTTGGGTGTAGTGAAGATTACTTTCACGCGGGGGCGAATCGTGCGAGCTAACGACGCGCGCGTTAGGCAAACGTTGTGATTCGTACGATTTGTTTCTATTATCTATCGTTGCCGTAGGTGGCTATCTCGCTTTCGGCGGTTCGCGGATCGGTCGCTAGCGATGACCGCCTCTACCTCCGCCGCCTCCATCATCGCCTCGGCCTCGCCCTCTCCCTCCGCAACTCCCCTGTTGCGTCCCCCGCCTCGGCGTTTTCACAAGCACCGATTCGTTCTGTAACAGGTCGTCACAAGACACGCACGCGGTGTGTTTCGTCACACCGTCCGCGAGGGGTGTGTTTTCCGTGTCGTACGTGACCTGTACGCAAAACGCGAAACAAGAGGCGCACTTGAACCTCGTGGGCCGGCACTCCGTCACGTCTTTTGCGTTTTGCCAGAAAAGTGTCAGGGCCTTGTATGGTCAAACAGTCGGCGGGATTTGGGAAATAGAGGTTTTCCTTTAAAAAATGCGGGGATGTACCTTTCGGTAACCGCAACGTGAGTTCGCACCGCGCGCAGTGCAGCTTCCTGGTTTTACGAACTTTGCCTTTCACGCCTCGAGGTAGCGGTTCTGTGAGTAAATACGCGCCTAGTTCGCCCGCGAGTTCGCACTCTGGGCAGGGACACACCACGAATTGCGATATTATGGGATGCGCCACGGGGTGCGGACACGAAAACGGCGGCGGTTTTTGGGAAAGCCCAGTTTGTTTATTCACGGGCCACGGAACCGGTTTGCTTTTGAAGCACCGCGGACACAAGGGAAAGCTTATGTCGCCTCCGAAGCCGCACAATATTACTTCGAAGTCGCATAAAGGACAGGTTCGGCCGTCGAACCGGGTCACTACCGCACCCGCGGGTAGGGCGTAGGTTTCATCTTCGGTGGGACACAGCAGCTTGGGAACGCCGCGTGAGCTTTTTTTCAAAAGCAAAAAGCGCGAACACCGACCGCACTTTGAAAACGGCACTCCGTCGCACTCAGAGTCTGATTTTTGGTCAAACTTCAACTCGAACAACTCGTCAAGCACGTGAATGTTGTCCACGAAGTGGGTGAATTTTTTAGAGAACTGGGAAAGCGCGTGCGCCACAACGGCGGCGTGGTCGGCTTCGCCTCGCGCGACAAGATCCAGCTGTTGTTCCAGCTTTTGTCTCGTAGTGGGTAACACTAAGTCGCGGTCCACCGCTAAGTAACCATTGACTAAAGTTTGCCCTAAAACAGTAGGTAGTACCCGCCTCGGATTACTCTCAATCGTGACGTACCGCCGTTTTTCGATGTTGTTTATGTGCGTCGGAATGCTCGCGTCCGTGCCGATGCCGTGCTTCTCCATCTTAGAAATTAAATCGGATTCCGTCAACGAACCGGGTGGTGACGTGGTGCCTTCCGTGAGTTCTACACTTTGCACGTGGATGACCTCGCCAACTCGCATTTCTCGTAGCGGTACGTCAGTAGGCGCTCTCCATGGTATCGCCTCTGTCCATCCTTTTTCAAGAGTCTCACTTCCTGAAACGTCGAACTGTTCGCCGCGCACGTCAAGAACGGCTGTGAGGGTTATCAAAGAAAAGGGTCAGTCTTCCCGTGACTTGTGTGAGTAATTACGGGCGGACTATCGGCAAACAGGGAGGCCGTACTCGGGCCGAACAGCGCGTTTGTGCTGTGTGTAGTGCACTTCCTTTTAATGACGGCCGTGTACTCAAACAGTCACATAGGGTCCGTAGACAGTGTTTGGATTTGGGAACGCCCCAAGGCCGTACCTTTCCTCACGCTCGTGACCAAGTCACTCGAACACGCCGCGACGAACCGGCGCGCAACGAAGTCGTACAGACGCCACGCGTCGATTCCGCCCACGTCGTCCGGGCACGTCGCGCAACAAGTGGGGGTGATGGGGGGGTGGTCACCATGGTCCACGCCGCCGCGAGGTTTTCGGAACCGCGGGGGTCCAGTAGTTGTGAAAGTACCAGTAGTTGCAGTCCTATTACTTCCCGTAGTCACAGCTTCGCCTAGCATCCTCGCCACCATGGATTCACCAATCTCCGGGTGTTTCCGACACTGCGTAAGACTCTCCACAAAGTTGAACCCGTCGGGAAACGCGCTTGATTCCGTTCGCGGGTACGAAATGAACCCGGCGATGTACAGACGCTCGGCGACCTGCATGGCGTGGTGCGCGCCCATGTTCATCCCGGCTGAGGCTGATTTCAGAAGGTCCACGGTGTTCAACCCGGGGGGGGGTGGGTTTTTCGTAGCCGTGGTTGTGCAGTCGGTAACCGTAGCGCGGGTAGTGCCGTGGTCGGTACCCGCCGCGGCGTTTGAATCATTCGTAGTACCAACCCCATTCGTACCATTGGTACCGGCGATCAAATCTCTGTACATGGACGCGATGGCCTTATCGAAAACCCTTGCGCGACGCCAATGGATTGACGGGCGGTGTGCTGCTTTGCTTTCTTTTTTCAACTCACTCCTGGTTTGTGATGAGGGTACGTTGTCGACATCGTCATCGCCGTCACCTAGCTCGCACCGAATCTCCACGCCCCAAAACGGCTCGGCCACGAACCTCGCGATCTCCAGCTGCCGCTCCACCGCGAACCCCAAAGTGGGGGTTTGACACGGCCCGAACGAAACCACCTTACTATCAAGCCCATCGAACTTACCCCTGAAGTGGTTGGTTTGAAACCGGGTAAAGGCGACGCCTATTTTTAAGTCTATTTCCTGTCGCGCGTCAACCGCGCGGGCTTGGTTCACGTCGGGTTCGCCGAGACTTCGCATTGCGTTTTCGATGGACTGTTTAGTCACCGCGCTGAACTTGGCTCTTTGCACCTTTTTGGACGATGCATTTTTTTCCCTATCCCGGGCCATCACAGGCACGCAAGCGTCTATGACTTCGAAGCATATGTTCTCGCCTTCGCGGTCGCAGTCGAGCCACAGGATCAGGTAAGAAGCGCCTCGCGCTTCTCGCTCTAAATGTTCAACCACCCCCGTGCCTTTGCTTGCTTCTTTTTTCACCACGGGGGCGTCGAACAACGTACCAGGGTCAAGGTCCCAGCTCTGGAACCGGTGTGGGAAGTCTATGGTCAAGACGTGGCCGGTCACTGACGTGACTTTGAAGTCACAGGAGCGGCCGTCATGTTTACGAACGAACTCGTGCACGTCCAAGGTTCCTCTTCGCGTGACGTGCGTACCATCGGACATGAAATTCGCGATGGACACCGCGAGCGAGGGCTTCTCCGCAACGCACACCACCAGGGGGCGACCGCTGAGGTTCTCCATCGCGGTCCCGTGCGTGCTGTGTGGGGGGGGGCGCGACCGCGCGACGAGACCCACGGGCCCCGCGCCGGGCGCTCTGTGAGTTGGTGGGTGCCCAAATTAATGTTGTTGCTTTGAGTGTAGAAAACGCGCCGCGCGCCAAGAGGCGGCAAAAGCAAAGTGCTTATAGATTCGATTGCCGATCGCGCGCGCCCTCAGATCACGCCGCGAGCTGTCGCCGCGCAGTGAGCCCCTCACCCTCGCGTCGTTTTACGCGTCGCGACTCGGAGTTGCTGCACCGCGTCGTCTCGCCACGCCGAGGTCACGCCGAGGTCTCCCTCAAACGGCTCGCACCGCGCGTCTGTGAGACAGGCACCGCTCGCGCACGCGCGAATTAACCCTAGCGCTCGCGAGTGATCGGTGCCTCCCGCGGGTCCACGCGAAGTCGTCGTCACCATGGTGCGCGTCACGCACGGCAAGTTCACCAAAGCCGTGTCCAAGAAGATGCGGCCCGCGGAGGAGTTGGAGGAAGATGACGACGTTTCCGGGTCGGACGCGGAGGCGGAGTACAAGGATTCGGACGCGGAGGTTTCAGGGAGCGATGATGACGACGAGAATAGCGACGACGAGAACAGCGACGACGACGAAGGGCCTGACAAAGACGGTGGCGCCACTAAGCCAGACAAACAAGTCAAAAAGTCACGAAAGCGCAACCAGTTCGTGGACGACGTCGCGGACGAGGACGAGGATGAGGAGGCGTCCGAAGATGAAGCCCCTGCGAAGAAAAAGTCCAAAAAACACCCCGCCGGGTCCAAAAAAAGCGACGCCAAGCGCAACCAGTTCGTCGACGACATCGCGGAGGTGGAGGATGACGACGAGGTTTCGGACGACGACGAGGGCGAGGACGGCGAGGGCGAGGAGCTGGATGACGGGGAACGCGAGGCGGTTGAGTTGGAAGGTACGGCCTTTCCCGACCCGAATCCCGCCCCTTCCATGTTTACCGCCCCTCGTGGAGTGCGCCGCGCCGGTAACACTTACTGGCGTACTGGCAACTGATACACACGGCACATACGCACTGTTCGGCCCGAATCCCGCCGACTGTTTACTCATACAAGTTACGGGAAGACTGACGCTTTGTTTTACCCGTCTCAGCGCAACAACGCATCCACGCGCGGTACCAGAACATGGAGAACATGGAGCGGCTGGAGAACGAGGAGGAGATGGAGAAGCGGTTGAAGGAGCGGTACGCGGCGCACCGTGAGCGGTACGACGGGGACGGCGTGGCGGATGCGGTTGATCAACAGGCCCTGCACCCAACCGTAAGAGACCCGAAACTCTGGATGGTCGTGGTGAAGCAAGGCAAGGAAAGGGAAACCGTGGTGTGTTTAATGCAAAAGGCGATCAACATGCACAAGCTCGGGAAAGGCGCCATGGCTATCATGTCCGCGGTGGCCCAGGACCACCTGAAATCGTACATCTACGTCGAAGCGGAACGGGAGGACTACGTCAAGAAAGCCCTGGCTGGGATGCGGCACGTGTACCACATGAGGCCGATTAAGTTGGTGCCTATTAAAGAGATGGTGGATTCGGTGACGGTGACGAAAAAAAAGATCGCCAACGTGGTGATCGGGAGCTGGGTGCGCATGCGCGGCGGGGTGTACAAAGGTGACCTGGCGCGGGTCGTCGATGCTAACTACGCGGATAACCAGTGTACCGTTAAGTTAGTCCCTAGGTTCGACTACGCGCACATGCAAGCCAAGGAGGAGGGTTTGGCGAGCGGCCGCGCGAAGAAAGAAGGTGCGGGGCTTTCCCAATCACCACACACCGCCTTCACGATTGCCCATACTCGTCATGCGAAGGGGCTGTTATTACCCTGACTGTTTACGCACACACATCACGACCGACTGACACTTTCGGCGTTAATCGTACCAGGCAACGCGCGACCGCCCGCGCGGCTTTTCACGGAAGCGGAGGCGCGGAAACACAACCTCACGTTCGAGCGCGGCAGACAGGACAGGCGCATGGGCGACGTGGTTGATGTGCTTTGCGGCGCGCACAAACTCAAAGACGGGTATCACGTGAAAACAATTTCGTTCGTGTCCTGCAAACTAGCGGACGCCCCGGCCCTGGACGAGCTACAGCGGTACGCCGCCGGCGAGGAAGCCACGGAGGCGGCGGCGGCTGGTGGGGGCAACCAGTCTGGAAACAAATCGAGCGCGGAGGCGAACCTCGAAGCTTTGGCGGCATCCCTGGGCGACGGCGCGGGCGGCGCCCGTGATCAAAACTTCCGACCGGGTGACCAGGTTGTCATCGTGCAAGGCGACTTGAAGAACCTCGCCGGGGTTGTGGAGCGCGTCAACGCGGACGGGTCGGTGCGGATAATGCCGCAGCACGAGATGCTTCACGAAGCCCTGGATATCGACAAGGACCACTTGAGGAAGTCGTTCGGGCTGGGCAGCCACGTGCGTTGCGTTTACGGACGGCACGAGGGCGAAGCAGGCCTCGTGGTGAAGGTGGAGGGCGAAGTCGCCACCGTGTTCAGCGACTTGAACAAGGAAGAGTTTGTGGTGTTTTCGCACCACCTCGCGGATTCCACGGAAGCGGCGCGGAAGGTTGAGTCGCTGGGCGAGTACGGCACGCACGACCTCGTGATGCTGGAGGACGGCTCGGTTGGAATGGTGGTCCGGGTAGAGAAAGACGTCGCGGTGCTGATGATGCAATCATCCTCCGCGGACCGGCCGGACGTCCGGCCGGTGCGGGAAACCGACATGCGCCGGAAAGTCAACACGCGCAACCTCAGCGCGGTGGACGGATCGATGGAAACCGTGGAGATCGGGTCGATGTGCCGGGTACACGACGGCCCAGGGAAGGGCCTGACGATCACCGTGGTACACATCTGGAAGGGCGTGGTGTGGGGCAAGGCGAGGGACATTGCGGAGCACGGAGGTATCGTCGTGGTGCGCGCGCGGGAAACCAGGGTGCACGGGGGGCAGCGCCGAGACGGGGGCGGCGCGCAGTTCGGGCAAGTGCCGCAATCGCCCGGGAGCGCTTTGCTCCGGTCGCCCGCGCGACACGGGTTGGACGGCGAGCGGGCCGGCGCCGGAGGGTCGGGTCCCGGGGGCCCTCCCGCCTCCCGAACCGGGTCCTTCGGCGGAGGCAGAGTGGGGCGCAGGGACAACGAGTTAATAGGCACGGTGGCGAAGGTCGGGGCGGGGGTTTACAAGGGGTACCGCGGGAAAATCGTGGACGCCACGGAAACCACGGTGCGCGTGGAGCTGGAAGCGCAGTCACGGACGGTCACGGTGCAGCGGTCGCAGCTCGTTGGCGCGGGCGGTTCGGGAGTTAATCACGGGGGGTACAACCCGGCGGACTCGGTGGGAATCGGGAGCGGCGCGGGCGCGGGCGGGTCGTCCTACGAGTCGTACCAAGGCGGGTCGTTGTCTTCGCAGCCGGGCTCGCTCGGTTCCAGGACCCCCATGCACTACGGCGCCGGGTCCGCGACGCCGATGCGCGACGACGGCGCCGGCGGGCGGACGCCCCTGCACGCCAGCGCGTGGAACCCCACCACGCCCGCGTACGAGACAGGCAATCAGTGGAGCGACCGTACCACACCCGCTGATGGTGGTGGTGCTGGTTCTGGAACTCCGGTTCAGCCCGGGTACACCGGCACGCCGGTTGGCGGCGCGCCGAACACGCCTGGCGCGGCGTATGGCGGTTTCTCTGGCGGCGACGACGCCGCGAACCCGGACGCCGACTACCGCGGCCCGTTCGTCACGAACGCGGTTGTCGTGCTTAGTGACGGCCGGCACGGGGTTTTGCGACGCAGAGACACGGCCGACACCGGCTCTGTTGTGTTGGGAGTCGTGAAAACCCTGGCGAACGGCGACCAGCGGTTGGACTCGCTTGAGCAAGCATCGGAGGTGACCGTTTCGCTCGCCTCGCTTGTTTTAGCCAAGCCGCAGAAAAAAGACAAAGTGCGAGTCGTGTCTGGTACCGAAAACTTCGGCGCCACCGCCGAGCTCATCGGCGTGGACGGCCTCGACGGGGTGATCAAGCTGGACACCACCAAGGACATCTCCATTCACGAAATCAAGGCGCTCGCCAGGATCTGGGTCGGGTAGACGGGGCGGGGTTCTTGGGGTTCGGACCTTTTCGGGACCTTTTTGTGATAAAATCTACCAAGGTGCACTGAGAGTCCTTAGTCTACTAAGTCCTTACCAAGTCCTGACTACCTAAACTCCTGACTGACTCACGTACCAGCTTTGCGTCGAGCTGCGGCTACTGGTACCTCTCCAGCTTACAAATCAGCGGACCGTGTTCAGCTTACAGATGTCTTCGTACTCGAACCTGCGCGTGGCGTTTTCTGCTGTTCCCCCCGAATCGAGCGTCACGACGGCTACAAAGTTGTCCAGGTCGAGCTTCTTCAGCACACCGGTCATTCCCCGCAGCGCGCCTTTCACCACCACCACGTGCCCGCCCACTTTCGGTAACACCGTCTGCAAATCGTTCTGGTCGATTTTTATCACCGTCTCGCCATTGTCGAGTAAAGCGACCTCGCCCGCGAAACCGCCGTCGCGCAGTTTACGCACGACGGCTTTTTTTTTCCACAACAAAGGCCGGTCCCGGAGCGCTTTGCTCACGATTTTCACCACGATGTTCGTTACGAGCCATGGCGAGTCGTCGTCGGTGGCTTTTTGTGACGCTATTTTGCTTCCAGGGGCGTTACTTTGCGCGTGTTCCTTTTGAACGCGTCGCTCCGCTTCGACGCCTCGGCGCATGATTTCTTCAATCGCGCTTGCTGGCTTTTTCGTTTTTTCGGTTCCATTTCCCGTCGACGTCTCGTCATCATCCTCCCCGAACGCGTTCGCGACAGGTACGCCCGCAGTGGGTTTCCCTCGTTTAGCAGCGTTGCCACCAAACCCGAAACTGGCTTTTCCATCATCCGCCGATCGTGTAAGTTCCGTTGCCGCGGCGGCGGTTCGAGCGCTCGCGTCGACCGACGTGTTCGCTCGTTGTATTTGCTCCTCGATCAACCGCGCGTCCCTCACCGTGGCGTCCTCCGCCGCGCGTACTTTCCGCTTGTGGCTTTGCTGCCGCATCGCCTCCTCGCGGTCCTCAGGGACGTACGTAAGGAACCATCCTTTCGGGGTTTCGTCGATGCTCGCTATGCCGGCGCGGCCCAAGTATTTAATAAACTCCGTCAACGACGTCCACTTCGTGCTGTTCATGTGCGTGTGTGTTTTGTTGCTGATGAACTCGTTGTACACCACGGACGCGGAGACTCTTGAATTCCGGTGCGAAACGGCCATCAAGCTTAAGAACTCCTTCAGGAACTCCTCGGAGAACCCATCAATGAACCGCCCCTGGTTCGCCCCGAACAACTCCATCTGCCGCAAGTGCGCCTCCGAAGTGGTGTGGCACTTGAACCCATTCTGATCGCGGCACTGCTTCGCACAAACCTGGCAAAAGAAACGGAGCTTCTGTAACCCCTTTGACTTGGACGCGTTGGCGATGCCTTTGGGGGATAAAAAGTCGTTCTTACCCATCGAGGTCGAGGTGCCCCCCCCGGGCGCGGACGATGGAAGACGCGAGCCGTTGTGAAAAAAATTGAAGAATATGGGAAGGTCCGACTTTTTCTGTTCGGCTGTCGAAATATTAACCAGCCACTGAAAATTCCACCCGACGACGTCTCGGGTGCGCCCGTACTACTAAGAAGTAAATAGATAACACTGCTGTGCACTACAGCGTCACGCCTCGTCCGTAAACACCGGCTCTGCCCACCCGAACGGTCGTTTCTGTAACACCGTGAACGCGTTTTGGTACCGCTTGTGCGGCTCGAGGAAAGAAACGTGATGCACCTCATCCGTTGGTTTGGCTTTTTTGATTGATTGTGTCGCCGCGTCCCGTTTTCGTTTCTTCGCGTCGCCGCGGTTACTCTCGGACTGTTTGCCAGTGATCACAACAGTTTGGTTTAGCCACCGAAAATCGCCACAGCGCACGCGTTCCAGCCAAGCTCTAGTCGCCTTGTTGGTGACCGTGCTGTGCACCACGACGAGCCCGCCGGGCGCAACGGACGGCCAGTACGTTTCCAAAAACTCGTCAAGACGGTCGCCGACGCCGAAGTCGATCCACAACATTTCCACGCCGCCGTGCGTATCGCCGTGCTTTGGGGCACACGTTGGTGGCACGCCCTGCCACGCGTCTCCGTCGTACATTCGCAAGTTCCCATCAATGCCCAGCCTCTTAGCTACCTTGCCAACCTCCTGTGCGGTGCAGAACGGGTGCGACAGGTCGTCCACGCAGTGCAACAACGATTGCGTTTTCACGAGCCGCGCCGCGCCGCGCGGATCGAACCACATCACGTCCGGGGGCATGCCTCGCATCGCGGCCTGGCCACCGCGTGCGTCGTCCGCACCCCGTGTCACGTGTTTCGTGTCATCCAGAAACCGCATCTCCGCGTCGTTGTCGAAAAGCGCTTGGCACCTGATCGAAATAAAATAAATGTCAGTCGTGTATGGGCAATCAGTCAGTGGAATGTGGTAAATGGGAAATACTTACAAAAAAAGCGACGTGTACCCGGCGCCGATTTCCAAAACGACTGGCGATGAATAAAACAAAGGGTCAGTCTTGAGTGTGCGAGTAGCCCGTATGGGGAAACAGTGCACTTGTGCTATATTCGTAAGAGTTACCAGTACTGGTAAGTGTTACTAGTACTAGCAACTGCTATATACATCGCGAGTAGTGCACTCAGAGAGGCGCAGTAAACAGTCGTGTTTGATTTGGGAAACGCAACGCGTACCTTTGGGTTTCACGAAACGGCACAGCGAGTACAACGCGGGTCCTAAATTCTCCGCGCCCATGTGCGGGTCGTGCGCTTTCGATACAGTTGCTAGCCATTGTTTGTCGAACAAAGCGCCCCTCGTTCCGGGCGGGGGGGCGTTCAGCACAGATAAAGCGGCGCACGCCGTGGCGGTCATCGGCGGCGCAGGTGGGGGTTGCGGTTTTGAATCGTCGGATGACGATATTTCGTCGTCGCTTTCTTCGTCGCTTTCGTCGATGCTTTCGTCTTCGTCGTCTCTGCCTTTATCGTCGTCCTCGTCGTCGTCGCTTTCGTCGCTTTCGTCGCTCTCGTCCCTCTCTTTATTCCCCACGGAATCGTCTTCGCCGTCGTCGTCATCAGACTCCACATCTTCGTAACACTCACCGTCCGCGCACGCGATGTTTACCAACTCGCAAAACACGGTTCGTTTGGACCGAGAGTCCAACCCGAGCTCGCGTTTCATGATGGCTTCGGAAGCAGCCGCGGCGTAGATGTGCGAGCCCGAGAGTTTTCCGTTATTTTTAGCAACGAACCGTGCGGTGTTCACCCCGATTGCAAGTGGCATTGCGTCCAAAAAACCCACCGCAGACGCGTGGTCCATCTCGAGGAACCTCTTCCCATTTTTCGACGTCACTTCGTGCGATGTGCGAAAACGACGTGGGACCTTCTTTCGGCGCTCCTTCACTCGGCTCAGTACGCGGGCCCGTATATCTCCCACTATATCCTCCACCACCTCGTTATATGTCCTCGTTTGGCCGCGCCTCTCAAACTTCATTCTCGCCGCGCGGACGCGTGGAAGGGACAGACCGCGAGGGCGGTGTGGACGAGAGATGGGAACAACGTTCAGTTTTTGGGCGCAATCGGGTTTTGTTTTCGTGTGCAGCAGGACGGACTGTAAAAATAAATTAGTTACAAAGCCGTTCTGCCTACTTCGGCGCCCCCAGCAGCTCCGCGCACCCCCCTTTGGACAGCATGCACCCCATGTATGTTTCCCTTTGGAACTTCACAAGAGGCCCGACGATTGGTGCTTGTTCCCAGATTTTACCGTCGGGAAGGTAATCGCGGTGGTACGTCACTAATTCCTCCGCGGGCGCGTCCCCGGAAGTAGTCCCCAAATCCCCATCTCCGCCCTCGGCAAACTTCAAAACCGAAATCCCCGGCATATCCACCAAACTGCCCGTCCCCAGGTCCATGTCGAGCGACCATTGCGCGACGTACGTCCCGAGGGCACAGGTCTCGTCAGTAACAGTGAGCCACTGGTTGGAAAACGCAAACTGGTTGGTTAAGTAGGTGGCCATGTTTTTTTTCCCAAACACTTTCGTCAACCCGGGGCCGTCCACGTATTGGACGTTCGTGGAGTAATGACTCAAGCAGTTCTGTCGCCAGTTATCCTGGTTACACGTCAGTATCTCCCGGGCGACCTTGGTTCGATTCTCGCTGAAATCACCGCACGTCGCGCCACTCGGCGCGCCCGTGCCGTGCGCGCGCGCGGCGCTTGCAGAGCGAGACGGCCCATCGCTCATTCCCATTCCCAAACCCAGCCACACCACCACGCTGGCACACACACCAAGGGCGAGGTTCCGCGCCCACGGTGAACCGGGGTCGGTGCTCGCCGCACTGGTGCTTGCGTGACTTGAAGTGTCCACGCGAGTCGCTTTGGGGAATGATTCGGTTTCGGTAACGGGGGCGGACGACGTCGCATCCGCAACATCCTCGGTCGTCACCTGTTGTGGGTCACGCAGCGCAGGTGTGACGCCTTCCTCGACGCCCCGGTCAACCGCTTTCAACGGGAACGGCCGAGACCGATGGCTTCGGTGAACGCCTCGGTGCGTCGGTACCGACCCACCGCGATGCACGAAACGACACCGCGCAGGCGCGCTCGCCACGTGCGCGCGCATCCGTGGAGTGACAGAGTGCCCAAAAACCCGGCCGCGGAGCAGCCTGCTCTGCGGGACAGGTGTACAGGGGTGACCCAGGGGGTGCATCGTGTTTGTTTCCTCACCCGGTGTCAGACTTATTGCCCATTGCACGTTATCTGCTCTGCACATGCATCGTCATCATCTGCCACCAATCACGCGTGGAGATCTCCTCGCTAGATTTTCTCGCCTCGCGAGATTGCGCGCTTCATCATCAACCTCCCGACACCCACGTCGGGCCCCACCGCCCGTCCCTCGTCACAACCGGGTACGCGCGCGTCACCGCACCTCGCCACTCCCCCCCAACACGATGTCGGCGTTCGCTCTCGGCGCGAACGCGCTGCACGGCGCCGCGGTGGCCTTGGGAAGGTCCAACGCGGTGAAAACTAGAGGCGTGGGGTACGGCCGCGCGATCCGACGCGTCGTGGTGGTCCCCACCCGGTGCGCGGCGACCGAAACCGTGGAGAAGATCGAGATCAAGCTCCCTCCCAATGACGGCAAGGTCCGCGTGCGTTTCGCCCCGTCCCCTACGGGTAACCTTCACGTCGGGGGCGCGCGGACCGCGCTGTTCAACTGGTTGTACGCCAGGAATCTCGGCGGGACGTTCGTGTTGCGGGTGGAGGACACGGACCAGGCGCGGTCGACGCGCGAATCGGAGGACGCCATGGTCCGGGATTTGAAGTGGATGGGTCTTGACTGGGACGAAGGCCCGGACTGCGGGGGGCCGTACGGGCCGTACCGCCAATCGGAAAGGGAGGCGATTTACAAGCAGCTCGCGCTTCAGCTCGTCGCTGATGGGCACGCGTACCCGTGCTTCTGCACGGACAAGGAGTTAACAGTGATGAAGGAAGAGCTGGAAGCGAAGAAGCTCCCTCCGAAGTACATGGGTAAGTGGAGCACCGCATCCAAGGAAGAAGTGGACGCGGAACTCGCGAAAGGCACGCCGCACACGTTTCGATTCAGGTACGTGTTGGGGCTTTCCCAAATCCAGACACTGTTTGATGTGCCTGGTTGAGTGCACTACTAGTAGCATTTACCAGTGCTGGCAACTGTTACATACATCACAAGTAGACTGTTCGGCCCGATGACTCTGACTGTTCGGCCCGAATCCCAAGACTGTTTACTCACACAAGTCACGGCAAGACTGACCCTTTCGTTTTACGCTCTCAGGGTTCCGGTTGGCGAGCGCGTGGAGATCGACGACATGATCCGGGGGAAGGTTGGTTGGGACACGGACACCTTGGGTGATTTCGTGTTGTTGCGGTCGAGTGGGTTACCCGTGTACAACTTCTGCGTCGCCGTGGACGACGCCACGATGGGCATCACGCACGTTTTACGGGCGGAGGAGCACTTGCCGAACACGCTGCGACAAGCGCTGGTGTACGACGCGCTGAACTTCCCGCGGCCGAAGTTTGGACACATGAGTTTGATCCTCGCGCCCGACCGGTCAAAGCTCTCAAAGCGACACGGCGCCACGAGTGTTGGGCAGTTCAAAGACCAGGGTTATTTGAAACAAACCATGATCAACTACCTGTCGCAGCTCGGGTGGAACGACGGGACGGAACAAGAAATTTACGACACAACCGAGCTTATCAAGCTGTTCGGCGTGGACCGTATTAACAAATCCCCCGCCGTGTTCGACACGCAAAAGCTGAACTGGATGAACGGGCAGCACATTCGTTTGATGCCTGAGTCTGACCAGATCGAGATGATCGGCGCCGCGCTCGTGACCGCCGGGCTCGCGAGCGACACGGCGTCGCCATACGTGAAGAAAGCCGTCGCGCTGTGCGCCAACGGCATCGAGCTCGTCCAAGACGCGACGAAAGAAGTGAGCGCTATTTTGGAGTACCCGCTTGAGGCGAACCTTGCAGATGCGAAAATGATGAAGATTTTCGAAGACGACTTCGGGGACATCGTCGACGCCGTCGTGGCTGGGTTCGAATCAGGCGAGCTCGTGAAAAGCATTGAAACCGGGGAGTTCAAAGCCTTCGTCAACGCGGTTGGCAAAAAGCTGGACAGGAAGGGGAAAAGGCTGTTCATGCCGTTTCGCGTGGCGCTGACGGGACGGATGCAAGGGCCCGAGGTTGGGGACGTCCTGAGTTTGCTGGTCGCGGAGGGCGCGCCGGAAACCACGGTGTCCCTGGAGAAGCGCGTGGAAACCCTCAAGGCGGCGAGCGCGGCGTGGGCCAAGTAACGGGTTTTTTGTTACAGTACGTCTTTGGAGATATTTTCTTCTGAGACTTCGCCGCAAAAGCGCCTTTCTTTGTACATCGTACGCTCGTCTCGGTCCGAACCGCGGACTGCGGCCACATTACTTGTCCGCATCCTTCACCGCTTCCTTCACGGCTTCCTTGAACGTTTTCTTCGCCTCCTCGGCGGCGGGCGCGTCAGCCTTGTCCACCGCCGCCGCCGCCGCGGTTTTCGCGCTCCGCGCAGCGTCAGCCTTGGCCGCCGCGCTCGCCTCCGCCGATTTCTCCGCGCTCGCCGCCAGTTTCTTGGACGCGTCGCTCACCGCGGCGCCCGTAACGGACGCGACCTTCTTGAGGTTGATTCCCGTCTCGTTGTCGATCATGGTCAGCGTTTTGTCCAGCTCGCCGCGAGACTCGGGGTTGAAGAACCAGTTGTACGTGAAGTACGCCGAGTACCTGTGGTTGTTACACGAAAGTGGTTAACGTGTTGTATGGGAAAACAGGGAGGCCGGGATTTGGTGAAGGCCCAATAAAGGCGACATTTAAGCAAAAAGAAAGCCGATGGCAAATCAGTGTTGAAAGGTATTTTTCATCGCCAAGTTGACGCCGTTGAAAGGGGACTGACACTTTTCATACGTACCCGATGCCGATCACCTCCAGCGCCGATTCCGTCGCCGCGGGGAGCGCCGCCAGGGTCAACAAGAAGGTCCCCGCGAAAATGCTCGCCACCCCGACCGTGCCGATCGTGGCCTTGTCATAAACAGCGGGCTTGACCGTCTTCATCGGCGTCGGGCGCGTGGAAATCACCGCCGCGGGCTTCTTGTTGACGTTGACGGTTTTGAACGTGGTGGGCTTTGATTTCCGAACCGTGCCCGCGGTTTTGGTGATGGTGTAGTTGCCCGTTCCAGCCTTCTTGGGTGCCAAAGGTTTCTTCGCCGCGGGCTTGGGCTTCGTCGAAGAAGGGCTTCCGCCGAACGAAAACGCGGACGGCTTCTTCGCGGTGCTTCCGCCGAACGAAAACGCGGACTTCTTCGCGGCGGGCTTCGCGACAACCTTCTTCGCAACCGGCTTGGGCTTGGGCTTGCTCACCATGGACTTGACCGCGGCTTTTTTGGGCGCCGCCGCGGTTTTCTTGCCGAACAAAGACACCGCGGCTACGGGCTGTTTTGGTTGGGTTTGAGATGGGAGGCGGGGGGTCAGCAATTGATCGGCTGCGGAGAGAAACTTTCGATAGGAGATATTTCGGGACGACGCGATGCTGGTTTCGAACGCATCTCGGGTCAGCGTTCGTCCGCGTCCCCACGGTGTGACACCGTGTTCGCAATCGCCTGAAGTTCAAACACGACGACGACGCAATTTCGTGGTCGATACCGGCCGTGCGCTGTGACCGCCTCGGTGTCGCGTCCCGCGAAACGCGTGCCGCGTCCCGCGAAACGCGTGCCGCGCACCACACCGCGCGTGTCAAACGCATTTGGCAAATTTGTGTCGTGATGAATTGTCCGCAATCGGCAGGTGCGTGATCGGTGATGTGTTCGTACCTTGGCGGCACGCACGGTGGTTCTCGAGGCGAACATCGCGGAAGTCGGCGCGACGGCGGCGCGGAAGGAGAGGGATGCGGCCATGGTGTCGGTGGTGGCACGCGAGCGACGTGTGTGTGGCTGGCCCAGCCGCGCGTGGTTTCCTTCGCGGCGAATCGCCGCGCACGCCTCACCGAAACGGCAGGTTGTTATTGGCGGAGGGAGGATCCACCTGGAAACGAAAGGCGATTTTGAAGTGTGCTTTCCGAGAAAAGCGGTTTTTGGGCTTGATCGTACCCCTTCACCGAAATTAGCCGTTCAGGCCGTCGCGAAACCGCGGATTCACCAACCCTCTGTGAAACCAACGCGGCTCTCTCCCAACCGCCACACCCACGACGCACCGGCCTTTTCCCGCGCGCGCCCCATCTCCCCACGATGGCGAAGAAGAACATGAAGTCCAAAACCAAGGCCAAGGCGGCGGCGCCGGTGCGTACGGAGAGACGACTCGCATCGCCATCGCATTTGATTGCCCGTTTTTAATTTGGTGTTTATGGATTCCGACGCGGCGCGCGAATGCGGTACCGATTGAACGACCCCGGTGGTACCGCGCGTCGTACGATGCGGGTCACGTGCACGCGCCGTGGATTGAACCTCCGCGCACGCCACACCGCTTCTCACCGCCAACCACCCCCGTTCCTCACCCCCGCGTGTCCCCTCGAACCGTCGATGCGTCGTACTCACAATTCCTCGCCGCCTCATTCTTCAAATCTGTCCGCCGCTCCGACGAATTTCCACAGGCCAAGCCCAACAACAAGAAGGCCAAGTCTTCGTCAACCACCCCCCGCAAAGCGTCATCCGCGTGGACCGAGGTGGAGACCTCCGCGCTCGCCGCGGGCGTCGCGAAGCACGGCGCCGGTACGTACCGCCTGACGGGGGCCGTACCTCCCATGGCCACGACGCCAATCCTGAATAGTGTCCTGAAATATTTCCAAGAGTTTTGAAACCTGCGAAACGCGTGCGTTCGCGAAAACTGACATCAGTTTCCCTCGTCTCGCCTCACACCGTCCAGGCGCTTGGGCCAAGATCCTCGCGGACAGTGAGTTCAAGCTGAAGCTCGGGAACCGGTCGAACAAGGACTTGAGTGACAAGTTTCGGGGCAGCGCAGGCGGCGCGAAGTCGCCCGCGAAAACGCCGTCGGCCACAAAGACGCCGGTGAAGTCGAAGACGCCGACAAAGACGACCGCGGCGGTGGTGGTCGCCGCGCCCGCCGCGCCCACGCCCACGCGCGCTTCCACCAGGGCGACGCCCAGTAAGGGCCCTGCTGCGAAGCCCAAGACGCCGGGCGCGAAGAAGACGCCCCCGTCCAAGAAATCGGTCACCCCGGGGAAGAGCACGCCGAAAACCAAAGCGGTGGCGGCGAGAGGCGGCGTGGCGAAGAAAACGCCGGTCAAATCGCCGACGCGCGTTTCGCCCGTCCCGAAGACCAAGAAGGTTGAGGAAAAGGCTGGACTGTTTGGTTTTTGCGCTATTATGTGATGCGTGTTCGGTGCGAAAACTGGGGAGGGGCACAAAGGAAGGCCACGCGATGGGGTCACTAAAAAAAGTCGGTTTTGGAGAACGAGATGAACGGAGGTTTGTTAAATATAGCGCCCGAGGGAAGGGCACGCCGCGGAAGCGCGTTTGGTAATTTATGACGATGATTATGCGCCCGTCGTTTCCGTGGAGTAATCGTAACAACCACACAGTGTTCCCCTGGTTCGCCACTGGACGTATTTGCGACAAAAGAACTGTTACAAATTGCATCTCGTCCTCTTTAATCGTCTCGCTAGTATTTCTTTTTTCCTCCCCCATCGCGTTTACGCGTAGTTCATTTTCGTGTTCGCGAGTAACGCACACGCAGCCATTGAATTCAAACTCCCGAACATTGTTGCTTCAGCATCGATCGAAATAGCTCCTTGTGCAAGAATCTTGCCATGAAACACACTCGCGGCTTCCGCTTTAGCCGCGGCGTTTACGACCCAGTGAATGTTGGACGATAAGGCGCCGCCTTCTAAAAATATCTTCCCGTTAAACGAAAGCGCGCCTGTGACTCGGATAACCCACGTATCAGCTGACGTTCCTCTAAACGTCAAGTCACCTTCGTAAGCCAACGCGGGAATACTGTAATACTCACCAGGTAAAAGTACACGGTCCTTAACCGATGACGTGAACGGCTCGCCGCGATCCATACCGTTACTTACGTAATTATCTAAAGCGTTTTTCACAGCAGCAATCGCGTTTCCTTGGTCAAAAGATGGCACTGCCTGAGATGCCGTACCTGAAAGTTTTACACCCGTAACATCCGCACCTGCTCCAATCGCTAACGTTACACTTGAATAAACGTTTCCATCCATTTTTACGCTTGCACCGACGTGGACCGCAGCAGTAGAGTAAATATCACCAGAGTAAATATCAGAATCACCAAGGTGGACCGCTGCTTGACACGTTAACGTACCATTATAATGTGCATCCGCGCCAAATTCAGCAGCGCCGAGTGCTTCAATATCACCAGTAACACTTGACTTAGCACCACTTATAAATCCTCCTCCGGACACAATACCTCCAGTCAAAGAACTCCCTGCTCCAGTTGCTACTGCACCATTACAAGCCATACCGAGCCCCGCCGCGCTTCCCAAATCTTCCAACTTCGGCGAATCGGGAGATTTGGTTACGGCGGGCGCGTCGGGAGTAGTAGTTTCAACCGTGGTATCATCATCAGTGGCACCGGAAGTAGTATCAGTGGTACCAGAAGTGTCATCAGCTGAAGTACCGGAAGCAGTGTCAGTGGTACCAGAGGTATCAGTGGTACCAGAAGTGTCATCAGCTGAAGTACCGGAAGCAGTGTCAGTGGTACCAGAGGTGTCAGTGGTACCAGAAGTGTCATCAGCTGAAGTACCGGAAGTAGTATCAGTGGTACCAGAGGTATCAGTGGTACCAAAAGTGTCATCAGCTGTAGTGCCGGATGAAGTATCAGTGGTACCAGAAGTGTCCGTCCCCGTCGTCGGTTGTTTCAGCGATTTGCACGTGCAGCACTTCCAACCTTGGCTGGGAAACAGCTCGCA